>Ga0181579_10003257_pt1 | contig 12902 bp, 15 predicted proteins | sample 071ome_24_FD_132996 | JGI IMG/M metagenome (GOLD analysis project Ga0181579, IMG submission 132996) | Coastal salt marsh microbial communities from the Groves Creek Marsh, Skidaway Island, Georgia - 071402CT metaG (megahit assembly) | ecosystem: Environmental > Aquatic > Marine > Intertidal... | reverse complement strand
GCATTGCGTCGATTCTTGCCTTCGTTGCCCGTGCTTCCTTAGGCACTGATGTAAGGCTGCATTCTAAGGATTTTTAGCAAAACCCCAGTGACGCGGGTCACTGCCGGGTTCGAATCGCGCGCGTCGCGAACGTGCCAAATAACTCTTTGTTTTCAGCACCTTGCAGGCAAGGAAAGGGAAGAGGCGGCAGCCCCGTCCCGAGTTCAGGGAGGCATCGTACCTGACTAGAGCACGACCGCTGCAGTTTGGGCGAAATGGGTTGATGATCGGTTAAGCCCACGGGATAAGGACGGTGGACTACCCGAAAAGGACGGTGTGTGACTTTCCGACTGACAACGAGTTTGCGCCGGCGCTTGGCGGACTGGCGGCATCCGAAGGGCTTTCGGATCGCGGAACGTGGTGGGGCGACCTGGCTCCTCAATCATCGGCACTACATTGACCGGCAGATGCTGTTCGGGGGGGACTACGAAGCGGCACAACGGCACAGGCTTTTCGCGCTCGCGACTGAGTTGGGTTGCGGCACCTTTCTGGACATCGGCGCCAATTTCGGCCTCTACAGCGTCCACGCGGCGCAAACAGGCGAGTTCGGGGCGATCCATGCGTTCGAGCCGGATACGCGTAATCTTGTCCGCTTGCGTACGAATCTGCTCCTAAATGGGGTTCTAGACGCGGTTTTCGTGCACGAATTCGCCATTTCCGACAAAAACGGTCGTGTCGCGTTTGCGCCAGGAGGAGAGGGTTTTAGCGGGCAAAGCCGCGTAATTTCTGATAAATCAAGTGATTCCAATGATATAGAGGCGCGCCGGCTGGATTCTATGCCATGGCATGGGAAGGGATTTTGCCTGAAAATCGATGTTGAGGGGCACGAAATGGCCGTATTGGAGGGGGCTAGGGGGCTTTTGGAAGGGAAAACGTGGGTCATCCAAGTCGAATGCCTCGACAAAAGCGGCGAAGCCGTGATCGCTTTCCTGAATGAACTCGGTGCTGCCGACGCGGGCAGTATCGGGGACGACCATTATTTCGTCCGCAGGTGAGCGCAACGCCCCGCCTCAGATCGGCGTCCGGGCTCAACGCGCGGTTCTAGGAAGGCGCGATGAGGGGAGCTGGTGCCCACAGAAAGATTCGAACTTTCGGCCTCTCCCTTACCAAGGGAGTGCTCTACCCCTGAGCTATGTGGGCTTCGCAGGGCGGGCGCAACATGCCATAGTGCGGGCCGTTGGAGCAAGCGCCGCCGAGGCGGTCTAACGCTTTGATTCACAAAGGATTCGAGGGCCCGTTCGACCAAGATGGCCTCGCCCCCAGACCGGCAACAGAAAAACCGTGACGAAGCGGTCGATGCGCGGACGAAACGCGAAGCCCGGCTCGCTGCCGCCCTGCGGGACAACTTGAAGCGGCGAAAGGCCCAAGCCCAGGCTCGCAACGAGGAATCGCAAAGTGATCAGGCAGGGCATCGTCAAAAATGACGACCTGTTCCGGCCATGACCCGGCCACATTCGGGTTCTTATGTGGGCGCAATCTCCGGTGAGGTTTGACATGGAATTGTGGGCCCCGTCGGAGATTCTCCAACCGAGGGAATGGTAGCGCAACGATGGAACGAATTCGCGTTCGGGGCGGTCAGCGATTGAAGGGGGCGATTCACGTCTCGGGTGCGAAGAACGCTGCGCTCCCCCTGATGGCCGCAAGCCTTTTGACCGCGGATACGCTGACGCTGTCCAATGTCCCAAAGCTTGCCGACATCGCAACCCTCGCGGCCCTATTGGCCCAGCACGGGGTCGGGATAGACCTTCGCCAGAATGGAAACGCTTTGGACGGTGGCCAGACATTGGCGATGCAGGCTCCGAGCATCGTGAGCACAACCGCCCCCTACGATTTGGTGCGAAAGATGCGGGCATCCATTCTGGTCCTTGGCCCGCTCCTCGCCCGCTGTCACCAAGCAAAGGTTTCCCTGCCTGGCGGTTGCGCGATCGGAACGCGCCCGGTCGACCTTCACCTAAAAGCGTTCGAGCAACTTGGCGCTCGAATTGACCTAGAAGAAGGGTATGTCAACGCGGAGGCCCCGGGCGGACTTAAAGGCGGCCGGGTACGTTTCCCCACGGTTTCTGTCGGCGCAACCGAGAATGTAATGATGGCCGCTGCGCTCGCCAGCGGCGAAACCATCCTCGAAAATGCGGCACGCGAACCGGAAATCGAAGACTTGGCGAACTGCCTTATGGCCATGGGCGCACAAATCCAAGGCGCCGGTACCGAACGCATCGTTATTCGAGGCGTAGAGGAGCTAAAGGGGGCCAATCACAGGGTCATGGCGGACCGGATCGAAACCGGGACGTATATCGCCGCAGCCGCGATCACCGGCGGCGCACTCACGCTGACGGGGACCAATGCAGACGCGATGGGCGCGGTTGTTGACGCATTTGAATCGTGTGGCGTCGGGGTCGATCGGCGCAACGGGACCCTCGATGTGTGCCGGAGATCCGACGCGATCTCCCCGATTGACGTCACGACGCAGCCTTACCCAGGCTTTCCTACAGATATGCAGGCACAGTTCATGGCTCTGCTGACGACTGCAAATGGCGCTTCGACCATCAACGAGACGATCTTCGAAAATCGATTTATGCACGTGCCGGAACTGATGCGCATGGGCGCCAATATCTCGTTACAAGGATCCACTGCAGTCGTTCGGGGAGTAGCGCAGTTGCGCGGCGCGCCCGTGATGGCGACCGATTTGCGCGCTTCCGTTTCTTTGGTGCTTGCCGGGCTCGCAGCAGAGGGCGAGACCACTGTCAGCCGGGTCTACCATTTGGATCGGGGCTACGAGCATTTGGTTGAGAAGCTCTCAGCGTGTGGCGCCGATATTCAACGCACTACCAACTGACCGACGCGACAATGAGCAGACGACGATGATGGCGCGGCAGCCCCAACCCATTCACTTGATTGCACACGACCCTGACGATCTGATTGTGATGTCGGCGCTCTTGCAAGATGCCCTCGTTCGCCACGCGGATATGACCTACGAGTCAAAGCGGCATCGCTTCGTTTTGGTGCTTAGTCGCTTCCGGTGGGAAGCCGGGCCGACCGCGCGGGAACGGGTTCGGGCCGGACTCCATTTCAATCACGTACTCAAGGTTCAGCACCAAAAACTAGCTCTTGCGAAAGCCGACTCCGTCGCCGAACTCTTGGCCATACGCTGTGCGACTGACCGGGCTGGTGGTACCGAAATCACCCTGGAGTTCGCAGGTGGTGGGGCCATTCGCCTTGTCGCGGAATGCCTCGATGCCGAGGTGCGGGATCTAGGGCCAGCCTGGCGGGCGGACCACACCCCTGATCACACGGAATCCCGCTAGCCATCTGGTCCTTGTCGGCGACTGCCGGTTCGCTTAGGAATGGCCGCAATAATCCACCTCGACGAGATTTGATTGCCGTGAACGCGCGCGACAAGATCATTTTTGCATTGCCGAAAGGTCGCGTCCTCGATGCGAGCACCGAGATACTTGGTGCGATCGGGATCGTGCCGGAGGACGCATTCTTCGACAAGGACTCGCGGCAGCTCCGGTTTTCGACCAACCGTTCTGATGTCGATCTTATTCGAGTGCGAAGTTTTGATGTTGCGACATTTGTCGCCTTCGGCGCTGCGCACGTCGGCATTGCGGGAAGCGATGTGCTGCTGGAGTTCGAATACGCCGAGCTTTATGCCCCGCTCGACCTCGGTATTGGGCGCTGCCGACTGGTAGTCGCGGAGCCTGAAGCCACGAAGGCAGCGGACGATCCGAAACGGTGGAGCCACGTGCGTGTGGCAACCAAGTATCCCAACCTTACCCGGCGCCATTTTGCCGGACGAGGCGTGCAGGCCGAGTGCATCAAGCTTCACGGTGCGATGGAGTTGGCGCCTGCACTAGGGTTATGCCGCCGGATCGTTGATTTGGTTGAAACCGGATCGACCCTGCGCGCCAACGGTTTGGTCGAGGTGGAAACGATTGCCGATGTTTCGTCACGGCTGGTGGTCAATCGGGTGGCGCTAAAGACCAGACCTGCCGAGATCGGCGCCCTCGTAGAGAGCTTCAGTGAGGTGGTTCGTGGTCAAGCGGCTTGACGCGCGAGACGCCAATTTCGAGGCTGAGTTCGCCGCCCTCTTAGAAGACAAGCGAGAAAACGCCACGGATGTGAACGCAACCGTCGCCGAAATCATTGCCGATGTTCGACAACGTGGCGATGCCGCTCTGGTCGACTATTCGGTGCAGTTCGATCGACTGACGCTGGCGCCAGATCGACTTCGGTTGACGGAGCAAGAAATCGCCGACCTGGCGGCACAAGCGTCGGCCGAAGCGGTGGCGGCGTTGCGGACTGCGGAATCACGCATTCGCGCTTTTCATGAAAAACAGCGGCCTGCCGACCTGCGTTATATTGACGACGCAGGCGTCGAATTGGGCGCTCGTTGGACGCCCGTGTCAGCCGCCGGGCTTTACGTCCCCGGCGGACTTGCCGCCTATCCCAGTTCGCTGCTGATGAACGCCATCCCTGCGCAGGTCGCGCGCGTGCCGAGAATTGCGATGACGGTGCCGACACCGGATGACGTCATCAACCCGCTCGTTATGGCGGCGGTGCGGATTCTCGGGATCACGGAGGTCTATCGTTTGGGCGGCGCCCAAGCGATCGCGGCCTTGGCATTCGGGACTGAATCCGTTGCGAGCGTCGATGTCATCGTTGGTCCCGGCAATGCGTATGTTGCGACGGCGAAGCGACAGGTCTTTGGCACGGTGGGTATCGACATGATTGCCGGCCCGTCGGAAATCCTGGTCGTTGCCGATGCCGTCAATGACCCGAGCTGGATCGCGGCAGACTTGTTGTCACAAGCGGAGCATGACTCGGCAGCGCAGTCGATTCTAATGACGGACGATGCCGGTTTTGCGGATCAAGTTGCTGATGCCGTGGCGCGTCAACTCGAACAACTCCCACGCGGTGACATTGCCGGCGAGAGCTGGTCGCGTCATGGCGCCATCATCGTATTGCGCGGTCTTGATGAAGCGCCGGGGCTTGTTGACCGAGTCGCACCGGAACACCTTGAGTTGGCGGTCGACGACGCGGACGCATTGTTTGCACAGATCAATAACGCGGGTGCCGTCTTTCTCGGCCGCAATACGCCTGAAGCGATCGGCGATTATGTCGCCGGCCCCAACCACGTCTTACCAACGGCGCGGAGTTCAAGGTTTGCTTCCGCCCTATCGGTTACAGATTTCATGAAACGTACGTCGGTAGTGCGTTGCGACCGCGAGAGTTTGTTGCGCATCGGTCCCGTCGCCGCAACGCTAGCCGACGCCGAAGGACTTCCGGCGCATGCCCACTCGGTGCGATTGCGCCTCCGGTGACGCCGTAGTCAGGCGCCGAGGGGACCTGATATGAGCGCGATCGATCGGGTTTGTGCGGTGACGCTTGATGAGCGCACCGTGGCGCGCCGCGGTCCCGAGATAGATCGCGAGCGGAAAGTTGCCATTTTCGACTTGGTTGAAGAGAACCACTTCGTTCTAGAAGGGCGCGAGTCATGCGGTCCTTACGCGCTTCATTTGTCGATTGTGGACAACAGACTTGTATTTGACGTACGGCACGAGGACGAAACGCCGGTCGTTGCGGTCGGCCTTTCCCTGTCGCCCTTTCGCAAGGTCGTGAAAGATTATTGGCAGATTTGCGAGAGCTACTACGAGGCGATCAAGCACGCCATGCCATCGAGGATCGAGGCGATCGATATGGCACGACGAGGTTTGCACAACGAAGGATCGGACCTCTTACGCGAGCGCCTCGTCGGTAAGGTCGCGGTCGACGACAACACGGCGCGTCGCTTGTTTACCCTTTTGTGCGTTTTGCACCTGCGCTAGAGCATGTCCGCACTCCCCGGATCAATCCTATTCGCCTGCACGATGAACGCCGTACGGTCGCCGATGGCCGAGGGGCTCATGAAGCACTATTTCGGCAATCGGGTTTATGTCGATTCGGTTGGGGTGCGCCCGGCCGATGTCGACCCTTTTGCAGTGGGTGTTATGGAAGAAATCGGTATCGACATCTCGGGCCATAAACCCAAACCGTTCGATCATCTGGAAGATTCGTCCTTCGATATCGTCGTGTCGCTTTCTCCTGAGGCGCAGCATTCTGCGGTTGAAATGACCCGCACGATGGCCTGCGAACTGGAGTTTTGGCACACCTTCGACGCTACCTTTGTTCAAGGGCGACGCGAACAAATTGTCACAGCCTACCGCGAGGTGCGTGATTTTCTGCAAGCCAAAATACTGGAGCGATTTGGCGCGCCAACGGTTGTTGCGAACGAATAGCTAAGCTGCGGAAATCGTCTCGATCGGCGTGTGACGTGCGGACTGCGGGCTCAACACCGGTAGGATTTGAGCCAGTGCATCGGGCAATGCCGTTGGTCGAAATTCGGGCAAAGCTTCGCGGAGCCGGGTCCCATCCAACGCGTGTGGTGTCGTCCACAGATAGCGCATTTCGATAACCTCGCGGATGAGAGGGGCAAAAGGCGCTATGGCCTGCATTGCCACCCACGGAATATTCCGCTTTTTGAGCGGAGCCCCGGCCCACCTTTCCAACGCGTCGATCAATTCGCGACCTGAAATGTTGTGGCCCTCGAAATTGAAACACTCGAACCCGGCTTCGTGGCGATCGCGTTCGGCCAATCCCACCATTGCCTGCGCCATGTCCGGAAGGTACGCCCATGCGTGGACCTTATCGAGCGGCCCGGGATACATAACGATGCCAGAATCGAGTTTTCCGGCGATATAGGTGTCGAACCAGTTGCCGGTCTTTTTCGCTTCGATGAAGTCTCCGCCTCGAAGAACGATGGTCTTTACCCCGTCGTTTGCAGCGTCGCGAAATGTCGCTTCCATCGATTCTCGAAGTGCGCCCTTGCGGGTAGTAGGTCGGTGGGGCGTTTCTTCGAGAAGCGTTTCCGGCATTCCGGCGCCGTAATTATAGACATTGCCCGGGATCATGACGGTTGCGCCGGACGCGTGTGCTGTGGCCAAGACGGATTTTGTCAGCCGCGGCAGATCTCGCCGCCACCGCGGATATGGCGGATTGAGGGCGTGAACGATGACATTAGCCCCGTTCGCCGCGGCAACGACGTCACCCGGGTCAAACGCGTCACCGTTGATCGTTTCGCCTCGGAACGCCCTTTCGGGTTGTCGGCCGGAGCTTACAAACGCACGGACTTGCCATCCGGCTTGGGAGAAAGCGGCGACCGCAGCACGGCCAAACCGCCCGCGTGCACCGAGAACCAAGACAGTTTGGGAAGATCGGGAGGGGGTAATGGTGGTGGCAGGCATTTGAAAAATCGTTCGTGGTTGATCCCCAAGTCTATCCATTCAAATTTCATGAGTAAGAGACTAAGATTCGTTCATAGATATTCAATTTTGAATAGTTCACGATGATGCCAGACTGGGACCATCTACGCGTTTTTGTCGGCGTCGCCGCGCACGGCTCACTCTCCGCGGCGGGTCGCTCAATGGGGATAAGCCAACCGACGGTCGGGCGGCATATCCAGGCGCTCGAAGACAGCCTGGGTGTGCGTTTGTTTCAACGCACGGTGCGGGGTCTCGACCTAACCGACACCGGGCGGGACTTGCTGGAGCATGCTCGCGAGATGGCGGCGGCGTCCGACCGCTTGGCGCTGGCCGCCGCTGGTCGCGAGGCAGCGGTTTCGGGCACGGTCCGGGTGACGGCTAGCGCGTTCGTCGCCACGTTAACCCTGCCGGAGATCATCGCTGATCTGCGTCTGGCACATCCCGAGATCGAGATCGAACTTGTCGCTTCGGACGCAACGGAAAACCTCCTGCAGCGCGAGGCCGACATTGCGGTTCGGATGTACCGGCCCCGGCAGGTCGATGTCATCACGCGCAAAGTGTCCGAACTAAGTCTTGGCGTGTATGCAGCGAATAGCTATCTGGCACGCCGCGGCACGCCGCGCGAGCCCAATGACCTCTTAGCGCATGACATTGTCGGGTATGATCGGGACGAGAACATCTTGCGGGGCTTTGCTGCAGCAGGCGTCGACGTGGACCGACACTTCTTCGTCGCACGGTGCGATGATCAGGTTGCTTACTGGCATCTTGTTGTGGCCGGCGTGGGGATTGGCTTTAGCCAAGTCCGGGTCGGCGATGCTGAACCATTGGTTTCTCGCGTCTTGCCTGAATTTGCTATTGCGCCTCTGCCGGTCTGGCTCACTGCGCACGAGGGGCTGCGTACAAACCCGCGCGTGCGAAGGGTTTTCGATTTTCTTGCCGAGCGCCTTGCGCGGCCAGGTGGTCTATAACCGCACTCCCGCGGAATCCGCTTGATTTATCGCCACGCGCACGACTTTATGGGCCCCAAATTCGGAATGGAGACTTAATGGCTAAGGAAGAAATGCTCGAGATGAACGGCACGGTGGAGGAGATTCTCCCCAATGCCATGTTCCGTGTGAAGCTAGAGAATGAGCACGAAGTACTCGCACACACCTCGGGCAAAATGCGCAAGAACCGCATCCGCGTACTTGCTGGTGATAAAGTCCTGGTCGAGATGACACCCTACGATCTGACCAAGGGCCGTATCACGTTCCGCTACAAGTAGGATTTGCTGTGACCGCGGCAGCGGCCCCGCGGCTGGAATCAGGCCCTGCGCTGATTCTCGCATCCGGCTCGCCGCGACGCGTCGAACTCCTCACCCAAATCGGGTTCGCCCCCGATGCAACCGCTGTTCCGAACATCGACGAATCACGGCTGCCGGGTGAATTGCCGCGCGATCTCGCGAAGCGGTTAGCGCGTGAAAAGGCAACCGCTGCTGTCGCTGAGGCGCCAAACGACTATGTTCTCGCCGCCGACACGGTCGTGGCGCGCGGTAGGCGCGTCCTACCAAAGGCCGAAACCGAGGACCAGGCACGAGCGTGCCTGGTCCTGCTATCCGGGGCGGCGCACCGGGTGACGACCGCCGTTGCGGCTTACGCGCCGAATGGGCGTCTAGCGGAACGCGCCGTCGAAACCCGTGTTCGGTTCAAGCGGCTGAGCGAAGCCGAGGTTGATGATTACATCGCGTCTGGCGAGTGGAGCGGCAAGGCCGGCGGATACGCCATCCAAGGTCGCGCTGGTCGCTTCGTCGTGGCCTTGCAAGGCAGTTACTCGGCCGTCGTCGGTCTGCCGTTGTACGAAACCGTGAGCTTGTTGGAGGGGCTGGGATACCGGTCGCAACGCCATGAGTGATACTATTTTGGTCAACGTCGGGATCGGCGAAGTCCGTATCGCCACGATCGACGAGCGCGGCTTGTCTCAACTCGCGATCGAGCGTCTTAGCGGCGCGCAAGAGACCGGTGTCGGGGCGATCTATCTCGGCCGCGTCACCTCGGTCGTTCCGGGCATGGAGGCGGCGTTCGTCGACATCGGGACAGACCGCAGTGGGTTTCTTTCGGCCTGGGACGCGCGCCCGCACGATTGGGTCGGTGAAGACGGCCAACGCCGCGCGCCGCCGATCGCCGACCTGGTGCATGAGGGCCAGGCCGTCATCGTCCAAGCCACCAAGGAGCCTTTGGCCGACAAGGGTGCGCGGCTATCAACGCGGGTGTCTATTCCCGGCCGATATTTAGTTTTCGTGCCCGATGCAGAGGGTGTTTTTGTTTCGCGCCGCATCGAGGATGAGGCCGAGCGCACGCGCCTGACTGACGTGGTCGGCAAAATCGCGACGGACCGGAATCTTGCGGCCAGTTTCATCGTGCGGACCGCGGCAAACGGGGCGGCGGAGGAAGATTTGGCGGCCGACATCGCGGGGCTGGCGGATCTTTGGGCGGAAGTGGCGGAAGAAGCGAAACATGCCGATCCCCCGGCAGCGCTTTATTCTGACCTTGGGCCGATCGAGCGGTTCCTGCGCGACCACATCGGCCCGAAGACCGAGACGGTTTTGATTGACGATGCCGCGGCTTGTTCGGCGGCTCGTCATTTCGTGACCACCAATCTTCCTGATTTCGAGGGTGCAGTAGAGCAGTACCAGGACCAGGACGAGATCTTCGAGGCGTATGGCATTGCCGAACGTCTGGGCTCCCTGTTGGACCCTAAGGTGGCGTTGCCGTCGGGCGGCCACGTGGTGATCGAAGGTACCGAGGCTTTGACCTCGGTGGACGTCAACTCGGGTCGCTTCACGCAGGCCGGGTCGCATAGCGAAACCGCCCTCGCGACCAACCTGGAGGCGGCCACCGAGATCGCGCGCCAACTGCGCGTTCGCGACATCGGTGGCCTCGTCGTGATCGACTTCATCCACATGGATGACCCCGATCACCAAGCCCAGGTTATCGCGCAACTCCAAGAAGGGTTTGAAGGCGACAAAGCCCCGGTGCGTGTTGGCGCGATTTCCGAGTTCGGTCTGTTGGAGATGACTCGCAAGCGCACGCGCGATTCGGTGCACAAGCGATTCACCGAATTGTGCGCCCAATGCGACGGGACCACGCGCGTCCCGACCGTCGAGACCGTCGCGCTATCGGTATTGTGGCGTGCCGAGCGGGAAGGGCGGGCGGTGCGCAGCGATGTCGGCAAGCGCCTGGAACTGCATGCCGCGGAGGCAGTGATCGATTATCTCGAAGAGGCCGAACCGCTTCTGCTCACGCTTGAACAGCGTACCGGGTGCTCGGTGGAACTGGTGGCCGCCGACGATTTCGGGCGTCCGGACTTCGAGGTCGTGCGAATCTGAACGATTCCCCGGCGGGATGGTCATGACAGCGAAATCAGAACCTTGCCCGATCTGCAAGAAGCCGGCCGCCGTCCAATATCGACCGTTTTGCTCAAAACGTTGTGCCAATGTGGATCTAGGTCGGTGGTTGGGCGGCACGTACTCCATTCCCGTAGAGGAACCGCTCAGCGAGGCCGATCTGGACGCCATCATTTCGAACGATAATGCGCCGGAAGGCGATGCCTAAAGGCGCGACGCGGGCTGTCGCGCCGCCGGACTTCTGTGGCGGCTGGACACCCTCAAGGCCTTCTTTTATAAGGCGGCTGCCTCGTGTCCTAGTCAAAGGGCACGGTTCGCGCCGTCACACAAAGACCTCGTGGCGCGCCGTCATGGGCCCAGGTAGCTCAGTTGGTAGAGCAGCGGACTGAAAATCCGCGTGTCGGTGGTTCGATTCCGCCCCTGGGCACCATTTTGTGGCCCACACAAGCTGATCTCAGGAAATCTCCGATCCAGGTGCGCGGGTCGCCCAAATCAGGCCGAGGAAAAGCGTTTTTGCGCGCGGTAGGACAATCAGCGCCAACGCCAAGCCGATTGCAGGCCATAGCGTCATGGCGACCCAAGTCGGCCAGGTGGTGTTCTGTTCTACGAGTAGCAGAATAGGCACCACGATGTGGCCGACGATCATGATCGTCAGCCAGGGTGCGGCGTCGTCGGATCGGATATGGCCGAACGCTTCCTGGCAGGACAAGCAGGTTTCGACCTGCTTGAGATAGGACCGCATAAGGCGGCCCTGTCCACAATTGGGGCAGCGCCCACGCAGCGCGCGCCGCAAGGCGGTTCCGAGGCCTGGACGGTCGGCCGTGGTCGAATGCGGTGTCACGACTGGTGATCTCCTTGTGCGCTCTCTACCAGATACCCGGTGAGAACGTGCCGTCCTGGCGCAAGGCGTGCAAGTGGGTGTGCTGCGCCGGATTGCCGCACAGATGGCTGGCGAGCCCGGATGTCGGCTTCCCAGGCACCTAATTTGGCACGATTCGGCAGGCGGTTTGGAGGCGCAACCCGGGTTGAGCCAGCGCAACGCACAACTCCGCGGGTCGTGCGAAAATTTCTCATGAAAAAGAGAGGGCTTGCATGAATCACAAACACCGAAAAACACTTCACGCGCTTTTTGCCCACCCGGTCAGCGCCAACATCAACTACCAAGCGGTGGTGCACGTTTTGGAAGAGCTCGGCGCGGTGGTCGAGAACAAGTCGGGCAATCGGATCGGTGTTACCTTGAACGGGCACACGGTGGCGTTCACGCATGTGAGCCATGACCTCCCCAAGGACGAAGTTGCGCAGATCAGAAAATTTCTCACGACCTGCGGTGTCGACCCGGAAGAGTACCCGGTCTAATCGTCGCGTCGCGTTGCGACTGCAGATCGGTGTCGCTATGACTGAACGCTCTTAGCGGTTGGTTCGGTAGCGGATGAAACTTGCACATTTTTCTCATGTCTGGGGTAAGCCCGGCATGTCGCCGCACGCGCGATATGAGCAGTTGTGGCGCGAGATCGAACTTTGCGACGCGCTGGGTTACGACTATGCGTTTTGCGTCGAACACCACTTTCGGCCCGACGAGAGTTGGATGTCGGCGCCGAGTGTGTTCACTGCCGCCGCCGGCGTGCGGACAAAGAACATTCGTCTGGGTCCCATGGGATACATCGTGCCGCTTTACGGCTCGCTTCGGCTTGCCGAAGAAATTGCGCTGCTGGACCAGATATTGGATGGGCGCCTTGAGGTCGGCTTGGTGCCGGGGATCAACCCGCTCTATTTCGAGCCCTTTGGGCTGGAGTACGATGCACGCAAGGCGCCGACTATGGAGTACATCGACTACCTGGAGGCGGCGTTCGGTGCGCAGCCGTTTTCGTTCGACGGAACCCATCATCGCACCACCCACGCACGGCTGGCGGTCATGCCCAAGCAGCAACCGCATCCCCCGCTGTGGATGCAAAGCCGCGACCCCGAGACCCTTAGGTTCTGTGCCGCAAGGGGCTTGAACACTGGCTATTTTCTGGTCTACCCGCGGCGCGAGGCGGCGCCCCGCTACCGACAGTTTCTTGCCGATTGGGACACGGCGGGTTGGTCGCGCCGTCCCAACATCGCCTATTCGACGGTGGTCTATGTCGACGAAAGCGACGACAAAGCGCTCGATGTGGCACTGGCTCGGGCGGGGCGGGCCTACG
>Ga0181579_10003247_pt1 | contig 12920 bp, 10 predicted proteins | sample 071ome_24_FD_132996 | JGI IMG/M metagenome (GOLD analysis project Ga0181579, IMG submission 132996) | Coastal salt marsh microbial communities from the Groves Creek Marsh, Skidaway Island, Georgia - 071402CT metaG (megahit assembly) | ecosystem: Environmental > Aquatic > Marine > Intertidal... | reverse complement strand
CAGGTAATGGGCGGATGAATATCGTTACGCGATACCACATCAATACGGATCTCACTATGGCCACTGACCACGATCGGCCTGCTGGTCAACGAGTGAGGAAACATGGGGACGAGCACCAAGGCGTCTAACCCAGGGTACATGATCGGGCCGCCGGCCGAGAGGCTATAAGCGGTAGAGCCCGTGGGAGTGGCGACCAGCAGGCCATCTGCATTCAGCCGGTAAACGAACTCTCCATCAATACTGAGTTCGAACTCCACCATTTGCGCGGAAGCACCCGAATTTACCACGATGTCATTGAGCGCCTCGCCGCGCCCGATCACCTGCTCTCCCCGCCAGACCTCTGCGTCCAGCAAGAATCGACGATCGCTGATGTAGTTGCCATCGAGTACCGCGCTCACCTGCTCAATCAATTCATCAGGGCTAACGTCGGTGAGGAAACCCAGTCGACCGCGATTGATGCCGATGACCGGCGTGTCGTGCTTCACCAACGTTCTCGCCGCGCTCAGCAAGCTGCCGTCACCGCCGATCACAATGGCGAGATCCACCATCGCACCAATCTGGTCTCGGGACTCCATCGCACGCTTCTCAAAATGAGCCAGCGTCGCCAGTCGGTCCTCGATCGTGACCTGCAACCCGCGATCATCCAGCAGATTCAGTAGGCCGGAAACGATTTCCTCTACCCCGGGGTGCTCTCTTCGCCCCAGTAAGCCCACATGCGCAAAGCTCATTATCATACGTTTTGGGAAGCGGTCAGTTGACTCATGAGCTCGCCTCCCCCCTCCTGTCTATCCAGTCTCAATAAGGCGCGACGAACATCATGCGCCACTTCAAAATCGTCCAGTTGCTGCATCGCCGTGCGACGCGCCGCATCTGCGTGCAACTGCCATGCCGGTTCATCATGCATGAGTTGATGCACTGTCATGGCCATTTGTTCTGCACCTGATGTCGCCACGACACCGTCACCCAATCGCGAATGTGCTCGCGCCAATCCCGCATGAGTGGTCACTACCGGCAACCCGAGCGCCATTGCGTTCACCAGTTTGGTATCAACATGCTGCTCATACTGAAGCGGCTCTATCACCGCGCGGCAGCCCAAATGCTGTAAGTGCTGCCGCCCACCACTGTGAAGATAAACGTTATTGTTGGCCGCCACCAGTTCCCGCAGCGGCGAAGGGGGCGCTGCGCCCACCAAATGCAACTCGATGTCGCGCAGCGCATGACGCCCGGGCGTCCACACTTCACGCAGCAACCATTCGAGACTGGCCAGATTATCTTGGTCCCCCAGATAACCCGCATAACCGACCCGCGGCAGAGTCTGCACCCACTGGGGTGCTTGGCTCAGCCCCTCTTCCGGTCGGAATCGCCCGAAAGAGGGATTCAGCTGTCGTAACGGCAGTCCAAGCGATAACAACGCCGCTGCCACAGGCGGCTTCGCAAAGACGCTCGTCGCTTCGCCAAATACTGCTTTTTCATACTGCTGCAGCCGGTGGCGCCGCGACGCCGTCAACCACTGCCACCAGCGGGTGCTTTGTCGCCGCGCTTCACATCGATGGGCAAGATAATAGACCGGCGCGGCACATTGGGCCGGTCGATAAGGCCACGCAGTCAAGTCATCCACAACCACAGCGTCAAAAGAAGCACTTCGACGCTGAATCGCAGCCTGTAATCGCGCATTGACGATCGATGATCCGAGTCGCTCCTGGCTCAGAGACGCCAGACCCGGGGGTGCTGGCAGGTCGGCAGAACTCGCCGGAAAGCCGCCAGCCGCTCGCATCGAGACGAAGTCCTCGCGCAACTGCTGCAGCGCCTGATGACCCACTGACCCCGCGACCGCCAGCGACACGTCGACATCGCGGGCCAGCACACCGATAACGATTCGGGTAGCCGCGCCGAGTGCCTCACCGGGGCCATCGGTCGACGTGAGGTACAGCACTTGTAAACGGCGGGAAGCCGACATTTCAGGCAGATCCAAGCCCGACGTTGTTGTGCTCCAGCACCCTCTCCGCCCGGTAACTGGAGCGCACGAAGACGCCGGAGACCACTTCCATAAACCCGCGCTCCAGTCCCCATTCGCGATAGCGTGCAAATTCGTCCGGCGTAACAAAACGCTCAACCGGCAAGTGATTCTTGGTCGGCTGCAGATATTGCCCCAGCGTCAGCACATCTACCGCGTGCTCGCGAAGATCATCCATACACTGCTTGAGCTCGTCTTCTGTCTCACCCAGGCCCAGCATCAGAGACGTTTTGGTCACCACGTCGGGCCGATACGCCTTGGCGTGCGCGAGCACCTGCAGGGTTTGCAGATACCCTGCTCTCGGGTCACGGACCGGATGCGTGAGACGAAATACTGTCTCGACATTCTGCGCAAAGACCTCGATTCCCGAGTCGAGCAGGGTCTCAACTGCGGCGTGATCGCCCAGAAAATCTGGCGTCAGCGCCTCCACCGCAGTCTCAGGATTTAGCGTCTTGGTCGCGCGCACCACGGCTGCGTAATGGCCAGCGCCGCCGTCGGGCAAGTCATCTCGATTCACCGACGTCAGAACGACGTACTTAAGCCCCATAAGTTTGACGGCCTCGGCGGTATTGGCGGGCTCGTCCTGATCAAGCCAACCGCCCGGATTACCCGTATTCACGGAGCAAAAACGGCAGGCCCGTGTACAAACATCGCCCATCAACATGATGGTCGCCGTTCCCGCGCTCCAACATTCACTAATGTTCGGGCACTTGGCTTCCTCACACACAGTGGCGAGCCGGTGATCGTGTACGATCGAGCGTACGGCCTCGAATTTTGGACTGCTCTGCACCCGCATTCGCAACCAATCGGGCTTGGCCAGGCGCGACGCCGCTTCGGTCGAGGTTTTGATGCCGTCCTTGATGACCTTCATGCCGCGGTCATTGACAAATTTTTGACCGCTGTCGATCTGGGTGACGGGAATGCGCTTGTCACTCACGCGTCAGCCCCCCGATGCCGCCGCGGCACTGATCTGCACGGCCACTCCGTTCACCGCGGCATTACCCGACAGTAGATCAACAAACTGCTCGTCCGTAATGTCATTACAACTCACCCCGGCGTGCCGTTGCGCCACCTGCGCCCGAATACCCGACCGACTGTGACCGTAGCCATGCGGCAAACTGACGACTCCCGGCATCATCTCGTCCGAGCAGGCCAGTTCGGCTTCGATGTGGCCCACGCGGCTCTCGATACGAACCGACATGCCCGCCTGCCATCCCTCGCGGGCCGCGTCACTGGGATGCATCAACAACTGATGTCTGGGCTTTCCTTTCATAAGGCGTTGGTGATTGTGCATCCAGGAATTGTTGTCGCGAACGTGCCGACGTCCAATCAATCGGTAGCCACCCCCGGGGCCGGCATCCTCTGCGACAAACCGTTGGATATCTTCAAGCACTGCCGGAATCGCCAGCTGAATGCGTTGCCCGGGCGTTTGTAAGCGCTCAGGACAAGAAGGCATCAACGGACCCAAGTCGATCCCTGAAGGCTTGTCTTTCAGCTTGTCGATACTTAACTGCCACTCGCTCGCGTCGCCATAAGGACCGTTGCGGAGCGCGTGATCAATCATCACGTGCGGCGGTACAGCCGGCATCGACTCCAACGACAGCCGTTCTGCCACTCGGTCACCCAGAGCGGCGAATATCTCCCAATCGTGCATGGCACCCTCGGGTTTTTCAAAAACGGGCGGGCTGTAGCGTACGGTGTTACGAATTGCGAGATTATGAAACGCAATATCGTAATGATCGTGCTCGAGTGGTGACGTCGGCGGCAAGATGACGTCTGCGTGCCGGGTCGTTTCGTTCAATGCCGGATCGACAGAGATCATAAAATCGAGCGTTTCCAGCGCATCGTCAAGCTGTCTGCCATTGGGCGTCGACAGCACCGGGTTACCTGCGCCGGTAAACATCAGACGGATCTGACCGTCTCCGGGAGTGGTGATCTCTTCCGCCATGGTGACCGCGGGCAGTTCATAATTGAACTCAGGGAGTCCCCGATTGCGGCTCACAAAACGCGCAAAACCACCTGGGCTGGTATTGGCGACCTGATCCATTGCAGGCCGCGTGAATAAACTACCACCGGGCTTATCGAGGTGACCGGTTGCAACATTAATGACCTGAATCGCCCACTGGCACAGCGTGCCGTAAGCCTGAGTGCTAACCCCCATGCGCCCATAACAAATACCCGCCTCGGCGGTTGCCAACTCATGTGCAATCCGCTCGATATCGGATGCCGCAATACCAGTGGATTCGGCGGCCCAGGCGGGATCAAGATCCCTGACCGCCGCACCCACTGCATCGAGACCATCAGTAAAGCCAGCCAACCTGCCAGGCTGCACCAATGCGTCTCGAAACAGCACGTGGATGATCGCCAGCAAGAATGCGGCGTCGGTACCGGGACGGATGAAAAGATGCTCGCTGGCGATCTCGGCGGTTTCGGTCCGCCGCGGATCCACTACGACGAGCTTGCCGCCACGGGCCGTCAGCGCCTTTAACCGCCGGCGGACATCCGGGACCGTCCATATACTGCCGTTAGACGCCAGCGGGTTGGCGCCAAGCATCAGAAAGTACTGGGTGTTATCGACGTCAGGAATGGGCTGTAACAGCATGTGACCAAAGCACCACATGGACACCAGGTGATGCGGCAGCTGGTCAACGGAGGTGGCAGAAAATCGATTTCGTGTGCGTATGTGTCGGAATAAATTCCGCTGATGGGTCAGCATCCCATAGTTATGCACAGAGGGATTGCCAAAATAGGCCCCCACCGAATCGACACCATGCCGCTGGATCGAAGAGACCAGCGCATCGGCGGCAAGATCGAGCGCCTCCGGCCATTCGATTTCGACGTGCTCGTACTCTCCCGCACGGGTGCGTATCCGCTTCAGCGGCTTGCGCAGCCGGTCAGGGTCCTCGTGGATATCCTGTAGCGCGACCGCCTTGGGACAAACGTGCCCACGACTTAAGGGGTCGTGCTGATCGCCGCGAATATCGATCACGGCATCGCTCTGGGTCTTGATAACGAGACCGCACATCGCCTCGCAGAGATGACACACCCGATGATGGGTCGTTACTTCAGGATCTGTCATGGCACAGGTGCCTCAATGTCATTTGGCCCACGCAGGGCAAAAATTTCACGGAGTAATATCCATTCAGCTGAACGATGGCGCTCGCATCTCCATCTGCGCCATCACCGCTTCGAGCTGGTTCGGCTGACCGATAATCTTCTCCTGCTCCGCCGACTCGGCAAGCAGAATCTCCTCATCGGTACTGTGACTGAGCATGTTGGCCATGCGCTTTGCGGCTTTTATTGCCTCGGGATTTTTGCCCACGATCTCCCCGGCCAAAGTCATCGCTCGCTCCAATGGCGTATCGGAAACCTCGGTCGCGAATCCCAGATCAAACGCCTCGCTCCCCGAAAACTCCGCATTGGTGTAGACCAATTTGCGCAGCACATCATCGCGCACATTGCCGCGCCAAAGCGGGTAACCCGCCATATCTGGAATCAATCCCCAGCGCATTTCCATCACACCACACCGGGTGTCAGGGTGCACAATTCGAATGTCTGCGCCGGAGAGAATGTTGAGCCCACCGCCGATTGCGACGCCATGCGCCGCAGCAATTACCGGCACCTGCAGCGTGCGCCAGCCCCAAGCCACTTGCTGGACCTTATTGGCAATCCCGTGCGTACGCGGCATGAGCTCCAGACCAGGACCACTGCTTTGAAAGCTGGACAGATCAAGGCCAGCACAAAACCCCCGCCCTTCACCGGACACAACCACTGCACGGACATCGCCCCGCTCCCTGAGCTCATCAATCGCCGCGCAGATCGCATCGAACATCGCCGAATCCAACGCGTTAATTTTGTCCTGCCGCGTCATACGCACGTGCGCAACATGGTCGGACACTGAAACAGCAACGCGATCTGTCATGGCAATCTTCCTCCAGAGTTCGGTTAGGCGCGACTTCAGGCTTTGGCGTCTTAGGCCCATGCACGCTCTCTGCGGAGTATAGCTTCTCTGCTGCCGGCACTACAGGAAGCGCGGGCGCGATGTGTTAACGCCTGAGAAAATCCAAGGGGTCGGCAAGATCAGGCAAGACGGGCGTTGTCGATTCCACAAACAAGCGGTGCCAAAGGGCAAATTGCAGCAACATCATCAGCTGGCGTCCCCTGCGGCCACCCTGTTGCTGCTCACCCAGTATCGTGGCGACGCCCTCGGGTCTGAACCAGCGACGGATTGCTTCATTTTCCAAAAGCACTTGCCCTAAACTCGCAAGGCGCTCACCTTGCCACCAGTCGTTGATGGGCACATAAAACCCACGCTTTCTCGCCGCAAAATGCTCCGACGGCATAAAGGAAGACGCCCATTTCCTGAGTATCTTCTTACCCTCACGTCGGTCATTTTTCAGATGATCGGGCAGGGACAACCCCCAGGAGACCACGCGCCGGTCCACAAAAGGCATGCGCCCCTCAACCCCGTGCGCCATCAGCATTCTGTCCGCTTTTACCAGCAGGTTGTCGGGTAGCGCATGCTCCAGATCGAGCGCTTGCATTTTCTGCAAAGCGCTCCAATGCGCTGGGTAGGATTGCCAACTGGAGACCAGCGGATCGCGCCAATGCCTGCGAACGTGGCGCAAGGCTGAACCCAACAGCTGTTCTCCTAAGCGCCCGCGAATGTCTCCGCGGGATCGGAACCCACCCGTGCCGGGCGCGATCAAGCGCTTAAAAAATCGCTCAACAGGACCACTGCGGTAGCGGCCATAGCCGGCGAAGGTCTCGTCGCCACCCTCACCGGAAAACACCACCTTCATCGTTTGGCTCGCCTCTTCCGCCAGGAGGAGTGTCGGCAAACTGGCGGGATCGCGCATGAGATCGTCCGCTGCCCACGCCACGCGGGTCAGCCGATTCAGCAGTTCGTCGGCGGTGGGGGTCACAACCCGGTGATGAGTGCCAAAGTGCTGCGCCAGCCCCGTCGCGACATCGAGTTCATCCCCTACCGAGGACTGTGGAAACCCAAGAGAGAACGTATGGATGTCGGTCATACCGTAGCGCCGCATGAGCCCCAGCAGTACCGTGGAGTCCACTCCGCCTGAGAGAAATAAACCAATCGGTACGTCTGCGCGCTGATGCTGGGTAAACACCGTTTCCATCAGCGCATCGAGATCCTGAATCGGCCGCTCGGGTGCGTGTGGCGATACTTGCGCTACCGACCAATGCCGCCACTGATCGACCCGCTCTCCCCGGCTGATCAAAATCGCTTCGCCGGCGAGCAACCGCTCAATCCCTTGAAACGGGGTGCGGCGTGACAGGGGATGTTGGGCCTCTAGGTACTGTAGCAATGCGGTGGGGCATAGATCAGGCGTCGAGGGCATCAGCATTAGCAACGCTTTGATTTCCGAAGCGAATCTGATGCCATCGCTGCGGGCGCTGAAATACAGGGGTTTCATCCCCAACGGATCGCGCGCCAGCAACACCTCGGCGCTCTCCAAATCCTGAAGGGCAAAGGCATACATCCCCTCGAGGCGTGCTAGCACGTCCCGACCCCACACGGCGTAACCCTGCAGGATCACCTCGCAGTCTGATCCGGTTCGAAATGAGCGGCCTAAACCCTCTAGCTCCGCACGCAGTTCCAGATGGTTATAGATCTCGCCGTTGGCCACCAAGATATAGCGACCGCAGTCAGAGATCAGTGGCTGTGCCCCGCCTTGTAAGTCAATGATGGAGAGCCGGGTATGACCCAAAAATACGTTGCCTTGCAGTGAGTGGCCTTGGCCGTCAGGGCCACGATGTTGTAATCCCGCCATCGCGCTGACCGCGCGTTCAGCGTGCAGAGCCCCCACCGAGGCGAAGCCAATCAGGCCGCACATTGAGCGAGGCCCCCAAAGGCAGGTTCGCGGTGCACTGGCAGTAGCGGTGTGTCAGGCATGATGATCCCGATAGCTCCTGAATGACCCCGAGTGTAAGCGCAGGGCTCCATCGCACCAAGCGAGCGTTAGTGACCCTGTGCTATTGTGCGGCGTGCTTGGCGTGCAGGCGATTGAGAGTGAACCGGCAAAAACTCGCGATTCTGGTTTCCTTTTCCGGACAAGGCGGCGTCGAGCGAATGATCGCCAACCTCAGTCAGGCCCTGACGACCTTCCCCGTTGACCTCGATATACTACTGATCAAAGCGCGCGGCCCGCATGTCGGAGCGTTACCCGAGACTGCCCGCATCATCCCTTTAAAAGCGCGCCACACGGCGACCAGCATTTTCGAAGTCGCCCGTTATCTGAGAAGGGAACGTCCGGATGCAGTCTTGGCAATCAAACACCGGGCAATACTGGCGGCGCTTCAAGCGCGCGCGCTGGCCAGAGTCGAAGTGCCAATATCAGGGCGTTTAGGCACCACCGTATCTGCAGCATTAGCCAATAAATCAGAGAGCCGTCGGCGACGCTGGTATCGCGCAATGCGGCGCTATTACCCCAAGCTTCACCGGCTGATCGCGGTCTCGCAGGGGGTGGCGGACGATGTCATTGATATCACCGGCATGTCGAACCCGCAGGTCACTGTGGTTCGTAACCCAACGATTACCCCCGCCCTGTTCGAGCTTGCCGAGGCGCCCGCCCCGCACCCTTGGCTCCTTGATGCCGGGCCGCCGGTCGTAATCGGGGTGGGGCGACTTACCGAACAAAAAGATTTCACGACATTGCTGGGCGCGTTCTCACATGTCGTATCACGTCAAGAGGCACGCTTGATCATCCTCGGCGAAGGTGACCAACGCGACGCCTTATTAAAGCAAGCAGCGGATCTGGGAGTCAGTGACAAAATCGCGCTGCCTGGATTCCAGTCTAACCCCTGGTCGTGGATGCGACGCGCGCATCTGTTTGTTCTCTCATCGCGATGGGAGGGTTCCCCCAATACGCTCACCGAAGCTCTGGCGCTCGGTGTGCCCGTGGTGAGCACGGATTGTCCGAGCGGCCCGAGGGAGCTGCTCGACGGTGGTCGAATCGCGCCACTGGTACCCATGGGAGACACAGAGGCACTCGCGGAGGCAATGCTCGGCGCGCTGCGAGACCCGGGTTCGGCCAGCCTGCGTAACGCCGCTGTCTCTGCCTATCATCACGACGCGAGTGCGCGTGCCTATCTCCATACCCTGGGGCTCGGCGGTGTATGATGGCTCGGACCGGCGCGTCTTCCGAGAGGTCGATCGCGAGGGGGCACAGCATCAGTTTGACTAGCAAGGGAGATCTACCGTGACGGACTATTGGCGTTTATTCATCAGCTACTGCCTGGCGTTTTTCATGATGACGGGTGCGCTTACCAGTGTTGGGGGTACTGACGAAGAAGAAATTCTCGCGCTGTATCAGGGGTGGATTCGCGCCGTTGAGGGCAGCGACATCGACGGTTATGTCGGCGGTCTGCACCCCGACGTGAGCCTGCGACCACCGGGCGTGGCAGGCCTCGATGGCAGGGAAAACTACCGCGAGTTTCTCGGCCCAGTATTTGACACTGCGCGCTATGAAATCACGGTAGACACACCCCACAGCATTACCTTTTTCGGCGAGGCGGCCGTTGTCGAATACGACTACACCATCCGCCGAATCGTCGATACATCAGCGACCTCAACCCTCCCCGAGGGTGCCCTTGCGGGCGACTCCACGACCTCCCACTACATCGATGTGGTGGCACGGGATAATGAGGGCCGCTGGAAGATACGACTCCACAGTTGGTCCATGACGTTGTGAGCCCGGCACCCGACGCGGAAATCTCCGCCGCTGACGGGTTTGCCCTGATCACGGGCGCTTCCGCCGGCCTCGGAGAAGAGTTCGCTAGACAACTCGCAGCGCTAGGCAAGGATCTGATCTTGGTGGCGCGGCGAGAAGATCGCTTGAGCGCGCTGGCCGAGACTCTGATCAACAACTTCGGCGTACGTGTCGAGGTGATTGTCGCCGATTTGTCCCGTTCCGACGCGGCTGAGAGCATTGCCCGTCAGTGCGCGGCAGCGGGCTGGCACGTTGACTGGCTTATCAACAATGCGGGCATTGCCGGTCCGGATTTGTTACAGGACCGCGACTGGTCGGACCAGCGGAGTTTTTTTCAATTGATGATGCTATCGGTTGCGGACCTTTGCCATCGACTCATACCCGCGATGACTCAGCGGGGCTACGGGCGGGTGATTAACGTCGCCTCGGTCGCCGCTCGCGTCCCTCGCTCTGGCGGGTGCAACTACGGCCCGGCGAAAGCGTATCTGGTTGCGCTATCGGAGGAGCTCAATCTGACGGTCGCGGCTCAAGGTGTCTATGTTTCGGCGCTCTGCCCCGGCTTTACTCATACGGACTTCCACAAAACCGCCGGACTTTTGGACATGAAAAACAATATGGCGAAATGGCTTTGGTATGACGCCGACATCGTCGTCCGTGACGCCATTCGCGGTGTCGAGGCAGGCAAACCTGTGGTCGTTTCGGGGCGCCTGTATCGCTGGCTGGACCCCATCTTCCAGTCCGTCTGGACGCGACGCTTTCTCAGACTCAGGGCGCGGCCCGAAGCCGAATAAAAATAAGCCCCCCCGCCGGCGCCACCTGCGCGGCGACTGCCCGCAAATTAGCAATAGGTGACACAACCGGAGAATTCGTTGCGACCCCTGCACTGACTTGTTAGGTTGAAATCGAAGTCATGCAAGGAGTTTTTATGAAATTCAAAGGTTTCGTTTCAGCAATCAGCGCAATGATGCTCATCTCACCCTTCGTTTCCGCCGGTAATCCTGTGCAAATGTGGAAGTGCAACATCAATGGCGATGTCGCGGAAGAAGAGGTCATCGAGCAAGCCAGCAAGTGGAAAAAGGCCGCTAGCGAACTTGACGGCGGTGAGGGGATGAATGTTTACACGATGTTCCCGGTTTCAGTGGGCGCCGACGGCGATGGTACGGATGTCCTGTTTGTTGCCGCTTGGCAATCGTTCGGTGACTTTGGCAAGTGGTGGGATGCTTACCCCTCGTCCGATGTCGCTCAGATGGAACGTGAAACCATGACCTGCCATGGCAGTGCACTGTGGGAAAGTGATCAGATTTAATTGCTGCTACTGACTGAGCGGGGCCGCCTCAGGGTGGCCCTTTTTCGTTGTTCATTACCGCACACCACGAAAGGAATCCAGTGAACCCAGCTGCATCACCCTCTGCTTGCCCCGTCTGGAGCTGCAACGAGTGGGATCCCTTAGAAGAAGTCATCGTCGGCAATCCGCTGGGCGCTCGCTTTCCCTACGCCGACCCCAGCACGCGGCTCGCTGAGTACCCAGACAGGGCGTTATCCGAGATTCCACAAGGGCCCTTCCCCGAGCACATTATCGAAGAGACCGAGGAAGACCTGCAGGCGTTTATCGCAGAAATGGAATCCAGAGGCATTGCGGTGAAACGCCCGGACACGTGGCCACATGAAACCCGGATTCAAACCGTACAGTGGCAGACCGAGGGTTACTATAACTATTGCCCCAGAGATATTCTGCTAGTCGTCGGCGATACGATTATTGAAACACCCAACGTCATTCGCGGCCGCTCTCTGGAAACGGGCGCCTATCGGCGCATGCTGATGGAGTACTATCAGGACGGAGCCAATTGGTTCAGCGCCCCCAAACCCCTGCTCGATGACGCACTATTCGAATATCACCCGGCGACACCCACGCCTAAAAATCTAGAGCCAGCGTTTGATGCAGCGAACATACTGCGCTTCGGTCGGGACTTGCTGTACCTGGTAAGCGCTACGGGCAACGAGCTGGGCGGACAATGGCTACAGCGCGTATTGGGCGATCAGTTCACCGTACATTTCCTGAAGGACGTCTATTTTGGCAGCCATATCGACTCAACGCTGGTCGCATTGCGTCCCGGGTTAGTACTGGCCAACCCCGAGCGCTTGACCTTGGAGAATGTGCCCGCATTTCTCAAGGACTGGGAGATTATTTTCAGCCCCCCGATGGAAAACCAGGAACGCTATAGCGCGGAATACCTACAGCAGGCGATCGGCAGCGAGTGGATCGATATGAATCTATTCAGTCTGGGGCCCAATACAGTGGTTGTGGATCGCGACCAAACCCGACTCATCGCGTTACTTGAATCAAAGGGCCTTGAAGTCATACCGCTTAAGTTACGTCACTCTCGTATGCTCGGTGGCGGCTTTCACTGTGTAACCCTCGATACACGGCGAAGCGGTAAGATGGAATCCTATTTTTCTTGACGCTCTGATAATGCCACTCGCGCGGCTTTATTCATGACATTTTTGTGGATCGCATTGCTACCCGGCGTCGTGACGGCGGCGTGGATTCGCTACCGATTTGTCGTGAAGCGTGGCGCTGCAACGAGCATAGAAAAACCGTTCCTATCACAGCCTACGCCCCCAAGACCTTGGGGGGCTCACTCCCACCAACAGGGCGTGCGCTGGTTGCATGAGATTTTTGAGCGCTCCGCACAGCGTTTTCCGCAGTTGCCTGCCCTATCAGTGCCGGAGCGAGGCGAGGTTTTGACCTACGCTGAACTCAATCGCCTCGCGACCGACCTCGCCAGTACGCTCTCGGGGTATGTTAGTGGCAACGATCAGATCGTCGCCGTCAAGATGCACCAGGATAATGCGACTATCGTGGCGCTCCACCTAGCCATATTGAAAGCCGGTGCAGTGCAACTGTTCATCGACCCGGAATCCCCAGACGCCTTGCTCGAACAAATTCTCACCGACGCGGAACCCGCGTTGCTCATCACAGATTCACCCCCCGCTTATTACGCCGGTGCCGTCGTCTCGCCAACAGTGCTTCGCGAAATGACGCCAGCGCGCGCTATCTCTGCCCTGCCAGCACCGCCGTCGGCGTGTGCGCATGACCGGCTAGCCTCTGTGTTCTATACCAGTGGGACAACCGGAACCCCGAAGGGAGTCGAATGCCCCCACGCGGGCTACAT
>Ga0181579_10003233_pt1 | contig 12956 bp, 9 predicted proteins | sample 071ome_24_FD_132996 | JGI IMG/M metagenome (GOLD analysis project Ga0181579, IMG submission 132996) | Coastal salt marsh microbial communities from the Groves Creek Marsh, Skidaway Island, Georgia - 071402CT metaG (megahit assembly) | ecosystem: Environmental > Aquatic > Marine > Intertidal zone... | reverse complement strand
CATCACCTTGTCCAACTGCACATGGCCATGTTCCGACAACAACTCGCCGCCGTCGGAAAAGGAGTCGGGCGTGATATTGAGGATTCCCATTACATGGGACACGGACAGATCGAGCGTCTTGCCGGCGAAGTCAAACAACGGGGAGTGCTGTGTCATGCGAAGATATTGGTTCGAGTTAAACGAAAAGGAGCTCATGCGAGCTCCTTGTCATGATTACCTTGCTACAGGAATATCAGTGTTCACCGGCAGGCCCGCCAATGGGTTTGCCAGAATCCTTTTCGTCCTGTTTGGTTTTCTTGTCCTCTTCCGGTGCGGCGGAAACCGTCTTGCCGGAGCCGTAATCGTCATCATGCCATCCGGCTGGTGCACGCGGCTTCTTGCCTGCCATGATGTCGTCGATCTGTCCGGCGTCGATGGTTTCCCATTCCAGCAGGGCGTCCTTCATGGCTTCCAGCTTGTCGCGGTTTTCCTCGAGGATATTCTTGGCGCGCCCATAACAGGTATCAATAATATTACGCACTTCCTCGTCGATTGCCTTGGTGGTGTCTGATGACAACACCTTGCTGGAGCCGGATGCTGCCGAACGGCCCAGGAAGACGTGATCTTCCTCGTCGTCGTACTGCAGCGGACCCAGGCGTTCTGAAAGCCCCCATTTCTTGACCATGTTATGGGCCATCTGGGTGGCGCGATGGATATCGTTCGAGGCACCCGTGGTGACGCCTTCGCTGCCCAGGGTCAGTTCCTCGGCAATACGGCCCCCGTACAAGCTGCATATTTGGCTCAGGATGCTGGTTTTGCTGTGGCTGTAGCGATCCTCTTCCGGCAGGAACATGGTGACACCAAGTGCCCGCCCACGGGGAATGATACTGACCTTGTAGACAGGATCATGCTCGGGTACCAGACGGCCGACAATGGCGTGGCCTGCTTCATGGTAGGCGGTATTCAGTTTTTCCTTATCGGACATGACCATGGACTTGCGCTCGGCGCCCATCATGATCTTGTCCTTGGCCTTCTCGAATTCCTCCATGGTCACGCGCTGCTTGCTGGAGCGGGCGGCAAACAGGGCCGCCTCGTTGACCAGGTTGGCGAGATCGGCGCCGGAGAATCCGGGTGTGGCACGCGCCAGCACGGACTCGTCGACCCCATCTGAAATCGGCACCTTGCGCATATGCACTTTAAGGATCTGTTCACGCCCGCGGATGTCAGGCAGGCCAACCACCACCTGGCGATCGAATCGACCCGGACGCAGCAACGCGGGATCAAGGACGTCGGGACGGTTAGTGGCGGCAATTACAATGACACCTTCATTGCCATCGAAGCCATCCATTTCCACCAGCAGCTGGTTCAGTGTCTGTTCGCGTTCGTCATGGCCTCCACCTACACCGGCGCCGCGATGACGACCCACGGCATCGATTTCATCGATGAAGATGATGCAGGGAGACTGCTTCTTGGCCTGGTCAAACATGTCACGCACGCGTGATGCACCGACGCCGACGAACATTTCCACGAAGTCTGAACCGGAGATTGAAAAGAAAGGAACTTTTGCCTCGCCGGCAATGGCCTTGGCAAGAAGGGTCTTGCCGGTACCCGGCTGGCCGACCATGAGAATACCGCGGGGAATGCGGCCGCCCAGGCGCTGGAACTTGTCGGGCTCGCGCAGGAAGTCCACCAGTTCCTTGACGTCCGCTTTGGCCTCATCGACGCCGGCAACATCCGCGAAGGTGACCTTGACCTGGTCCTCGGTGAGCATCTTGGCCTTGCTCTTGCCGAATGCCATCGGGCCGCCCTTGCCACCAACGCCACCACCCTGCATCTGCCGCATGAAGAACATGAACACGGCAATTATGATAAGAATCGGGAACGAGGCAACGAGCAGTTGTGTCCAGATACTCTGCTGTTCCGGCTCCTGGCCCCTGATCCGCACATCATGGGATAACAGGTCATCGATGAGCTTCGGATCCTCGATGTAGGGCCGGATGGTATTGAAGCGTGTGCCGTTGCTTTTCTGGCCGACGATATTGACGCCGCTGATGGTGACCTCGCTGACGTTACCCTGCTGCACCTCGCGGATGAAGTCTGAGTAATCCAGCTGCTCGGCAGTGCTGGGCTGGTTGAAATTATTGAACACGGTCAGCAGGACCGCCGCAATAATCATCCACAGGAGTAAATTTTTTGCCATATCATTCAAGGGCTTATCCCTCTCTAGTGCGTTTGCGCCACTTCGGAAGCGACTGAAACTGCCCAACGCAGTTCCATGAATTATTCCATAACCAGCATCAATCCTGGTTCAATTCTTACATTATTTGGTCACTTTGCCTACAGTAATCGCCGCTTATAACCCCAGCAATTCCGCGGGTTTGCGCCGGTTTTTCAGGGTTTATAGCCTTTGGCCAGAAGATATAACTCCTTGGAACGGGACCGGGAGGCGTCAGGTTTTCTGTTCACAACCTGGGTAAATTCACTGCGCATGTCCCTGAGCAGTGCTTCGAACCCCTCCCCCTGGAACACCTTGGTGAGCAGGGCTCCACCTGGTTTCAGGGTTGTACGGGCAAAATCCAGCGCCAGTTCAATCAGGTGCATCGACCTGGGCTGATCGATGGCTGCCATACCGCTTAAATTGGGGGCCATATCCGAAATTACAAGGTCCACGCCCCTGTCCCCGGGAACGAGTGCCAGGATTTCCCGGAAGCAGGCTTCCTCGGTGAAATCACCCTGCACGAAATCAACACCGGGTACCGGATCCATCGCTAGGATGTCCGAGGCGATAACCCGGCCCTGGCTGCCCACCAGGCTGGCCGCGACCTGGGACCAGCCGCCCGGGGCGCAGCCCAGGTCCACAACTGTCATGCCCGGCCTGATGAGACGATCGGATTTCTGGATCTCGAGCAGCTTGTAACTGGCGCGGGAGCGATAACCCTCAGCCCGCGACTTTTTCACCCAGGCGTCGTCTTCGTGCTCCTTCAGCCAGTTCTTGCTGCTTTTGGATTTAGACATGTAACAACCCGCTTTCTTTCCTGTACAATGCGCAGCCCTTTAAAGACCGGCTGAAACTCGATGCCATTAGACAAAAAAACCCAGCGAAAGTACCGCAGTATTGGCCACCATCTGGATCCCGTGGTTATCGTTGCCAACGGCCTCACGGAAAATGTGCTGGCCGAAATCAATCGCGCCCTCTCGGATCACGAACTCATCAAGGTCAGGATTGTGTCTGAAGACCGTGAGGACAGGAAGGCTGTCATCGGGGAAATTTGTGAATCACAACAGGCGGAGCTGGTCCAGACCATTGGCAAGATTGCGCTGATCTATCGCAAGGCTGCTGAGCAGAAACCGCATTTATCGAATGTGGAAAGATACAAAGAGACGATAAAGGGATAAAGCGTCCGCTTTCCGATTAGCCCCAACTTCTGTATCAATGAAACAAATAGTTTCATCTATCTAGAAGCCTCAACTACTCTGGTTTGTATACGCTTTATCGTTTTATCCCTTTATCGTTTTATCGTTTTATCGTCCCTTAAAGATGTTCGACCTTCTCGATCTCGTACGGCACATCGCCACCCGGCGCCTTTACCGTGATCTCATCGCCTTCCGACTTGCCCATCATGGCGCGGGCGATCGGTGACCCAACAGAAATCTTGCCATTCTTCACATCGGCCTCATCCTCACCCACGATCTGGTAAGTTACCGACTGTTCCGTATCGAGATTGTACAGGGTGACGGTAGTGCCAAAAATGACCTTGCCGGTAGCAGGGATGGTTTTGATATCGATGATTTCAGAGTCGGCCAGCTTGCCCTCGATTTCCTTGATACGCCCTTCACAAAAACTCTGCTGTTCGCGGGCGGCATGGTACTCGGCATTTTCCTTCAGGTCGCCGTGCTCCCTGGCCTCGGCAATAGCCTGCGTGATTTTCGGGCGTTGGACCGTCTTGAGCTCGTTGAGCTCAGCCCTCAATCTTTCCGCCCCATCGATGGTCATGGGTACTTTTCGCATGTACGGACTCTCTTAAAGATATGTAACGAGCAGACTTACCCTGACCGGCTGTGTCAGGATTTCTGTTCTGCGTGCAGGTGCTGCAGGCTGTTGACTGAAGTTTCTCCGCCAAAGACCAGAGCTTCATAAACCGCTTTGGCGCTGGCGATAGTGGTTGTGCAGTAGACGCCGTGCCGCAAGGCCGTGCTACGGATGGTGGCTGAGTCGGCGATTGCCTGCCGCCCCTCCGTAGTGTTCACGATAAGGACAATCTCGTCATTTTTCAACATGTCCACGATGTGCGGACGCCCTTCCATCACCTTGTTCACCGATTCAACGGGAATTCCCGCCTCCTCGATGACCTTGGCGGTGCCTTTGGTGGCGACCAGCTTGAACCCCAGTTTGTGGTAATTGCGCGCCAGCTCCGCCAGGTCGCCCTTGTCGGCTTCACGCACACTGATGAAGGCTTTGCCATCGAGGGGAATGTTCAACTCGCCCAGCCCCTGGGACTTGTAATAAGCCTCGGCAAAGGTTTCGCCGGTACCCATCACTTCACCTGTGGATTTCATCTCGGGCCCCAGAATGGGATCCACGCCCGGGAACTTGTTGAACGGGAAGATGGCTTCCTTGACCGAATAGAATGACGGCACGATCTCCTTGGTGAAATTCTGGGACTTCAGTGAAATGCCTGCCATGCACTTGGCGGCGATCTTCGCCAGTGACACGCCGATACACTTGGACACGAACGGTACGGTGCGCGATGCTCGCGGATTCACTTCGATGATGTAGATCTCCCCGTCCTGGTAGGCCAGTTGGGCATTCATCAGGCCCACGACTCCCAGCTCACGGGCCAGCAGGATGCACTGCTCGCGAATATTGTCCTGGATATCCATTGGCAGGCTGTAGGGTGGCAGCGAACATGCGGAGTCTCCGGAATGCACGCCTGCCTGCTCGATGTGCTGCATTATGGAACCGACCACGACCATCTCACCGTCACTGACCACGTCCACATCCATTTCAATGGCGGAATTCAGGTAATGGTCGAGCAGTACCGGACTTTCATTGGATACTTCCACTGCACTCTTGATGTACCGCTTCAGTTCTGCCTCGTTGTAGACGATTTCCATGGCGCGACCGCCAAGAACATAGGACGGACGCACTACCAGCGGGTAACCGATCTGCTCCGCCTTGGCGACCGCCTCCTCGAGGCTGCGCACCGTGCTGTTGGGCGGCTGTTTCAGGCCCAGCTTCTGGATCATGTTCTGGAACCGCTCCCGGTCTTCCGCGCGATCGATGGCGTCGGGACTGGTGCCGATGATAGGCACGCCGAGTTTTTCCAGCTTCGTGACAAGCCGCAACGGAGTCTGGCCGCCGAACTGGACGATGACGCCGTCAGGTTTCTCGATCCGGACGATTTCCATCACGTCTTCCAGGGTCACCGGCTCGAAATAGAGACGATCTGACACATTGAAGTCAGTGGATACGGTTTCCGGGTTGCAGTTGACCATGATGGCTTCATAGCCTTCCTCGCGCATGGCCAGGGCCGCATGCACGCAGCAATAATCGAATTCGATACCCTGGCCTATGCGGTTGGGGCCACCACCGAGCACGATGATCTTCTTGCGGCTGGAAACATCAGCCTCACAATCTTCTTCATAGCAGGAATACATGTAGGCAGTGGACGAACGGAATTCCGCGGCGCAGGTATCCACACGCTTGTAGACGGGGTGGATATCCAGGGCATAGCGGTGATCCCGGACCTTTTCTTCCTTCACACCAAGGATTTTTGCCAGGCGCTCGTCAGAGAACCCCTTGCGCTTGAGCCGGTACAATTGCGCCTTGTCCAGCTGCTCGACGCTCATGGTCTTTAATCGTTGCTCATCCTTGATGATGTCCTCGATCTGCACCAGGAACCAGGGATCGATTCGGGTATGTTCATAGAGGTCACTTACCGTCATGCCGGCACGGAAGGCATCGCCGACATAGCGGATACGCTGAGCACCCGGGTCCTTCAGTTCACGCAGAAGGACTTCCTGGGCATTGCTGGCTTCCGAGTCCAGGACAGGATCGAAACCACTGATGCCCACTTCCAGGCCTCGCAGCGCTTTCTGCATGGACTCCTGGAAAGTGCGGCCGATCGCCATGACCTCACCCACGGATTTCATCTGCGTGGTCAGGCGGTCCGGTGCCTGTGGAAATTTCTCGAACGTGAACCGGGGAATCTTGGTGACGACATAGTCGATGGTCGGCTCAAAGGATGCGGGCGTGATGCCGCCGGTGATTTCATTGCGCAATTCATCCAGCGTGAAACCCACCGCCAGTTTTGCTGCCACGCGGGCGATCGGGAAACCGGTGGCTTTTGATGCCAGGGCGGAGGAGCGGGAAACACGGGGATTCATCTCGATAACCACCATGCGGCCGGTATCCGGGTCGATGCCGAACTGTACGTTAGAACCCCCAGTTTCCACACCGATCTCGCGCAGCACTTCACACGCCGCGTTTCGCATGATCTGGAATTCCTTGTCAGTCAGCGTCTGGGCAGGTGCCACGGTGATGGAGTCGCCGGTATGGATGCCCATGGGGTCGAGGTTTTCGATAGTACAGACGATGATGCAGTTGTCGTTCTTGTCCCTGACCACTTCCATTTCATATTCTTTCCAGCCGATCAGGGATTCGTCGATCAGCACTTCACTGGTCGGACTCAGGCTCAGGCCGCGCTTGCAGATTTCCTCGAACTCTTCCTTGTTGTAGGCAATACCGCCGCCACTGCCGCCCATGGTGAACGAAGGCCGGATGATGCAGGGAAAGCCCAGCTTCTCCATGGCAACGAAAGCCTCATCCAGGTTGTGGGCAAATTCGTGCCTGGGCGTTTCCAGCCCGATGGCTTCCATGGCCTTGTCGAAGAGCTCGCGATCCTCGGCCTTGTCGATGGCATGCTTGCGGGCACCGATCAACTCGACGTTGTATTTGTCGAGTACACCATGCTTGTCGAGGTCCAGCGCGCAGTTCAGCGCGGTCTGGCCGCCCATGGTGGGCAGGATGGCGTCAGGTTTTTCCTTGGCGATAATTTTTTCCACCGTCTGCCATTCGATCGGCTCGATATAGGTGGCATCGGCCATTCCCGGATCGGTCATGATGGTGGCCGGGTTCGAGTTCACCAGGATGATGCGGTAACCTTCCTCGCGCAGTGCCTGGCAGGCCTGGGCTCCGGAATAGTCGAATTCACAGGCCTGGCCGATAACGATGGGGCCGGCGCCGATAATCAGGATACTTTCGATGTCAGTTCTTTTTGGCATGGTCTGTCAGCAGTCTTTAAGCGTGAATATTCCAGTTTTGATTAACCGGCATGGGCCTGGATGAGCTCGATAAAGTGATCGAACACCGGGGCGATATCATGCGGACCCGGGCTGGCTTCAGGGTGTCCCTGGAAACCGAAGGCCGGTTTGTTGGTCAGGTGAATGCCCTGCAGTGAGCCGTCAAACAGCGATTTGTACGTGGCCTTCACATTGTCAGGCAGGGATTGTTCGTCTACCGCGAAGCCGTGATTCTGGCTGGTAATGAATACCCGGCCGGAATCGAGTTCTTGCACGGGATGGTTGGCGCCATGATGACCCAGTTTCATCTTCACGGTGTTGGCGCCGCTGGCCAGGGCGAGCAACTGGTGCCCAAGACAGATGCCGAAAACCGGGATCCCGGTGTCGAGAATTTTCCGGATAGCCTCAATGGCATAGTCACAGGGCTCGGGGTCACCGGGGCCGTTGGAGAGAAAGATGCCGTCCGGGTTCATCGCCAGCACTTCGCTGGCCGGTGTCTGTGCTGGCACGACAGTGACCTGGCAGGAACGATCGGTGAGCATGCGCAGGATGTTGCGCTTGACGCCGAAATCGTATGCCACCACATTGAACTGGCCCGGTTTCTTCGGTGTGGTGTGGCCCTTGCCCAGGCGCCAGCTGCCTTCCTCCCACTTGTAGGAGGATGCCGTGGAAACTTCCTTCGCGAGATCCATGCCAACGAGGCCAGGGAATGCCCTGGCAGCCTCCAGGGCTGTCTCCCTGCCCTTGACGGGGTCGGATTCGAGGATGCCGCCCGCGATGAGGCAGCCGTTCTGGGGGCCCTTGTCGCGCAGGATGCGGGTCAGGCGGCGCGTATCGATGTCGCAGATGGCGACGACATTGTGCTGTTTCAGGAAATCGGGAAGGGTCTGTTCACTGCGGAAATTGCTTTCAAGCATCGGCAGGTCCCGGATCACCATGCCGGAGGCCCAGATCTTTTCGGACTCATTGTCCTCGCTGGTAGTCCCGGTATTGCCGATATGGGGATAGGTAAAGGTGATTATCTGCTGGGCGTAGGAAGGATCCGTCAGGATCTCCTGGTAGCCGGTCATGGCCGTATTGAATACGACCTCCCCGGTTGCCTGGCCTTCCGCACCAATGGAGAACCCTTCGAATATTGACCCGTCTTCGAGGGCCAGGATGGCGGGTTTATGTTGCATAGTGTCCTCTGATTTCAGTTACTTACACGTGACCCGGGATGCCGAAATTCGGCTCGTAGGAAGCTTCAACCGGGGTAGCCGGCTGAAGCGAAAAGTCACGAGAGATTTAAAGACGCCTGAAAAATTGAGAGGCAGCGAACAGTCAAAAAAAAGCGGAATAGGGTTTTCCTATTCCGCTTTTTTCAAATTCTTTCGGGTCCGGTGGCTAGGACCTGTGCCTGTTTCAGTGTCTTCATACTGAAAACTTATTTTATGAAAACTTACCCGGGCTTGTCTATGCCGAATCGCTTAAAAGACCCATATTCACAAAATTTTCTTAAAGGCCGAGCACATCCCGCATGTCATACAAACCCTTTTCCTTTCCCTGCAGCCACAAGGCGGCTTTCACGGAACCGGTGGCATAGGTCATACGGCTGCTGGACTTGTGGGTGATCTCGATGCGTTCGCCTTCCCCGGCAAACATCACGGTGTGGTCGCCAACGATGTCACCGGCGCGGATCGACTCAAAACCGATGGTCTTCTGGTCACGCTCCCCGATATTGCCTTCCCTGCCGTAAACCGCCACCTCATCGAGATCACGGCCAAGGGCGTCGGCCACCACTTCCCCCATCCTGAGGGCGGTGCCGGAAGGGGCGTCTTTCTTGTGGCGGTGGTGTGCCTCGATGATCTCGACATCGCTGTCATCACCGATGACCTTGGCAGCCTCCTCGACCAGCTTCAGGCAAAGGTTCACGCCCACGCTCATGTTGGGTGCGAATACGATGGGAATGTCCCTGGCTGCCCCGGCGATCACCTTTTTCTGCTGCTCGGAGAAACCGGTGGTACCGATCACCATTTTCTTTTTAGCCTGCAGGCAGAATTCGATGTGCTGTATGGTGGCAGCCGGACTGGTGAAATCGATGAGTACGTCGAAATCATCAAGCACTTCGGCAAAATTATCTACAGCGTACACGCCAAGGGGCGGCAGTCCGCACAAGCCGCCGACTTCCTCGCCGAGGCTGGGGCTGTTATGCCTGACAGAAGCGGCGCCAAGAGTTACACCCTTGGTTTTAGTGATGGCTTCAACAATGATTTTACCCATGCGACCGGCTATACCGGCGACGGCAACACGCAACATATTTTCTGCCTTAAATTACGAAAAGCGTCCTGGTCAGGACTTTAATGCATCAACAAACTTTTTCACACCGTCAAAAAAACTCGTTTTCCTGGGTGACTGTTTGTTGCCCTGACTTTCCTGTATTTCCTGGAATTCTGCAAGCAATTCTTTCTGGCGTTTGGTCAGGTTTACCGGGGTTTCCACGACCACGCGACAGAGCAGGTCGCCGGCCGGACCACCACGTACAGGAGTGACCCCCTTGTTGCGCAGGCGGAACAATTTTCCGGTCTGGGTTTCGGACGGAATTTTCAGTTTCACGCGGCCTTCCAGCGTCGGCACTTCCAGTTCACCACCCAGCGCAGCATCTATGAAGCTGATGGGAATCTCACAGTGCAGGTGACTGCCATCGCGCACGAATATGGGATGCTCCTTCACCGCAATCTGCACGTACAGGTCACCGGGAGGCCCGCCGTGTATACCGGCTTCACCTTCACCGGTCAGGCGAATGCGATCACCATCATCGACACCCGCAGGCACCTTTACTGACAGGGTCTTGGTTTCCTCGACATTGCCGCGGCCATGGCAGATATGACAGGGATCCTTGATGGTCTTGCCTGCCCCCTGGCAGCGCGGACAGGTCTGCTGCACGGAGAATGGTCCCTGGCGCATGCGCACGTGGCCCATGCCGCTGCAGGTCGCGCAGTTTTCCGGCGTCGTGCCTTTCTTGGCACCAGTGCCGTTGCAGGTGGTGCAGACTGTCGTGGTGGGAATGCGGATCTTGACCTCGGTACCGCGTACCGCGTCCTCGAGGGACAGACCCAGGGTGTAGCTCAGGTCAGCGCCGCGCTGGACATGGCTGCGTGAACGTCCACCGCCAAAGATGTCGCCGAAAATATCGCCGAAGATGTCACTGAAGCCTTGCGCGCCGGCGCCTGCGCCGCCACCCATGCCGCCAACACCGGCATGGCCGAATTGGTCATAGGCGCTGCGCTTATCCGGGTCGCTCAGTACTTCATAAGCTTCATTGGCTTCCTTGAAGCGTTTCTCCGCTTCCTCGTCACCGGGATTACGGTCCGGGTGATTTTTCATGGCAATGCGCCGATAGGCCTTCTTGATGTCGGCTGTCTCGGCACCGCGTTCTACACCCAGTACTTCGTAGTAATCTCTTTTATCCATAGGATTTCCGGAAACACAAAGACTAACGGGGGCAGAATGCCCGCGTTAGTCTTTTAAACAAAACTGCCTGAAGGGTGAAAGAAGAATTATTTTTCGTCTTCTTTGACTTCTTCAAATTCGGCATCGACCGCTTCATCGTCCGATCCGGATGCAGCACCGGCTTCGGCGCCACTTTCGGCTCCCTGCTGGGCAGCCGCCGCCTCGGCATACATGCGCTGGGCAAGACCGGTTGAGGCTTCGGTCAGATCCTTGGTCTTAGCCTCGATTTCCGCCAGGTCGTCACCCTTGAGTACTTCTTCAAGGGCTGTGATCGCAGCCTCGATCTTTTCCTTTTCATCCGCTTCCACCTTGTCAGCCGCTTCCTTCAGCGTCTTCTTGGTGGCATGAACCAGGCCGTCCGCCTGGTTGCGGGCAGTGATCAGTTCCTCGAACTTCTTGTCTTCTGCAGCATGGGACTCGGCGTCCTTGACCATCTTGTCGATCTCTTCATCGGACAGGCCGCTGGATGCCTTGATCACAATTGACTGCTGCTTGCCGGTGGCCACGTCCTTCGCGGACACGTTGAGGATACCGTCGGCATTCAGGTCGAAGCTGACTTCGATCTGCGGCATGCCGCGCGGCGCCGGCGGGATGTCGCTGAGATCGAAGCGACCCAGGGACTTGTTCTGGGCGGCCTGCTTGCGTTCACCCTGCACCACGTGAATGGTGACGGCAGTCTGGTTGTCCTCTGCCGTTGAGAAGGTCTGCTTCTTGTTGCAGGGAATGGTGGTGTTCTTTTCGATCAGCACACTGGCCACACCGCCGAGGGTCTCGATACCCAGTGACAACGGGGTAACGTCCAGCAGCAGCACGTCGGTCACTTCACCGGCCAGAACGGCGGCCTGGATTGATGCACCCATGGCAACGGCTTCGTCAGGGTTCACGTCCTTGCGTGCTTCCTTGCCGAAGAATTCTGCAACTTTCTTCTGCACCAGCGGCATACGGGTCTGGCCGCCGACAAGGATCACGTCGTTGATGTCCCCGACTTTCAGGCCGGCATCCTGCAGGGCGACCTTCAGGGGCTCGATGGTGCGCTCGACCAGGTCTTCCACCAGGGATTCCAGCTTGGAACGGGTCAGCTTGACCACCAGGTGCTTCGGACCAGAGGCATCAGCTGTGATGTACGGCAGGTTCACCTCGGTCTGCTGCGAGGAAGACAGTTCGATCTTGGCTTTTTCCGCAGCTTCCTTCAGACGCTGCAGGGCCAGCGGATCATTGTGCAGGTCCATGCCGCTGTCTTTCTTGAACTGCTCGGCCAGGAAGTCGATCAGGCGCAGGTCAAAGTCCTCGCCACCGAGGAATGTGTCACCGTTGGTGGAGAGTACTTCGAAGGAGTGCTCACCGTCGGTTTCAGCGATCTCGATGATGGAGATATCGAAGGTGCCGCCGCCCAGGTCGTATACCGCGATGGTGGAGTCGCCGCTCTTCTTGTCCATGCCGTAGGCCAGTGCCGCGGCTGTGGGCTCATTGATGATGCGCTTGACATCGAGACCGGCGATCCTGCCGGCATCCTTGGTGGCCTGGCGCTGGGAATCGTTGAAATAGGCCGGCACGGTGACCACCGCTTCGGTTACCGGTTCACCCAGGTAATCTTCGGCGGTCTTTTTCATCTTTTTCAGGACCTGTGCGGAAATCTGCGGAGGCGCCATGGATTCGCCACGCACGGAAACCCACGCGTCGCCATTGTCCGCCTTGACGATCTTGTACGGGACCATCTTGATGTCTTTCTGTACCACGTTGTCATCAAACTGGCGGCCGATCAGGCGCTTGATGGCAAACAGGGTGTTGTCCGGGTTGGTGACAGCCTGGCGCTTGGCCGGCTGCCCCACCAGGGTTTCACCGTCCTCGGTATAGGCGACGATCGAGGGGGTGGTGCGATCACCCTCTGCGTTTTCAATGACCTTGGATTTACCGCCCTCCATGATGGCAACACAGGAGTTGGTGGTACCCAGGTCGATTCCGATAATTTTGCCCATGATTTCGTGTTCTCCAGCTAAGCTTGCGCTTGTAACTTGTTAATGAGGTCTATATAGGCCCGACGCCAGATAATTCAAGGTTTGCGGGACGCCAATTGCCAAAATTCCAGCTCCTGCCCGTCAACCCGCCTTGGACACCATGACCATGGCCGGTCGGATGACCCGGTCATTGAGCAGGTAGCCCTTCTGGACCACGGCGACCACGGTATT
>Ga0181579_10003230_pt1 | contig 12960 bp, 8 predicted proteins | sample 071ome_24_FD_132996 | JGI IMG/M metagenome (GOLD analysis project Ga0181579, IMG submission 132996) | Coastal salt marsh microbial communities from the Groves Creek Marsh, Skidaway Island, Georgia - 071402CT metaG (megahit assembly) | ecosystem: Environmental > Aquatic > Marine > Intertidal zone... | reverse complement strand
CCGGTGGGCGGTGCTCCTGCATCGCCCGGTTCACCCTGAACCCGGGCCGTGATTCCTAGGCCGTTCTGGCTTCGCGCCGTGGGTCCGGCGGCTGCAGGTGCTGTTCGCTGCCGGCGAGGCCTGGCATCACTCCTCGCTCTCCTTCGGCTTGTGCTGCGCGACGATCTCCTGCTGCAGGTTCATCGGCAGCGGCTCGTAGTGGCTGAACTCCATCGCGAACGAGCCCTGGCCACCGGTGATCCCCTTGAGGCGTGACTGGTAGCCGTTCAGCTCGCTGAGCGGCACCTTGCCGGTGATCACCAGCATGCCACCCGGCTTGGTGTCGGTGCCGCTGATCTGCGCGCGCTTGCTCGACAGGTCGCCGCTGACGTCGCCCATGGCGCTGTCGGGGCAGGTGATGGTGACGCTGACGACCGGTTCGAGCAGCACCGGACGCGCCTTGCCCACGGCGTCCTGGAACGCCTTCTTGGCGGCGGTGACGAACGCGATCTCCTTGGAGTCGACCGGGTGGTGCTTGCCGTCGTAGACGGTCACGCTGACGTCCTGCATCGGGAACCCGGCGATGGCGCCTTGTTCGAGCACCTGGCGCACCCCCTTCTCGACCGCCGGGATGAACTGCCCGGGGATCACGCCGCCGACGATCTTGTCGTGGAACTCGAAGCCGCTGCCGCGCGGCAGCGGCTCGATGCGCAGGTAGACCTCGCCGAACTGGCCGGCACCCCCGGTCTGCTTCTTGTGCCGGTGATGCCCCTCGGCCTTTGCGGTCACGGTCTCGCGGTAGGCGATGCTGGGCGGGTGGGTCTCGACCTCGGCGTTGTAGCGATTGGCCATCTTCTCGAGGACCACGCGCAGGTGCAGGTCGCCGATGCCGCGCAGCACCGTCTCGTTGGTCGCCGTCGTGCGCTCGACCACCAGCGTCGGGTCCTCGGCGGTCAACGCGGCGAGCGCCTTGGCCACCTTCTGGTCGTCCGAGCGGTTCTTGGGTTCGATCGCCAGGCCGAGCATCGGCTCGGGGAAGTTCATCGGCTTCAGGTGGACGTGGCCATCCTCCTGGGCGTCATGCAATACGTCGTGGAAGTGCACCTCCTCGACTTTGGCCACCGCGCAGATGTCGCCGGGGATGCCGCGCTCGATCTCGACATGCTCCTTGCCCTGCAGCTTGAACAGGTGGCCCACCTTGAACGCCTTGCGCGCGTCGCCGACATAGAGCTGGGTCTCCCTGTTCAGCATCCCCTGGTAGACGCGGAAGATGCCGAGCTTGCCGGCATACGGGTCGCTGGTCACCTTGAACACGTGGGCGAGCACGTGCTTGTCCTGGTCGGGCTCGGCGTGGAATTCCCTGGGCTCCTCCTCGCCGATGTAGAACGGCGGTGGGTTGCCCTCCATGGGGTTCGGCATCAGCTTGACGATGATGTCGAGGAGTTCCCTGACGCCGGCACCGGTGCGTGCCGAGACAAAGCAGACCGGCACCAGGTGGCCCTCGCGCAGCGCCTGCTCGAACGGGTCGTGCAGCTGCTCGGCGGCCAGCTCCTCGCCCTGCTCGAGGTAGAGCTCCATCAGCTTCTCGTCGACCTCGACGACCTGGTCGATCAGGGCCTCGTGCGCCTCGGCAACCGACGAGAAGTCGGCATCGCCCGATGGGTTGAAGAAGCAGTCGACGACCCGGCTGCCGCCCTCGGCGGGCAGGTTGATCGGCAGGCACTCGCTGCCGAACTCCTCCTGCAGCTGCGTGAGCAGTCCGGGCAGGTCGGTGTGTTCGCCGTCGATCTTGTTGGCGATGATGATGCGGCACAGTTTGCGCCGGCCGGCGCGCTCGAGCATGCGCCGGGTCACCTGGTCGATGCCGGTCTGGGCATCGATCACCACCGCCGCGGTCTCCACCGCCTCGAGGGCGCCGAGCGCATGGCCGACGAAGTCGGGGTACCCGGGAGTGTCGATCAGGTTGGCGTGGACGCCTTCGATGTCGCAGTGGGCCACCGCGGAGGTCAGCGAGTGGCCGTGGGTCTTCTCCTCGGGCTCGTGGTCACAGACCATGGTCCCGCGTCCGATATCGCCCTGCGACCCGATCGCGCCGGCCGCGTGCAGCAGGGCCTCGACCAGCGAGGTCTTGCCGCCGCCGCCGCTGCCGACGAGGGCAAGGTTGCGGATGTCCGCGGTGGTGTAGTTGGCCATCGTCGTCCTCCGTGGGTGTTATTCTGATCGGGCCCTGGCCGGCTCTCGGGGCGGCTGCGACCGGCTCCCACGGGGTGCGAGGTGTTGCGCACGGGAGCGGTGGGGCGAGACCAGACGATAGCAAAACGCCAACCTCCATTACACCCGCGTGACAGCCGATCCGAACGCCCAGACCCTCGCCCCGTTGGTCCGACTCACCGGGCTCTGCCGCAGTTACCGCGAGGGCGAGGTGGCGCGTGACGTGTTCCGCGATCTCGACCTGCAGGTTGCCGTCGGGGAGTGCGTGGTCCTCTACGGCCGCAGCGGTTCGGGCAAGACCACGCTGCTGAACCTGATCAGTGGCATCGACCGGCCGGATGCGGGCCGGGTCGAGGTCGACGGCACGCGTATCGACACCCTCGACGAGGAGGCGCGAACGCGGTTCCGGCGCGCGCGCATCGGCTTCGTCCACCAGTTCTTCAACCTGCTGCCGACGTTGACGGTGTACGAGAACCTGCTGCTGCCACTCGAGCTCAACCGGCGTGCGGATGCCGATGGGCACGCGCGTGCCGCGGCGCTGCTCGAGGAGGTCGGCCTGGCGCCGCGCCGCGACAGCTTTCCCGATCGCCTCTCGGGCGGTGAGCAGCAGCGCGTCGCGGTGGCGCGCGCCGTGATCCACGAACCCAGCCTGCTGCTCGCCGACGAGCCGACCGGCAACCTCGATGCCGAGACGGGCGCGGTGGTGCTCGCATTGCTGCAGCGTCTCGCGGGGGCCGCCGGCCATGCGTTGTTGATTGCCACCCACAGTCGCGAGGCGGCATCGATCGCCGACCGCGTGCTGGTCTTCGACCACGGGCAGTTGCGCAACGCATGAACGGGCTGCTCCGGCGCAGCGGCCGTCGCCACTTCGCGCGCCACCCCTGGCTGCTGGGCCTGTCGCTGCTCGGCGTTGCGCTCGGTGTCGCGGTGGTCACCGCGATCGACCTGGCCAGCGAGAGCGCGCGGCGCGCCTTCACGGTGGGTGCCGAGACGCTGACCGGTCGCGCCAGCCACCGCATCGTCGCCGGCCCGGAGGGGCTCGACGAGCGGCTCTACGCCGCGCTGCTGGGGTCCGGGCACCCGGGGCTCGCGCCGGTCGTGCAGGGCTACCTGCAGCTCCCCGACCGCACCCTGCAGCTGCTCGGTGTCGAGCCGCTCGCCGAGGGCCCGGTCGGCCGACCGGGCGGCGGCGACACGGATCTGGTGACGCTGCTGACCGTGCCCGGGGCCGTGCTGCTGGCACGCCGAACCGGCGCCGAGCTCGGCCTGCAGCCGGGCGACACCTTCGCTGGCCGTGCCGGTGGCCGCGAGCATGCGCTGCGGCTGGCCGGCTGGCTGGCGCCGGGCGATCCGGTCCAGGCTCGCGCGGTGGACGGTCTCGCGGTGGCCGACCTGGCCACCGCGCAGGAGCTGCTCGGCCGTCACGGTCGGTTGAGCCGTATCGACGTCGTGCTTCCGGAGAGCGAGAGCGAGGCGAAGCTCGCACGGCTCGCGGCGGCGCTGCCACCCGGCGCGCGTCTCGAGAGCGCGGGACGCGACGTCGCGTTCATGCACGAGGTCACCGCAGCCTTCACGCTGAACCTGACCGCGCTGAGCCTGCTGGCGTTGCTGGTCGGCGCGTTCCTGGTCTACAACGCGATGACCTTCACGGTGCTGCAGCGGCTGCCGCAGCTCGCGGTGTTGCGTGGTCTCGGCGTGACCCGCGGCGAACTGTTCCAGATGATCTCGCGCGAGGCGCTGCTGGTCGGCCTGCTCGGCACCGCGGCCGGGTTGCTGCTCGGCCTCGGCCTCGCCCGCGGCCTGGTCGGCCTGGTCGCGCGCACCTTCGACGACCTCTATTTCACGCTGACCGTCAGTGGCCTGTATCTCAGTCCCTGGTCGCTGGCCAAGGGCGTGGGGCTGGGCGTGGGTGCGACCTGGCTCGCGGCCCTCGCCCCGGCGCTGGCCGCATCGCGGGTCGCACCCGGGCAGCTGCAGCGTCGTTCGCTGGTCGAGTCCACCGCACGGCGCTGGGCGTGGGGCGCAGCTCTGGCGGGTGGTGCCCTGCTGCTGGTGTCGGCGCTGCTGCCGGCGCTGGACGAGGGTCTGGCGGTCGGATTCGCGGCACTGTTCGCGCTGCTGCTGGGCACCGCGCTGCTCGCGCCATTGGCCGTGCTCGGGCTTGCCGGGGCGCTCCGCAGGCTGCCGGTGGTGCGCCGGGGCGTGGTGGCGCGCCTGGCGCTGGGCGGGTTGGCGGCGACGCTGAGCCGCACCGGGGTGGCCACCGCGGCACTGGCCGTGGCAGTGGCCGCGGCGGTGGGCATGGGGCTGATGATCGACAGCTTCCGCCTGACCGTCGACCGCTGGCTGGGCCAGCGCCTGCAGGCCGATGTCTACGCCAGCGCACCGGGCGCTCTCGACGGCGCGCTGTCCAACCCACTGCCCGAGGCGCTGCTCGAGCGGCTCGTCGCGTTGCCGGGCGTGCGCGCGACCAGCACCTACCGTGGCGCGACGGTGCCCTCGTCACGCGGGCCGGTGCACCTGGCTGTCGTCGACCTGCGCCGGGCCGGTCGCGAGGGCCACGTGCTGCTCGACGGCGACCCGCGCGATGCCTGGCCGGCCTTCGAGGCGGGCGCGGTGTTGCTGTCCGAACCGTTCGCCCACCGCCAGCAGCTCGGTCCCGGCGCTCGACTCGAGCTGCAGACACCCACCGGGCCACGTGATTTCCCGGTCGCCGGGATCTACAGCGACTTCGTCAGCGGCAGCGGCCGGGTGCTGATGGCGCGCGCGACCTGGTTGCGCCACTGGAGCGACCCCGCGGTCAGCTCGATCGGTTTGTATGCGGCACCCGGGGGCGATACCGACCAGCTGGTGAGCGCGGGGCGTGCGGCGGTCGGGCCCGGTACGCCGCTGACCGTGCGCTCGAACCGCGGCCTGCGCGAGGCCTCGCTGGAGGTGTTCGATCGCACCTTCCGCATCACCGAGGTGCTGCGCCTGCTCGCGCTCGGCGTCGCGTTCGTCGGCATCGTCGGGGCCTGCCTGATGCTGCAGGCCGAGCGGGTCCACGAGTTCGGGGTGCTGCGCGCGCTCGGCCTGCTGCCGCGCGAGATGCGCGGCCTGGTCGCGCTGCAGACGCTGCTGCTCGGCCTGGCCGCCGGCCTGCTGGCACTGCCGCTGGGCGTCGCGCTGGCCGGACTGCTGACCACGGTGATCAACCGCCGCGCGTTCGGTTGGACGCTGGAGCTCGAGGTCACCGCCGGCCCGTTGCTCGGCGGGCTGCTGCTCGCCGCGCTCGCCGCGCTGCTCGCCGGGCTGCTGGCCGGGCGCCGTGCCGGCGAGTTGCCGGCCGGCGCGCTGCGCGTGGAGTAGTCGCATGCATCGCCTGCTTCTGCTGCTGCTACCGCTCGGGGTCCTGTTCGCCTGGTTGGCACTCGACGGTCCGGAGCCGGTCGCACAGACGGCCACGGGGTGGCAGGTGACCGAGGTGCTGGGCGGAGACGACGCGGGTTTCGCGCGAGTCACGGCGAGTGCACCGTTCGAATTTCCCCGCGATCACGGTCCGCACCCCGACTACCGCCACGAGTGGTGGTACCTGACCGGTCACCTGGAGGACGGTGTCGGGCGCGGTTACGGCTTCCAGTTGACGCTGTTCCGCTTCGGGCTCTCCGCGCGCCCATCCGCCGTCGACTCGCCCTCGGCCTGGCGTACCGACAGCCTCTACATGGCGCACTTCACGGTCACCGACGTCGAGGGCGGCCGCTTCCATGCCTTCGAGCGGTTCGCGCGCCCGGCACTCGACCTGGCGGGGGCGCGTGCGACCCCGTTCGCCGCGTGGGTCGGCCCCTGGCGACTCGAGGGTGCGGGTGACGGCCTCTTCCCGATGCGGCTCAGTGCCGGCGACGACGGGGTGGCGCTCGATCTGACCCTGGTTGCCGAGAAACCGGTCGTCGCGCAGGGCGATGGCGGCACCAGTCGCAAGGGGCCGGAGCCCGGCAACGCCACGCGCTACTACTCGCTGCCGCGCCTCGCGGCACGCGGCCGGCTGCAACTCGACGGGGCCGCACGGGAGGTGCATGGCAGCGCCTGGCTCGATCGCGAGTGGGGCAGCAGCGCGCTCGGCGACGGCGTGCGCGGCTGGGACTGGTTCGGCCTGCAGCTCGACGACGGCCGTGACCTGATGCTCTACCGCCTGCGGCGCGACGACGGCAGCACCGACCCGTTCAGCGCCGGCAGCGTGGTCGCCGCCGACGGCACGCTGACGCCGCTTGCGGCCACAGACTTTCTGATCGAACCGCGAGGCGAGTGGCGCACCGCGGACGGGGTCGCGTACCCCGCGCGCTGGCGATTGACGCTGCCGGAGCACGACCTCGACCTGGAAGTCAGGCCGCTGCTGGCCGACCAGGAACTGCGCCTCGCGGTGCGCTACTGGGAGGGCGCGGTCGCGGTCTCCGGCAGCGTTGCCGGACGTGGCTACGCCGAGTTGACCGGCTACGCCGGGAGACCGCTGGCCGCCCCACGCTAGCGATCCTCGCGCTTGGCCGCGTGCTAGAATCGCCCGCCCTGCCCGACCCACGCCCCGGACCCGTACCCATGTCCCCTGCCGATCTCCTCGCCCGTCGCATCCTGGTCATCGACGGTGCGATGGGCACCATGATCCAGCGCCACGAGCTCGACGAGGCCGATTACCGGGGCGCGCGCTTCGCCGATCACCCTTCGGACCTGAAGGGCAACAACGACCTGCTGACGCTGACCCAGCCCGAGATCATCCGCGACATCCACGCGGCCTATCTCGCGGCGGGTGCCGACATCGTCGAGACCAACACCTTCAACGCCAACGCGATCTCGCAGGCCGACTACGGCCTCGAGTCGGTGGTGCGCGAGCTCAACCACGAATCGGCACGGCTGGCCCGCGAGGCGGCCGATGCGGCGATGAAGGCGACCCCGGACCGCCCGCGCCTGGTCGCGGGCACCCTGGGCCCGACCAACCGCACCGCGTCGATCTCGCCCGACGTCGACGATCCAGGCAAGCGCAACGTCACCTTCGACCAGCTGGTCGCGGCCTACCGCGAGGCGGCGACCGGGCTGATCGAGGGCGGTTCGGACCTGCTGCTGGTCGAGACCATCTTCGACACCCTCAACGCCAAGGCGGCGATCTACGCGCTGCTCGAGCTGTTCCAGGCGCGGGGCCGGCGCTGGCCGGTGATGATCTCCGGCACCATCACCGACGCCAGCGGACGCACGCTGACCGGGCAGACCGCCGCGGCGTTCTGGCACGCGGTGAGCCACGCCGAGCCGCTCAGCGTCGGCTTCAACTGCGCGCTCGGCCCCGAGCAGCTGCGCGTCCACGTCGAGGAGCTCGCGCGCATCGCCGACACGCACGTCAGCGTCTACCCCAACGCCGGCCTGCCCAACGCCTTCGGCGGTTACGACGAGACGCCCGAGGCGATGGCCGCGGAGATCGGCCGCTGGGCCGAAGCCGGGATCGTCAACCTGGTGGGTGGCTGCTGCGGCACCACGCCCGAGCACATCAGCGCGATCGCCGAGGCGGTCGCGCCGCACGCACCGCGCAGGCTGCCGGAGATCCGGCCCGCCTGCCGGCTGAGCGGGCTCGAGCCGCTGGAGATCGCCAGCGACAGCCTGTTCGTCAACGTTGGCGAGCGCACCAACGTCACCGGCTCGGCACGCTTCAAGCGGCTGGTCATGGAGGGTGACTACGCGACCGCACTCGAGGTCGCCAGCGAGCAGGTCGCCAACGGCGCGCAGGTCATCGACGTCAACATGGACGAAGCGCTGCTCGACGGTCCGCAGGCGATGACCACGTTCCTGAACCTCATCGCCGGCGAGCCGGACATCGCGCGCGTGCCGGTGATGATCGACTCCTCCGACTGGGCGGTGATCGAGGCGGGGCTCAAGTGCATCCAGGGCAAGGGAGTGGTCAACTCGATCAGCCTCAAGGAGGGTGAGGCGGCGTTTCTCGAGCGCGCCCTGCTGGTGCGTCGCTACGGCGCGGCGGTGGTGGTCATGGCGTTCGACGAAGAGGGCCAGGCCGACACGTTCGAAAGAAAACTGGCCATCTGCACCCGCGCCTACCGGCTGCTGACGGGTGAGGCCGGCTTCCCGCCGCAGGACATCATCTTCGACCCCAACATCTTCGCCATCGCCACCGGCATCGAGGAGCATGATCGCTACGCCGTCGACTTCATCGAGGCGGTGAGTGCGATCAAGCGCGATCTGCCGCACGCGCTCTGCTCCGGCGGCGTCTCCAATGTGTCGTTCTCGTTCCGTGGCAACAACCCGGTGCGCGAGGCGATCCACGCGGTGTTCCTCTACCATGCGATCCGCGCCGGGCTCGACATGGGCATCGTCAACGCCGGCCAGCTGGCGGTCTACGACGATTTGCCCGAAGAGCTGCGCGAGCGGGTCGAGGATGTCGTGCTGAACCGGCGCGCCGACGGGACAGAGCGACTGCTCGAGGTCGCCGACCGCTACCGCGAGTCGGGGGCCGAGGTGCGCGGCGAGGATCCGGCCTGGAGAGAGGCGCCGGTCGCCGAGCGGCTCGAGCACGCGCTGGTGCACGGCATCGATGCCTACATCGAGGGCGACACCGAGGAGGCGCGCCAGGCGTTCGGCACCCCGCTCGAGGTGATCGAGGGGCCGCTGATGGCCGGAATGAATACCGTCGGCGACCTGTTCGGCGCCGGCAAGCTGTTCCTGCCCCAGGTGGTCAAGAGCGCGCGGGTGATGAAGAAGGCGGTCGCCTACCTCGAGCCCTACCTCGCCGCGGACCGGGCCGAGGGGGTCACCTCGCAGGGCCGCGTGCTGCTGGCGACGGTCAAGGGCGACGTGCACGACATCGGCAAGAACATCGTCGGCGTCGTCCTGCAGTGCAACAGCTACGAGGTGATCGACCTCGGCGTCATGGTGCCGGCCGACACGATCCTCGCGCGGGCCGTGGAGGAGAAAGCGGACATCATTGGCCTGTCAGGGCTGATCACGCCGTCGCTGGTCGAGATGGCGCAGATCGCGAAGGAGATGCAGCGCCGCGAGCTCGACGTGCCGCTGCTGATCGGCGGTGCGACGACCTCGAAGGCGCACACCGCGGTCAAGATCGAACCTGAGTACGCCAACGCACCGACGGTCTGGGTCAAGGACGCCTCGCGCGCGGTGGGCGTGGTGCAGAAGCTGCTCAGCCCGACGCAGCGCGAGGCCTACAGCGCCGGGGTCCGGGCCGACTACGTCACCGTGCGCGAGGGCTTCGCCGAGCGCCAGCGCGGCACCACGCAGTTGCCCCTGGCCGAGGCCCGGGCCAACGCGCTGCAGGTCGACTGGACGAAACACGCGCCGTCACCACCGCGGCTCAGCGGCGTGCACGTGGTCGACGACATCGAGCTCGCGGCCCTCGTCGACTGCATCGACTGGACGCCCTTCTTCCTGACCTGGGAACTCGGCGGTCGCTATCCGGCGATCCTCGACGACCCGGAAAAGGGCGCGATGGCGCGCAGCCTGTTCGAGGACGCGCAAGCGATGCTCGGGCGCATCGTCGCCGAGCGCTGGTTGACGCCGCACGCGGTGTGCGGGCTGTTCCCGGCCAACCGTGAAGGCGATGACGTCATCGTCTGGCGCGGCGAGCAGCGCGACGAGCCCCTGGCGCGCTTCCATTTCCTGCGCCAGCAGACGCAGCGTCGCGCCGGCCAGCCGAACCTCTGCCTCGCCGACTTCGTGGGCCCTGTGGGGACGCCGGACTACCTAGGCGCCTTCGCGGTCACCTCGGGTGCCGAGGTCGCGGAGCGCGCCGCGGTCTTCGAAGCCGAGCACGACGACTACCACGCCATCCTGCTCAAGGCGCTGGCCGATCGTCTCGCCGAGGCGCTCGCCGAGCACCTGCATGCCAGGGTACGCCGCGAGTTCTGGGGCTACGCCGCCGACGAGACGCTCGACAACGACGACCTGATCCAGGAGCGCTACCGCGGGATTCGCCCGGCACCGGGCTACCCGGCCTGTCCAGAGCACACCGAGAAGGGCGAGCTCTGGCGGCTGCTCGAAGCGGAGAAGAACACCGGCATCTCGCTGACCGAAAGCTTCGCGATGGAGCCCGCTTCGTCGGTGAGCGGTTTCTACTTCGCCCACCCCGACGCGCGCTATTTCACGGTCGGCAAGATCGCCCGTGACCAGGTCGAGGATTACGCGCGTCGGAAGGGTTTCGACCTCGCCACCGCCGAGCGCTGGCTGGCACCGAACCTCGGGTACACCGCCGACTGATCTGCACGGGACCGCGACTTGACCCTGCTCGCGGCAATACTTTACTATTTTAGTCAGGCATTATTCCGGCAAGCCCGGGATCATCGACAACCCGAGCAGGGAGTTTCTGAGCATGAAGGTTTGGCGTTGCGTGGTATGTGGATTCATCTACGACGAAGCCGACGGCCTGCCCGAGGAGGGCATCGCCGCCGGCACCCGCTGGGAGGACATCCCCGACGATTGGGAATGCCCGGAGTGCGGCGTCGGCAAGGACGACTTCGAGATGGAGGAGTACGCCGCCTGAGGTGCGCGACCCATTTCGAGATCAAGGCGGGGCGGTCATCCAGATCGCCCCGCCTTATTTTTGTCGGCCACGATCTGCCCGTTTCCATACGTCTATACTGAACTGATGTCCACGAAATCGAGGAGGGAGGATTCATGGAAACATCGCTGACATCGGTGAGCGGCATCGGGCCTGCCGCGGCCGCCGTGCTGGCCGAGCACGGTTTCACCAGCGCGGATCAGCTTGCGGCGAGCGTGGTCGAGGATCTCGTCAAGGTGCCGGGCTTCGGGCCGGTGCGCGCCGCCGCCACGCTGCGTTCCGCACGCAGCCTGGTCGAGGGCCGTGCCGATGCCGAGGCGGCTGCGCGGCCTGGCGGCAAGTCCGCGAAGCCGGGCAAGGGCAAGAAGGTGAAGAAGAAGACCAAGGACAACAAAAAGAACAAGAAGAAGGACAAGGACAAGAAAAAAGCGGGGAAGAACAAGAAGAGCGTCGGCGGCAAGGGACGCAAGAACGATAAGCGCAAGAAAAGCGGCAAGCGCAAGAAGAAGTAACGTGCCGCGGGCCCGGCCCGCTTCCTGAAGCGTGGGTTCTAGCTCTCGTCGAGGTGGAGAATGCCCTCGGCCTCGACCACCGCACCCTTGGGCAGCGCGGCCACTCCAATCGCTGCACGCGCCGGGTAGGGCTCGCTGAAGTATTCGGCCATGACCTCGTTGACCACCGGGAAGTTGCCGAGGTCGGTGAGGTAGATGGTCAGCTTGACCACGTCGCTGAGCGACCCTCCGGTGGCCTCGGCGACGGCCGCGAGGTTGTCGAACACGCGCCGGGTGTGTGCCGCGAAGTCACCGTCGACCATCTCCATCGTTTCCGGATCCAGCGGGATCTGTCCCGACAGGTAGACGGTGCGCCCGCAGCGCACGGCCTGGGAGTAGGTGCCGATCGCCGCGGGAGCCCGGTCGGTCTGGATGGGTTTGCCGTGCATGGGGATACTCCAGGTGAGTGGCGGTTTTCCGGGGTCAGACGCGTGCTATGCGATGCACCGAGGGGATCGCACGCAGCCGGCGCAGGATGCGTGCGAGGTGAACGCGATCGCGGACCATCAGCACGAACTGCAGCGTGGTGTGCAGGCCGTCGCGTTCCTTGGTCTTGACGTCCTCGATGTTCGATTCGAGCTCGGAGATCGCCGCCGCGACGGTTGCCAGCGCGCCGCGCTGGTTGTTGATCTCGACGTGGATCTCGGTGGCGAACTGCTCGGCCAGACCAGATGCCCATTCGACCTGGACCCACTTGTCCGGCTTCTTGCGGAACTCCGCGACGTTCCGGCACTGCTGGTTGTGGATGACCAGGCCGCGCCCGGCGGTCAGGAAACCCAGGATCCGGTCGCCGGGCAGCGGGTGGCAGCACTTGGCGAAGCTGATCACGGTGCCCTCGCTTCCCTTGATGCTGAGCGGAGTCGACTCCTCGTCGGATCGTGACTCAGCGGGGGAGGACGCTTCGCGCGCGGCCTCGTCCTCGGGATGCAGACGCCGCGCGACGAGCACGGCGGGTCGCTGGCCGAGGCCGATCTGCTCGCACAGCGCATCGAGAGTCTCGACGCGAAATTCGGCCAATGCCTCGGCAATGGTCGCGGCGTCGATCTGCCCGAGGTTGCAGCCGAGGTCACCGAGGGCGCGTTCGAGCAGATAGCGACCGAGCTGGACCGCGTCCTCGCGGGTCAGGTTCTTGAGGAAGTTGCGGATGCTCGAGCGCGCCTTGGCGGTGACCACGAAGTTCAGCCAGGCCGGGTTCGGGCGCCCGACCGGCGAGGTGATGATCTCGATGGTCTGGCCGTTCTGCAGCGGCGTCGACAGGGGCATCATGCGCCGGTTGATCTTGACTGCGGCGCAGCTGTTGCCGATGTCCGAGTGCACGGCGTAGGCGAAGTCGACCGCGGTCGCGCCGCGCGGCAGCTCCATGATCTGGCCCTTCGGCGTGAACACGTAGACCTCGTCTGGGAACAGGTCGATCTTGACGTTCTCGAGGAACTCGACCGGGTCGCCGCTGGCGCGCTGCATCTCGAGCAGGCTCTGCAGCCACTCCCTGGCGCGCGCGTGGGCCGTGTTGCCGGTGTCGCGGCTCGACTTGTAGAGCCAGTGCGCGGCGACGCCCGCCTCGGCGACCTTGTTCATGTCCTCGGTGCGGATCTGGATCTCGATCGGCACGCCGGGCGGGCCGAACAGCACGGTGTGCAGCGACTGGTAGCCGTTCGACTTGGGGATCGCGATGTAGTCCTT
>Ga0181579_10003228_pt1 | contig 12963 bp, 8 predicted proteins | sample 071ome_24_FD_132996 | JGI IMG/M metagenome (GOLD analysis project Ga0181579, IMG submission 132996) | Coastal salt marsh microbial communities from the Groves Creek Marsh, Skidaway Island, Georgia - 071402CT metaG (megahit assembly) | ecosystem: Environmental > Aquatic > Marine > Intertidal zone... | reverse complement strand
TCCGTGCGTCTCAAACTCTCTCATGTCCTGATCTTCTCGAGAAATTTGTGATCGTGCCAGGACTACATCTTCTTCTCGACTTGTCACTACCGGCGAATGACCGAAACTGTACCTTCCGGTTGGCTGCAGCGACGCAGCTTGTGAAGAGCTGCTGACTGACGATGAGCTTGAGCTCGCCTCAAAGACGAGTTCTTCCGAGTTTGCAGGGCGTTGAAAGTCAACAGGGTGACTCGACAGGCCTGTATTTTGGTCAATCGTCTGCAGAGGAGGCATTTCTGACCCGATTTGTCGTTTTCAATAGCTTCACCGGCGCGTCGTCGACCTGAATGTTCGACGATGCGAAATCAAATTTTCAAGAAACTTAACCGCTTACCGCCCAACTTCGCTGCCGCGACGCGCAACCGAACCGCTCGAAAAGAGCGCGAAACGCGCGTTCGAACGGTGAAGAAACGAGGTTAAACCGACAACTAACACGTCGTCCAGCGCCGTCGACAGCGCGCCGCCACCTTATCCAAGAATTTCACTCACGCGCGCGCCGATGTGCGACGACGCACCTCAAAGGCGTTAAGACGACGTGGACGACAAGAGGGGACCAGGTTTTAAATCGCTGAGTGTTTTGTTCCGTGGAATTTATCTATTTTCTCGGACAAACGATGTGCACAAAAGTGGAAAACATCCTTACACATATGTGTAATAACCAGAAAAAAGGATAAAAAGGCTAACATGTTGAACATGTGAATATGTTGGTCAAATATGGTAAATTCAATCAAAACTGCGCCGGAGTACTCTACTCGAATTACGCGAATGAGGAAAAAAGGACACGTGATGCAGTTGACAATACTTAGACTGCGAAGAACTCGATTTACGTTGTAAATGCAGTAATGGTGGAAGGAGATGTCTGTACAAAGGGCCTTCGACAAAGGGTACACATATCTATGTCTATGTGTATCGATACATAAATCATTTCCAGGCTTTGCGTGTTCGAGACCGCGGGTCATCCAAAAGGCGGCGCGTCTCGTAGGAACTACTACTGAACTGCACTGAAGCGCTACGCCCCGAATAATCCCGTCTCGTATAGCAGATACGAACAGATATGCGACTGGAAAAGTGTTGGTTTTGTAGCTCCACCATATATCCCGGACATGGAATATGTTTCGTTAGGAACGACTCGAAGCTGTTCCGCTTTTGCCGGTCGAAGTGCCACAAGAACTTTAAAATGAAACGGAACCCACGCAAGGTGAAATGGACCAAGGCTTACAGGGCTCTGCACGGCAAAGAAATGATAGCAGATGCAACTTTCGAATTCGAAAGACGTCGTAATAGACCAGTCAAGTATAACAGGGCCACTGCTGCAGCAACAGTGAGAGCAATGCAGTCTCTTGAAGCAATAAGAAGCAGAAGGGGCGAACGCTTCCACGAAAGTAGGATGAGAGGCGTTGAAGACGAGAGACGACTCAAAGATAAGCGAGAATTAGAACAGCAAGTTCACCTAGTTAGGGCACCGACAATGACGGTGCCGAAAGACGTTGCCAGCCAGCACAGGAAAACGATGGTCCAAGTCGTCCTGACCCCAGGAAACAGTTTAGCAGGACAAGAACATACATACAACTAGTGGGATATCCATTAATCGATAAACAAGGAGAAGCAACCATAATAAACTTTACTAAAACGAATCACATTGTTGTAAACTACAAGTATCTTTAAAGTGCATGTGAGTCACAGACGCAGTGCTGTTACAAAACGCTTGACTCCCGTGTAGTCCTGAAGAATCTCGATTTTCTCGAAACTTCCCATTGAAAGGAGCACATCGCGCACTAATTTCGACTGTTCATCGCCGAGTGTTTCAAGCGCTAGAAAGCCACCATGCTGGAGGTGGACGGATGCACCAAAGCACACATCCACCAAACTTTCAGTTCCTGAACCAGAACCACCATCAAGAGCGAGTAGCGGTTCATGCTCGAGCACCTCGGGTTGTAAACAGTGCATTTCTTCACTTGGAATGTAAGGCGGGTTGCTTACGATTCCAGAAAACTTGATCTCTGCCAACCCAAGTGTAGAAAACCATGATCCTTGAGTCACTTTGATGTTATTTTGGACACCAGTCCTCACCGAGTTGTGCTGTGCTAACAAGCACGCTTTCGGACAGAGATCCACCGCATGAACCATCGGGTTCGAGCTTATACCCTTGTCGATGAACGCTTTCACTATACCTATGGCAATGGCACCAGATCCAGTACCCATGTCAAGCCAAGGACCCTCTGCTAAGTCAGAGCACTTCCACTGATGTTGAGCTTGTAGAGCAAAATCTACCAGAAGCTCGGTCTCTGGGCGAGGTATCAATACATCTGGAGTTATAACGAGTGAAAAGTCCCTCCAGTACGCCATATGTGTAAGATGCTGCAGTGGAACTCTCTCATGTAGTCTCCGTTGCCACAGAAAACCCAGCTCAGAAAGAGACAGCCGCACTTTTACTTTTCCAGTCTGACTCTGTGATGTGCTTCGAACGCTGAGCGTGCGATTTAGATGGTTCGCTTCATCGATATTGTCTTGCACCAGCCAATCAATCTCATCAAACAAGTTCTTCAGACCCGGACTATCAACGTGTTGAAATCCTGTAGTTGTTGCTTGGTGAGCCTGTTCTCGGGCCCAGACTCGCCAGTTTTGAATGTTTTCTATCGTATCTTCGTGTACGGCTGACAACTCGACTAACGGAGTTGGTATACTCGTGGGCACAACGTTCCGAACCCTCGAATCGCGACGGGTTGACACTCCGCGAAAGATGCCTCTGAAAATGGAAACAGTCCGTGAGACGGTGACCTGTCTTGCAAAGTTCATCACAGCAGTTATGTGAGCACACCGCTCTTCTTGTATCTTTCTTTACTTACTTGAAGATTTGCATCGAGATTCAGCTGCTGCGATAAAATGATGACTGAAACACGGACGCGTGATCTATCTTACGGCGTGCCTCCCTCTGACACGGCGCGCTGTCCCGAATTCTCGTCAAGGGTAAAATAATTTAATTTAGTCGACTAGTACTAGCAATTAATTAATTAATTCATCGGATTGATTAAACCACATGCTTCCATTCCAAGCATTTTCATCAACCATCTATCATTGATTGGTACTAAAAGGTTTCATTATACAGCCCTTTGCGCAATTGTGCGAACGCGCAACTGTGCTGTGATCGTCGATAAGAGTTAATGCGGCTTGACAAAATTTATTACGGCTTGACAACAAAAAGAAATATCTAGGAGAAGATCGCTTCAGTCGAGATCAAGTGAAGGCGACCGACGCCATGACGCGGGATAGTGATGATCGAATAATACCGACATGGCCAAAACTCCAAACACAAGTAGCACCGCGAACAGCAGGTTCTAAAAGAAAGAATTAATTAATTTCACTCAGAGTAGGGGTGTATCGACCAACTATATTACAGCGTCCGGCGCATTTTCACGGGTTCAAAGCGATGAGATATACATTTGGTGAGCCTCTTACCATGATGAGATGGTTAGGTCAGCAGCGACGCCTAGGTACACGAGCTTAGTACGCAAAATGAATTGAAATAATTCAAGCAACCATTTTTTCTCTAAGCACCGACACGACAATCAACCGACGACCGTCGAAACTACAACGCTTATCGACAATGCCGAACAAAGCTTGAAATGTGCGTAGTGAAGAATCAAGCGCGACGACGTCAAAACTGGACTTTCAGCGCTGGCAAGTAAAGCACTCCATTTGGCTGGATTTAATTTAATTTAAATCAATTCAATTTAATGTAACTATTTCCGACAGCTAACGGCTGCTCACGTCGATAGAAAGAAAGGGAGAGGGAAAGGGGGTCATACTACAAGTTTCTGCAGAATATGCGCCGTCTCTCGCGCCGTAACGCCTCTACACCAGACGAATCCACCAACCCCACGGATGATCTCACAACGGTACTTGGAGGCAGCACCGACCCCAAGTTGCCGTAGGTTTCCTGGGGTTGAAACACCGTACTTCAAACACAACGGATGGGCCACATTATTCCCGATCGTCTGCTTGAGAGCACACATACCGTTTACAATTTTTTCAACGTGTACCAACACAAGCTCACCGACGCCTAGGAAACGAGCAGGGCAGCTCACCGAAGTTCGAGGCAGCACGCCGAAGCCGAACCGACCTAAAGCAACCAACCAGCCCTCAGCTGAACTAGATAAGACAACTCCTAGAAATACACTACCAGTAAGCCTCACGGACGCGGCTAGACGCTGCGATTGACTAACTATGCACCGGTGAAAGTGAGCGCCACAGTCGCGGCGGCGACTCACCGTTGTTGACTCCCGGAAGTACTGCTTGCTGCGATACGAGGCTGACAAAGGAAAGGGAACACTGCACCCCGGATACGATAAGCGCTGCATCCTAGATAGATCTGATGGATCACTTTGCAAGACACAGGATCACAACTACGGGCGCGAAGGAAACGGTTGTGTGTTCGTCTTGAAGTACCTGACACGGGCAGCCTCGCACCGCGTAACAACCAGTTACAAATACTAGATATATCACACATATTGTATCATATTCCTGTGTTATCCAATCGATAAAAATGACAAACCCACAAATCTGACCACGAGTGAGGACTCAGCGCAGTCCAACCCTAGCTACACCGATTGACTCTCGAGGCCTTAAGGCCTTTTTCCATTGAAAACCCGACCATGGACCTAATTCTTGAGTAATGACTCGTCAAACGTCCGAGAAAACGTGAAAAAGTTGGGAAAAAAATTTTGTAGGTCCGCAGGCCGTTTTTGGTTGCAGAGAGATTTTCCCGACACTCGAACTCGAAAGTCACGAGAACTGCAAACCGCGTTAGCGAATGACGATTAAGAAATAAGAAGAAACACAACCAAGTTCTTGGTCGACACAAGTCCCATTATTCCACGGTACGAATTTCCTCCACCTCTTACGGTGCCGCGAAAACGGAGAATTCTTCTCCCTCCCAGAAGTCCACAAGTATGCTCAACGAGTTCACTATCTTCAGTAGAGGTGGTTTGATCTTATTTTCCTGGTATCAGTCGGATGCGAGAGTGAGATTTGGCGAAGGTGCTGCTCAAAGAGTCATGAGTTCTTTTCTACGAGATTGCACGACTTTGTGCGCGAGGAAAACGACTTTATCAAACACCAATAACAATGACTGCCTTGAGTGGAAATGTGATAACGCCTTATCTTTAGTATTCGTGGCCACTTTCACCAACGAAGATGAACGAATTGCTGTAGCTTCGTTTTTAGATTCTATCCACGCAGAGTTCTTGAGAACTGCTTGTCGTCCTTTCCTCGGAAATGAGACTTTTCGAGACTTTTTCCAAGCTGCACTAGAAGCGTTTTCTGCTCGACGTGTGGAGAGACAAAAAACAGTCCAGCAGGCGAATCCCAAGTTGTCTGGAGATTCAAAAGAGTCATATGATACAAACAAAGTCATCCTCGTACATGGCAACCGCGACGCATTAGGCGATACTTCTTTACCTAGTCAGGCAAAACATTCCATTAGATCAGACGGGCTGAACTTGTTTTCTCAAAACGTGAACCAGGGTAGGAGTGAATCATTGCTAGCCAGTTGGATGACGAAGATGTTGGATAAATCAGTGCTTACTAGACTCGCTGGCGAGAAACGCCTCGAAAATACGGATCTGGATCCACTCTTGGAGAAGTTGAAGAGCCTACTACTTGATAAGAATGTTGCTTCAGCAGTAGTTGAAAAAATTTGTGCAGATACTCGCGAACAGTTGATGGGGCTTGAGATTTCTCAAATGACTTCAATTAAGGCGACCATCGAGAGTGTGTGTAAGAACTCTATCAGGCGTGTCTTGTCAGCTGCGAAAGATATCAACGTATTGGCGGACATCGATGCAGCAAAGGAGAAGAGGAGGCCGTATACGATTGTTTTCATCGGTGTAAACGGTGTCGGTAAAAGCACTAGTTTGTCTAAAGTTGCGGCATGGTTGGGCGCAAATAATTTGTCTCTTCTCGTCGCTGCATGTGATACGTTTCGAGCTGGCGCTGTCGAGCAGTTGCGTACCCACTGTCAGCGACTTGGTGTACCTCTCTATGAACGTGGCTATGAGAGAGATCCAGCGATGATCGCAAAGGATGCAATTTCACAGGCGAAACGACAAGGCATTGACGTAGTTCTTGTGGACACCGCAGGTAGAATGCAAGACAACGAGCCGCTGATGCGATCTCTATCCAAGCTCATTGATATGAATGCTCCTGATCTGGTACTTTTTGTTGGAGAAGCGCTGGTTGGAAACGATGCTGTAGACCAAATCAGAAAGTTCAATGATGCATTGGTCGACTTACATCCCCAGGGGAATAAAAGAACTGTAGATGGTATAATCGTATCCAAATTTGATGCTGTGGATAGCAAAGTTGGTGCTGCTTTGTCTATGGTGCACGCTTCTGGTGCACCAGTTCTGTTTCTTGGCTGTGGGCAAACATATCAAGATTTGAGAGTCCCAGACATGGAACATCTCATCGATCTACTGCTACGGAAGTAGTTCAAACGCTCCTAGTTTGAGAAGTTTGAGACAACATCCCTTGATCTCGTTAGCGCAACAACAAGCACCCCCTTGTATTATGGAGTACCAAAGTGCAAAAGACTGCTCTCCCCTGCAAATCAAGATCACTGTTACCGATGCGCGAGAACGTTACCAAATTAAAACCCGCTCGGCAAATCGCGATGAATACTCGTTTTACGCATTCGAGTCGCGTTTCAGCTTGAAATGACGCGTCACGGCGCCGCGGCGGACGTGGTGCACACAAAGTTTGTGTGCAGTCCCATATGTCCGAAAATTTATGTCGCCGCTTCAGAGACTAGAAGTAAAAGATACATAATACGCATTTCTCGTCTGTCATGTAGGGACTCTCTGACGCGGCGAATAAATTTTTCCTGAGGAGCTCACGAAGCCAGTCCAACGACTTGAGATCGACGCGCGAAGCGGTGACGGAAGCAATCGATCACTTCAGTACCACTGCTTAAAGTACCAATGCATAGACCAGAAGAAAAAGTAGGCATAAGTCGTCGGGAAAAGTGCGTTGATAGTCAACTTGAAATCGAACTCGTTTTTTAAAACTCGGCATAGCTCGCTTGGCGCACTTACTGTGCGGTTTATGAACGTGCTAAACGCGAATGCTTGTAGTTCGTTAGACCTTAATTATGCCGCACGCGCTCTCGGCGTACAAAAAAGACGGATTTACGATATCACGAATGTGTTAGAAGGCGTTGGACTGATAGAAAAGACGTCAAAAAATACGGTTAAATGGGCTGATATGTTGAAACCGGTACGACCAGTGCACGCTGAAGGTCCATCCTGGCACCACGATAATCATTCTACACTTCACAAACAGTCAATATTTGAAAAACTGGACACGTGTACAAAGGAGGTGGCGTCTGCAGCGAGAGATTTTGTGACAGATACTGAGAATAAGGTTCCATCTCTGATGTTCTATAACACTGAAGCCTGATCAAGTTCACCTAGGAATCACTATATGTTACTGAGATCAACTTGAAAGAACCCAGAAGTTTACAACAGGACACACTAATCGCACTACGAGGACCAGATGGTACTAGTTTGGAAGTCCCGGAGGTAAATGGTCGCTTTCAGCTATGGCTGACAACAAAGGACGGGCAGTTGGAGGTGTACGCTATATCAGTACCTGAAATATCTACACCGTTCCAAAATTTGTAATAAAATCAATAGGATGTGAAGGCCTCACGTAGAAGAGCACGTGTTTTTAAATATGTGGATTTCACACGTTGAACTTGAAGAGGAGCACATCCCCTTCTTGAACGATGTATTCTTTTCCTTCAAGCCTCCACAGACCCCTCTCCTAAAGTAATAAAAAAATTTATAAACGCCAAGTATTTTTGAATCAAACTCACCTTGGCACCTGCATACCCATTACTGGCAACAAAGTCGTTGAAGCTCACAGTTTCACACCTTTGCTGACTTAGAAGGATGGAGCATACGACTCATTTACACTTACTTGATGAAACCGCGTTCGAAGTCAGAATGAATAACAGCCGCAGCTTCCGGCGCAGTACAACCACGCTTATCATGAGGTGAGCATGAAGTGCATAGAGTTAGCCATTACAACTCACCAGCACAGTCCACGCTCGTGTCTCCTTCTTGCCAGTTGTAAAGTACGTTTGAAGCCCAAGTTGCTCATACGTTGCTTGTATCTGCATATGAGTGAGCACATATGAGATTATCCTGCCTGCGTACATACCAAGGAATCTAAACCACTTTTGGAAATGCCAAGATCTTCGAGGAATAGCTTTCTTTCCCCTTCATCTAGCTGCATGATCTCGGATTCCACCTGCATAAAATACGATGAGTATATCAGAGTACTAAGATACAAATATCCTCACCTGAGCCGAAACTAAAATCAGATCGGCTTTCTCGTTGGCAGCTATCTTTCTTAGGTCGCTGACATGGTTATTTTTCTCGCCCTGAAGGTGGAGAGCTGAGTAATTATACAAACGGGGATGTGCTTCTTAACTTGGTCTTTGAGATCACTTTCGCTGACATTAGCGGCGTAAATGCAAGGTTTCAAAGTAAGTAAGTTTAGTTCAGCAATAATACTTGAATCATCCTAGAGGAGGTTCAACGTGAACTTCAGATAGGGAGGTTCTTCCCGTACCGCTGTAAGCTGCAGACTTCTAGCAGGCTGACCTGATTCGAGTGCTTCAGTTATCTTCGAGTATACTTTCGATTTTGCTTCCGAATTAGGGTCCTCATTTCCACATTATTAGGTCAACATCATTAGTAGACACTCAAATGTTTCACCTTGCTTTTGTTTTTTGACAACTTTGCTGATGCTCTCTCTAGTTGCGCCAAGTCCGCAAGAATGAGTTCAAAGTTGATGACAGACACATCTCTCGCTGCATCGACACTCCCATCGACGTGAATGATCTGCGAAAATTTTGACCATAAGCATACTACAACCACACTTCAAGTACAGACGCACATCGGTGTCATCAAAGCAACGCACAACGTGAACAAGAGCCTGGCATTCCCTAATATTTGATAGAAATTTGTTACCCAGTCCCTGTCCTTCGGCGGCGCCCTATTTCTTTGTAAATCAATCATACACTTGAGATCATGTTAACAGACCTTGACAAGACCTGCAATATCGACGAACTCTACTGTCGCAGGGACAACCTTCTCTGTCTGTGAAATCGCAGCTAACAGCTCCAAGCGCTCATCAGGAACATTCACGATACCGAAATTGGGCTCTATGGTGCAAAACGGAAAATTCGAAGCCTGAAATATTCAAGCTTATCGTTTTGAAGAGGCAGATACAGAGTGCTTACCTGTGCTGAACTATTCTCAACCAGTGCGTTGAAGAGTGTACTTTTCCCAACGTTTGGGAGTCCTGCTCAAGCACTCATACCCAACTCGTCGACCAGAAGGTGCTGATGACATACCTACCATGCCCGTTTTCAACGCCATCGAGACGTGCCGAGAGACGTGGACTCTCCGTTGAAATCTTGCCTGCAAACCTTGTCAGCACAAGCGGCGGTTGTGCACTGTGTTGACTGACTTACCTGATTTATTTTCACACGTCTAAAAGAGTATCGAAGGATGCTCCGTGAGCAGCGTAGAGCCATTGTTTAGCTGACGAAAGCGGGCTACGTCGGCGCTGTGTGGGGGTCTTGGTCTGAGGCGTGGTGGAGGAAGTGCGCCTGTCCACGGTTGTAAACACCGCCTTCCGGTAGCCTAGGCCTTTTTCCATAGACCTTTTTCCATTGAAAACCCGACCCTGGACCTAAATTCCGAGTAATAACTCGTCAAAGTCCGAAAAAACGTGAAAAGTTTTTTTCCGGAAACTTCATTTGTATGTCGTCGCTATAGGGTTTAGATAATAATATCAATTTGATATGATATCATATGTTATGGGGGGGGTTAGTTTAGGGGGGAACTCAGACTGAATAATTCTGAATAATTCATATGCTTTGCATATTTAAGAAAACACCGGCTATCATACGAAATCGAATTCTCGCGGCCATGCGAAGAGGTAAATTCCAAATTTTTTTGGTGGTTGCGTCGACGTCTGCGGACCCGAGTCACGCCGCCAGCTGCTACGACTACTAGCTCGAGTTAACTCCGCCTCATGCCTAAGAAGAAGTTTATCAGCGGGTCCTCGGCAACTTACTCACTGCTCCCTGGCGATGGCTCCGGTCACTCCATGCGATGGCTCCGTACAGACGCTAACGTCGGTTTTCAACCTTTTGCAGTTACTTCTGAAACCTGCAACGAGGACAAGTTGCCATCCAGGAGAGTTGCACACGAGAGCGACGCCGAGCCAGGTTCGAACGACGTCGCGGATTCGGAAAATGAAGAGTATGACTATGATCGCCATCTTCGCGTGATCGGTGCCGACCCAGCGGCAACATTTTTTCCTGCTTCAAAAGGGAACTCGCTGGACCTCCAACCTACGACAAGTACTGAGCGCTCCACGCGCAAGGAGTGCACCGACAAAATCAAAGAAAATATTGATCACAGTGAAGTTGAGGAGGTTTTTGACGTAATGGAACATGCACGCGCTACACGTGATGTAGATGAATTCGACGATTTTTTTGACGGAATCATTTCTACGTCAGTAAACATGTTGCCCGACAACAAGCCGCCGGAGTTGCGTACACAACTGGCGAGCAAAATCACTGAACTTAGACGATCCACACCTTTAAACGACGGTTCAGATGACGTATTCGATTCTATAATCCGATATTACGACGCACCATCTATCTCAAGCTCGGGATCACGCGACGATGATGGTGTGCTCAAGCTACTGGACGACCTTGAAATGAACGACAGCAAGACCAAAGCAGTGGGCACTGTCTCAGATCTGGAAGAGCTAGAACTCTCAGATCATGCGCCAAAATCAGTGAATGAACGAGAGGCTCTAAAAGCGAAGCCGTCTTCAAGTTTCAGGACAAACTGGGACTGTCAAACCGTTATCAGTACGTTTTCTGCATTTGACAATCATCCAAAAGTGCTACTATCGAGACGTGAAAAGACGCACTGCACAGAGAATATAAGTAAGTCTACTACCGTCGAGGCAGGTACCTCGATAACATCTTGCGCTACAAGTCGAAATTCTGAAAGATTTGATGATCACAAGGCCGCGAGTAACGTGCAAATATACGACGATGGTCCCAAATGGAGACAGAATATCTGCCGCAAGGGAGAATCAAAGGAAGAAAAGAAGGTACGAAAGGCTGCAGTCAAGGCGGGTCGTAGACAAGCAAGATTAGATAAGAAATATGTTAAAGATGCTTTTAAACAAGCTGAGAAGGCAAACGCCAGCAACTCGAAAGACCATAGCTTACTCAACGTATCACTACGTGGATTAGAATAACAGATGTTCGTCTGAACAGAGGAGTGTCAACATGTAGCAAAAAAAACAGGGCCAGAGCGTTGGAATACTTGTAATATCGCACAAATATGACATCCTTAATGCACTCATTTATTAGCGCCTTTGAAGATGGCTTTTGGCGGATGTTAGTGGCAGGAGGAGGAGCACTGCTACAAGACAAGAAGACAGTAGTGCGCCAAAGAAAGCGTCCCAACCATACTGTTGGACCAGAAGTGAAAGTGGAACCCCAGCGTTCGCGGCTCCCTTAGGTTAATCGGACGAGTCAGTACGAACAACCTCCTACTAAATGAATGCACTCACCAGGTACGCTATCCATCCGAGAAAACCTTCGCTTGCGCCTACAGAACGCCGCCCAACTATTTCAGCTCCGCAGAGGCCTGTGATGACGAAGTAATCAAGTTAGATCAACGGAACTGCTAAAATATGCACCTATCAGCATCTGTGGACCGTAAAGAAAGAAACCGATCATGAAAACGATGATAGCCTGAAAGATCGCTAGTCCTGCAATAACGGACGTGAATAATAATAAGCAAAACAGTAAACGTTTCTCACCACTTGGAACTGCTCTGAAAGCCAACAAGCTTATGGCAACCCCGAAGAGGTACAGAATGACAACTTGAATCCTTTTGCCAACCGCCCCTCCTGGTGAGCTAGATATGTACCAGTCACTGAGTCTTCCAGCCAGCAGACTCCCAACTAGTCCACCGAGCTCCAGCCCAGATACACGAACCTGAATATTAGCGTCAACATAAAATGCATGACATCAGGATCGGTGTATTACCGCCGCAGAGCCCGCGTCAACAACGCCTTTTTCCTTAATGAGATAGAAAATTGACCACGAAGTAATCCCCTAAACAGTTGAAATCAAGTACACTCCAAGCAGCACCCCTAGACTAACCTGCCGCACAACATAGACGCAGAAGTATGTAAAAGCGAGCCCCCTTCAACATAATTACCTCAAGGACATGTAGTTAACGAGAAAGATCATACCAGATGAACGGATTAGAAAGTACATTATGCATGAGATTTTGCAGCAAATTGCCTTTGTTACTCGCAACAGAGTCAACTGATGTAGATTGGACTGAGGCAAAGTTCAGGTTCAAGATCTCAGCACAGCGATGTATGCACAATCACAGTACCTTTCTCTTCCTCAACTGGAAGAAAACCGCGATCCTCAGGTGCGTCACGGAGGGTCATCATGATGACAAGCCCGACGACAACAGCAATAATACCAGGTGCCCATAATCCCCACTATTGAAATCAGTACACTTCAGTGTGGTGGCGTGCAGACTTACGTTCCAACCGAGCGATCTTGCAGCCGTGCCAGCCAAGATAGGCGCAGCAAATCCTCCAAGATTATGAGCAATATTCCACATACCCTAAGACCACTAGATCAAAATGCGTCGACGAAACTTTGAGTTCACGTACCCAGTATGTCCCTCGTTCTTTAGCAGCGAACCATGATGTTAGGATTTTTGCACAACTAGGGGCACCAAAGCCTTGGAGTATACCTGACAAACACTGAGGAGGCAATTCATGCTAGATAGATGA
>Ga0181579_10003221_pt1 | contig 12980 bp, 14 predicted proteins | sample 071ome_24_FD_132996 | JGI IMG/M metagenome (GOLD analysis project Ga0181579, IMG submission 132996) | Coastal salt marsh microbial communities from the Groves Creek Marsh, Skidaway Island, Georgia - 071402CT metaG (megahit assembly) | ecosystem: Environmental > Aquatic > Marine > Intertidal... | reverse complement strand
TTGACGAAAGCTACATTGAAGCGGTTGTGGATACGGTTATCGATCCGTCAGCTTTTGAGGCCTCGGACTTGAAAGTGGTATTTACGCCGATTCACGGAACGGGCGCTATCTCGACGCTACCCGCGTTTGAGCGACTGGGACTGAAACCCATAGTCGTAGAAGAGCAGATGAAACAGGACCCCGAGTTTCCCACTGTCAAGTCGCCGAACCCGGAAAACGCGGAAGCTTTGGATATGGCGATACAATTGTCATCGATAGAAGGGGCAGACGTTTTGATGGGGACGGATCCCGATTGCGACAGAATGGGAGTGGCGGTGCGAAACCGCGAAGGAAGCATGACGCTAATCACCGGCAATCAAATTGGGGCGGTGCTGGCGGATTACAGGATAAAGAGGCTCAAAGCCATGGGATGGATTCCGAAAGAAGGCACTCAGTCGGCGGCTCTCATCAAGACTTACGTTACCTCGCCTCTGCAAGACGCAATCGCTAAAAGCCATGGTATTAAGGTTATCAATACGCTTACTGGATTCAAGTGGATTGGGGAGAAGTTGAAGATATACGAAGAGCAGCTAAAGGAGGCCTATGAGGCTGAAACGGGAGAATCCTTGGATTACGACGCCTTGAGTCAGAAGGAGCGGGCATCCATTTTGCAGAAGTATAGCACTTTTTATGTATTCGGCGGCGAAGAAAGCTATGGCTATCTGCCGACAGACGCGGTAAGAGATAAGGATGGCAACGCTGCCAGCGTGATATTCTGCGAATTGGCAGCTAGTTTGAAAAAAGAAGGGCGGACGATTCTCGATTATCTGGACGATTTGTATTTGCAACACGGCTACTTTTTGGAATCGCTCGGGCAAATCGTTTATGAAGGGGCATCGGGAGCAGCGAGAATCGCCCGTATTCTAGAGAGCTATCGATCGAGTCCGCCATCCGAATTCCTAGGGTCCAAGGTAGATCGATTTACCGATTTCGGGCGGGAAACGGTAAACGATCCAGACGGCAAGGAGATTCCCAAGCAGGACCTCTATTTCGTGGAGCTGGAAGATGGATACCGCTATGCGGTAAGGGGAAGCGGAACCGAGCCGAAAATCAAGTTCTACCTCTTCGGGAATGACGCAGTTGCCGATGCTGCCAGCTTGCCGAAAACGAAAGCGAGGACAAAGTCTCGTTTGGAATCGTTGAAGGCGGCTATACTGGAGGACGCTAAAGTTAGAGCAGGCGAATAGCACGAAATTTGCGGGCGGTTATTCCGCCACACGAGCGGCTCTCAGTTGGGCGTAGCCATCGCGAACGGCTGCGTAGGGATCGATAGCGGGCTCGGTTATCGAATTGTATACATCGATAATGCCTGGAAGATCGTTAATCACATCAGTAGCCTGCAGACCGAAGCGGGTTCCGTCGTCATCCACCTGGGTCCAAGGTTCGGGAATGGGATCGACAGCTCGCCCTCCGAATCGACCTACGAAGTCGCGCAAGCTGGTAGGGCCGATGAAAGGCATGACAAAGTAGAATCCGTGTCTGACGCCCCAGGAGCCAAAGGCCTGTCCGACATCCTCGATTGGCGGATTGAGCCCTTCGAAATCGGGAGCCACATTCATGAACCCAGCGAATCCCGCGGTTGTGTTGACAAGAAATTTCCCGGTTTCCTGGGAGGCTCTGCCGAAGCGGAACTGCAATAAGCTTCCAGCGAATCGGGTGGGAAACTCGAGGTTATTGAAGAAATTGCCGATGCCCTTGCGAGTGGGTTGAGGCACGATTCGGACGTAGCCCTTCGTGAAGGGCTCGAAAATCTCATTGTAGGCGAAGTCGTTGAATCCGAAGATGGCTCGGTTGATTCCTTCGAAAGGATCGGCGATATCGGGCGAGGCGCCAGACGAGGCCTCGTCCGAGAGATCGTCGATATCCAAAAGATCTTCCATATCGATGAGATCTTCAGCTGGAGCTAAAGGAGAGATCAGCAAGATAGCTCCGACAAGGGATGATTGCAAAATCCTCATTTTATTAAGCCTTGTTGAGCTTATCTTTTAGGAGATTGATGAGATCGCTCGCGTCCTTCGTTTGGAAATGCTCGTCGAACTGCTTTCGATAATTGCTCACCATGCTCACCCCTTCAACCAGGACATCGTAAACCTGCCAGCCGCGACCTCTGATGTTCGCTAGGCGATAGCTCAAATTGACTTTCTTCCCGTCGACCGTAGCAGTCGAATCGATCTCAATCTTGCTGCTGGAAAGCACTTCGGGTTCATCGAAGGTCAGAACAGGCTTGGGTCCATTTTGGAGCTCTCTTGTGTAGGCTTGCAGGACGAGATCCGTGACCAGACTGGAAACTTGATTCTGCTGCTTTTCATCCAGTTGCTTCCAATTGCGACCGAGGGCCCTCTGGATAATAACGTCGAAAGAAAATTGCCGATTGAGTATGCTGAAGATCTCTTCTCGCTTCGCCTCGTAGGGAAGTTGATTGTTGTCGGCATGCATAACCTCTAGGAGTTCGCGAATCGTGGATTCCAGTTCCGATTTAGGAACTGCCAACTCATCATCGGAGCAGACGCCCTGAGTGGCCGTGGTTAGGGCCAGAAGCATTAAAGCGACCTTAGATAGCTTGATCATGTTAAGGGAGTGGTTGTCGGATAAAATACGCGGGCAACGCGACCAAGGTTTGCGGAGATAGCGACAAATATTTCCTGAAAGTGATCCCATGGACAATTTTTAAATGATTTTACCGACCAGAAGTGGTCCAAATAGGGATTCGAGGGAGCTGGGCCGCTCGAGATCGCGTGCACAGCGCATTTGCGCTTTACTCGGTTTCTTCGATGGATCCAAAAGCGAACCGGCTTATCAGGCTCTCGATATCAAGCGCGGATTCAGTGTCTACAATAGGTTCTCCCTTCTCTAGCTCGAATCCACCGCCGCCTGGGTCGAGGGCGACGTACTTGTCCCCGATGAGGCCGTTGGTTTTGATGGAAGCGATTGCGTCGTCGTATATGACTAGGTTGTTGTTCAGCTTGAGCTCGACCATGGCCACGAGGTTTTCAGTATCCAGCCTGATATTTCCCACAACTCCGACTTTTACGCCTGCGATCGTGATGTTGCTTCCTTCGTTCAATCCGCCGACATTAGAAAAGCGGGCTTCTACGACCTTCGTTTCGGAGCCAAGAATGCGACTGCTCCCGATGTGAATCGCGAGGTAGAGGATAGCCAGGATGCCTACGAGAATGAAGAGGCCAACGGCGAATTCGGTTCGTTTTTGATTCATGCGGCTGACGATTGGGATGAAAGTTTAGGATTTAGAAAGGCTTCTAGTTCGGGAGGTGGAGATATTTCTAGGTCCTCTGGGGATCCCCAATATTTGATCTTTCCCGCGTCGAGCCAGGCTACTTGGTCGGTAATTCCGAAAACTTCGGGAACATCGTGGCTGACCATGATGACGGTGAATCCGAAGCGTTCTCGGTAAGAGCGAATCATGTCGAAAACGGAGAATTTGCGTTCTGGGTCCAGGCCAGTTGTTGGCTCGTCGAACAAGATGATCTCAGGGTTGGTGATTAACGCCCTAGCTAAGGCAACCCGTTTTTTCATTCCGCCAGAAATTTCTGCCGGGTATTTGTCGACAGCGTTTTCGAGCTCAAGTTGTTCAACGAGCGAGTTCACCCGATGCGACAGATCCTTTTGGGAGATGCGTTCTCGTTCCCTTAAAGGGAGGGCCACGTTTTCCCACACGGTTTGCGAATCGAAGAGAGCATTCTGCTGGAACATGTAAGCGCATTGGGGGAATTTTCCGGGCGTTCCGTCCAGGAACACTTCTCCCGAGTCTGGCATTAGGAGGCCAGACAGGCATTTCAGAAGGACCGATTTTCCGATTCCGCTTTTGCCGATAACGGTGGTGTGCGAATTTAATGGGATGTCGAGATCGATGGCATCGAGGACCACTAAGTCGCCGAACCGCTTGCTAAGCCCTCGAATCCTCAAGTAGGTGTTCTTCATTTTTCGAGCAGAAAGGAGGTTAGCAAGTAGTCGGTAGCCAGTATCGCGATGCTCGAGAGGACCACAGCTCGAGTTGTCGTCTGGGAAACGCCTCGAGCTCCGGGAACACTGGCTTTGACGTGGGTAAAATAACCTTGGAACGCGCAGATTGCTGTTGTGATCAGGCCAAAGGCCAATGCCTTGATGAAGCCGTCTCTGACATTCCTCAGGCTAACGCTCTCGTAGATGCGATTCCAATAAGCCCCCTCATCAACGCCCAGCATACTGACGCCTGTAAGATGCCCGCCGAGAATGCCGACAATGTCAAAAAACGCGGTCAGGATAGGGAAGCAGATCAAGGCCGCGTAAAGCCTGGGGGATACGAGAAAGGCGAGCGGATCTATCCGCATTGTTTTAAGTGCGTCAATCTGCTCCGCATTTCTCTGAATGCCGATCTCTGCCGAAAGTGCGGATCCCGCTTGGCCGACAATCATAATGGCTGTGAAAACCGGACCGATTTCCATAATAATGGACAAAGCGACTGCTTGCCCCAGCAAGCTCTCGGAACTGAATTTAGTTAGGACGTAGTAAAGCTGCAGACCGAGCACCAGACCAGTAAACAAGCCGACAATCAGGGTGATAGGGATGCAGCGAACGCCGATCTCGTAAATAGCCCGAAAGAGTTTCTCCACCAGGTGTCGGCCTCTAAGTAGCGAGCCCAAAGATGAGGCGCTGAAAAGAGTTAACTCTCCCAGCTCGCTGACGAAAGAAATGCCTTTTCTGCCAATACGCCCAATCATGCCTCAAGATTCCGTCGATCATACGAATCGAGACGATTTGCAAGCCTGTTGTGACGCAGTCGTAACGAGGGCGTTCGTTCAGGGAAGTTCCCTTGGGAGCGGTTTTCCATAGCTGATGGTAGGCCAAAGCATTTGCTCGGGAAACTAGCAACAGAAGGAAAACGAGAAATTCGGCCCCAAATGGGCGTATAGGGTCTCTGGTTAAGGCTGATAAAGGAGAATCCAAGGCTGGCATTGGTCTAATCAGAGGCCGAAGTTGGAGGGTTTGAGGCGCTCGACAGATTTAATTTCCTATATCTCGAGCTTTGAAAAATGAGTTTGAGTCCCTACAGGGTGGTAGGTATGATTTGGATTGTAACAATGCTAGTGCTCTTATGCTCAGGCGCTCTCAGCGCGTCGCTTTGGGGCCAACAGCTGTCCGAGCCATCGCAGCCCGACTCTAGTAGAAGTAGCTCAGCGGTTCGTTCGGAAATACCCTTTTTTGGTCCTTACTAGGCGATCGCTATAAATCATTTAGTCGTAAATGACGCGAAGGTTGACGAGGAACTGAATGTTCATTTGCAACTTTTTCCGGCTCGCAAAGACAAACAGCTAATTGTCAAGATCTTCAATGAGAGATTTTCCAGCCATCGGGATTGGGTCCAAGGCGGCCGCGAACTCATATTGCCAGCGAATGCTGGATAAGTCCGCATTCGGATGGACGGATTGTGCGCAGACGAAGGCCAAATACAAGGAGTATTGGGTAGATGGCGAGTTGTTCCTCCATCTCACGCGTAGGGATTTGTAGATAAAAGGGTTAAAACGGGAAGGGAAACTTATGGAACGGAAACCGAATTTAAGATGGATCCGAGGGATCGATTGGGAAAACGGGTCTCAAAAGGATTTGGCCGCTCTGATAGCAGGGGCATGCCTACTGTTAATATTGAAGTCAGTCGGGTTGGACTCGCTGATCTCGGAAGACGACGAGGCCATGCCCGATTTCGCTCTAATAGGTAGTGTCCAGTAGCGTAAGTCAGCTTTTTTCGAATACATGCTTCCTATCGTGGAAGAAGCCAACTATCGGGTGCTTGAGAAACTTGAAGAGATACAGAGGATTCGCAACCAATTTAGGGAGCGGGGCAAGCTTGGCCGCCAGGATAAATCCCGGATTGACGCCCTTTTAGAGGAATATCGCTTCCATTCCGTCGAGAGTCTGGAGGAGCGGACCTTCGATTACTTGCTAGCTCGCGTCGATAAGGTTCCTCCTTCTTTAGCCCTTTCTCAAGCTGCTTTGGAAAGCGCCTAGGGAACGTCTCGATTCGCTAAGGAGGGCAACAATCTGTTTGGCATGTTGGGCTATGATTCGGATTGCGGCATCGTGCCCCGCAAACTGCCGGCCGTGAAAGTTTACGGAGTAGCTACTTACGATTCTCCGAAAGAGTCTTTTTTAGCCTATCTAAAGAATTTGAATACCAACAAAAGCTATTTGGAGATGCGCTCCATTCGGCGAGCCCATCGAGAAAAGGAAATCGCTTTTGCTGGCGATGATTTATTGCCTGGCCTAAGGACGCATTCGCAAGGAGGGGCTTACTATCTGACGAAAGTTCAAAAGGTCATTCGAGTGAACGACCTTTCGCGTTTCGACTAAGCTTTCCTGCCATTGCGAGCCCGGTTGCTCCCCGGGGTGGGCGTAAAACATCATGGACATCCGTTCATTCGGCCATCTTACTGAACGTATAGTCCTATTATATGAATATCTATAAGGTACTACCTGACTTAAGCAATGAGCGCCAGATGCGTCTTTGGCAGCAGGGCATTCGCAAGCAGTGGTCGGCGGATGACCTCGATTGGAATGCTCCAAGAAGAATCAGTGGAGAGAGAATACGAGACCAGTTGGGCAGGTTGCTTACGCCAGTCTTGACTGGAGAACAATCGGCGCTGTATTCGGTTTCTGGATTGATTCCCGTTCTTGGGCACCAGTCCGAGGTTCCGGCCCAGTTTTATCTGACCACCTGGGCAGTGGACGAGGCCCGTCATACTGAGCTCTTCGCCCGTTATTACGGACGCATTGATAGAGAGCCGCTTTCGATAAGAAAATTTCCTGCCGGTTACTTGTTCCAAAGCCGCATCATATCGAAGGATCCCTGCGAATGGCTGACCGGCGTGTTGGCCAGCGAGTCTATGGCGCAGGTTGTTTCTCATGAATTGAGGGATTTGGACCTGGATCCGGTTTTGAGCGACATATGCGCTGGGATCCTTGAAGATGAGGCCCGCCACCTGGGTTTTAATCACATCTACATGGAAGACCAGTTCCGGCAGATGTATGCAAAGGATCGTGAAAAAGCCGATGAAAAAGCGGATAGCTTGCGTGATCGTATGAAATACGTTCTCGATGGTGTTCCCCCGATCATCGAAGCTGTGCGTGAAGATATGGACGAGCTCGGAATAGACATGGACAAAGTTCAGGACATCCTGGATCGAGTTGCCCGCAACCGCTTGGACAAGGCGATTAATGGAGGCAAGGATCAGGCGCTGGGAACGAAAACCGCCGAGACAGAGCCAGAAGCCGAAACAGCCTTACAGTGAGCTTGAAGGTTACCGGATCAGGCGAAGCCCGTCTAAGAGGCCCCGCTCCGATCAAGGATCCAAGTGGATCTCCTATGACGATTGGCGAGACTCTTCGCAGGACTGCATTGGATCATGGAAACCAAGGGATCCAGATACGGGATCGCTCTGGGCGAAGATCCGACCGACGCAATTACCCAGAGCTTTTACAATGGGTTGAGCGGTATTGCGGTCATTGGAGAGCGGTAGGCCTGACCAAAGGCGATCGAGTACTGCTCTGTTTGAATACATCCTGGGAATTCATTGGAGCTTGGCTGGGAGCCATTTGCATAGGGGCTTATCCAGTGGCCATCGCCCCTGCGGTTGGCGGTTTGAAGGGGTCGAATCATTTCGCAGATCGGATGGAAACGTTTCGCGGCGTGGTTGGGGCTTCGCGATTACTTATATCCGAAAGGATGGTGGAAGATTTGAGAAAATCGTATCCAGAATCGCTGGGCGCTATCGCTTTGACCGTTGAAGAGCTTTCGAAAGCAGGGCAAGGAGATCAGACATTTGAGGCAGCCGATCCGAATGATCTGGCTTTCCTGCAATTCACCAGTGGTAGTACGGGTACTCCAAGGGCGGTTCAGATTAGCCATTTAATGGCTGTGCGAAACGCCTTGAACATTAATGAGGGCAGCGTGTTCTTGACTGGCAAGCCTGTAGCCGAGAGCAAGGTCTTGCATACGGCCTGGCTGCCTATGCATCACGACATGGGACTGATTGGCTGTCTGATGTTCTCGCTTTGCTGCGGGCTTGAGTTGAGCTTGATGAATCCCGCTACCTTTCTCGCTAGACCCTTGCGGTATTTGGAGACCGCCCACCAGAAGAATGGTTTGCTGTCGGGGCCAAATTTTGGATTTCAATTTTGCGTTGATCGCTTGAGCCGGGAAGACCTGGCAGGCTTGGATCTATCGAGGGTGGGCGCGGCTATGACTGGATCGGAAATGATTCGTCCTGAAACGATGAATGCGTTTTGCGATTTGCTTGAGGGAACCGGGTTTAGACGCGAGGCCATTCAGCCCTGCTATGGGATGGCTGAGGCGACGCTGGCGGTTACGTTCGACCGGAAGCTAGAAGGCGTTCGGGCGCATCCAATTCCTCAGGTGTCTGAGTATTCATTGGAGAATAAGGAAGTCGTTTGCGTGGGTGTTCCCGTGCCGGATACAGAGGTGATTATCGCCGGGCCAGGTGGAAACGTATTGCGGGAAAACGAACTAGGCGAGGTGCAAGTACGCGGACCGTCTGTATTCAGCGGATACTATGATAATGAAGAGTCCAGTCGGCAGGCCCTACGCGAGGAATGGCTAAAGACTGGGGATATCGGATTTGTTGCCGATGGAGAGTTGTACATCGCGGGGCGTTCAAAAGAGATTCTGGTTATTCGGGGAGAGAATGTCATGCCTCACGAAATCGAATGGCTAGCCGAAGAGGCCCGAGGCGAAAGCTCCAGCGCGGAGAGAACAGTTGCCTTCTCTGTCGCCCGCGAACATTCGGGAGAAGAGATCGCCTTGGTGGTGGAAACCCATTTAACGGAGAAAACAGACCTCCAACGTCTCGAATGTAGTATTCGCAGCCGTATTGGCCGTGGACTTTCGCTTCCGGTTGCCGACCTGCTCTTTGTCCGGCGCGGCGCCATTCCTCGTACATCGAGCGGAAAGATTCAGCGTGGAAAGATCAAGCAGCTATTTTTGGAGGGAGCGATCGAAAAGCTGGACGTCGACTGAGTAACCCGTATGCAAAAGTATTAGCTGCATTATGGACGAAAAGAACGAAGCCGTATTGGATGTGATCAGTGGTCTGGCCAAGGTGCCCAAGGATTCGCTGAAGCCAGAAACTGAATTGGTTGCCGATTTGGGAATCGATTCTCCGAAAGCTCTACAGTTGCTGGTGGAGTTGGAAGAAGCCTTGGATATAGAGATTTCGGATGAAGAAGCGGCGAAGCTGGAATCTGTGGGGGATATTCTAGAGCTTTACGCAACTAAGTAGTCTTACCCGTCCGAACGTTTGAATAGCCGGCAAATTAAGGCGTCTAACCCCGCCGGGGTTCCGTTAAAGATCCGCATCTACTCTTTTTTACTCGATTGCTGCCTGACGCTTATCGGCGCCAGTTGCCGCGTCGAGCGTTTCGAAAACGGGAAGCGGTTTGAGCAGTTGCTGCGATGCGGGTCGCCGTCAATTTTGGCGGCTTGGCACAACCGGGTATTCTTTATATCCTATTTTCTCAAGACGAAATTCATTCGCAAAGGCGGCAAGATTGCTATGCTGTCATCCCTGTCCAACGATGGCGAGATTGGAGCCCATCTAGGGGAAAAAAGTGGGGCTCGCGCAGTTAGGGGTTCCGCATCAAAAGGTGGGACAGAAGGTTTTCGACGGTTTTACCGACTCATGAAAAAAGAGGGGTATTCAACGATCATTTTGCCAGATGGATCAAAGGGACCAAAGTATCAGGCGAAGATGGGTGTGGCCATGCTAGCTAAAATGACGGGCGCCGCAGTAATCCCAATATCCTATGCAGCGGATAGGTTTTGGCGAATCCCCTCTTGGGACAGGATGATTATTCCGAAACCATTTGCTCGCATTTGCGTTGTCGTCGGGAAAGATATTCTGGTTGATAGGTCCCTCGAGGACGATGAGTTGGAACTTGCTCGCCAGAAAATTGAAAGTGAGCTCAATACTTTGGGCGAACGAGCGGGGCGAATATTCAAGTCAGTAGATAGCGATGAGATTTAGACCGTGCATTGATCTCAAAGGAGGAAAGGTCGTTCAAATAATCGGGGGGACGCTGACTTCAGACGGGTCCCGGGCGGAAAGCAATTTTGTTTCGGAAGCGAGTCCTAGCGATTTCGCCCGACGCTATCGCGATCTCGAACTATCAGGGGGGCATGTCATTTCATTGGGTCCGGGGAATCGAGACGCAGCTATGGAAGCCTTGAATGCCTATCCAGGAGGAATGCATTTCGGTGGTGGCGTGAACCCGGACAATGCTAAGGATTTTCTCGACGCGGGAGCGAGCCACGTGATCGTGACATCCTATGTGTTCCGCGAGGGAGTAGTCGATTTCGAGCGTTTGGAAACCTTGCTGAAAGTGGTTGGATCCAAATGTTTGGTGCTCGATCTAAGCTGCCGATTTCGAAACGATGCCTATTGGGTGGTAACTGACAAGTGGACGCGTTTTACGGAGCTGAAAGTGTCTGCTTCGACGCTCGATAAATTGGCGAAATATTGCGGCGAGTTCCTGGTTCATGGAGTCGACGTAGAAGGAAGGATGAACGGAATCGAAGAGCCCTTGGTCGCTTTGCTGGGAGAGCATTCGCCGATTCCGGTAACCTATGCCGGTGGGGCTAGGCAAATGAAGGATTTGGATCTCGTCGATGTGCTGGGAAAGGGTCGTGTGGATTTGACGATCGGAAGCGCTCTGGACATTTTTGGTGGAACGGTACCCTTCGCGGACGTCGCTAAATGGAAATCCAGTCAAGGCGAGTCGCAAAAAAATAGAGAATGTTGACCACGGGCTAGAGCGCGAAAATTTGCTTAGGCGAAGGCTCGAGTCCTAGGCGCCCATACCTTCAAACTACCAGGGGAGCATGAATTCTTTGCGAATTCGCTCTAGCCGCCAAAATCTGCTGAGATTGGCGGCCCACCGGAACGATAGTGATCCCATACCATTATTCATTCCTTCATTATTGTTATCATGTTCTGCATCAGTCTCCGCTCATCCATTATTTCGTGTGGCGCATTGGTGCGTGTCGGTTTATATGCCCTTGTGGCCATCGCGTTGAAGGCAGGCTTCTTCTGCGTCCATGCCCAAAATAATCCTCAATTGTATCCTCAATACTCAGGCGCTGGATCTGGAAGCAGAGACGCGTCTAGTGATCGGATACCCATTGGCTGGCGGGCAGAGTAATTGGACTCACCATGAATGAGAACGAGACAATCGCGAAGATTAATCCCAAGTTGGGCAAATTATTGGCCCAACTGGTGAAAATGCAGGAGCACTTCCCTGCCGAAGAAAAGGGTGAGCCCAATCACGGTAACAAACCGCCTATCGGCATGAAGCCGCTGGCTAAACAGAGTCAGGAAGAGCGCAAGCTGGATTCGATTGAAAGCAGGGCTTTGAACTCCGCGCTAGCTGCTGCTAGAGAACGGGCCTAAGGGCTTCAAGCCAAAAGGATTTACGTAGTGGCGGGACCCAAATGCCCAGAGCTCGGTATTCAGTTCGGAGCTCGAAACGCGGGTTTCTCGCCTGGCACGGGAGAGTTTTCGAAGAACCCGCGTTGCAGAATGGCCTCTATGCCGCCATGCTTATCGACGAGGGCTTTTTGATCGGCCTTGGCTCGTTTGTCGATCTCTTCAGGATCGCAAAATTCCCGAAGCTTCTTAATCATCGATTCTAGTACGGAAACGTATTCAGGATTTCGGGATAAGTCCTTTATCTCGTCTGGATCCTTATCCAGATCGAATAGCTGGGGATCCTGATTTACGTGGTAGATGAGTTTGTATCGATTGTCCCGCAAAAGGAAGGATCCATTGGCGCTGTTTAGAGCATGGTATTCTCCGAACACTACTCGTTCCTCTTCGGGACGATTGGCGAGATCGATCAAAGAACGGGCATTGCGGTGAACGGGCTTATCCAAGCCTAGACCGTCGTAGATAGTAGCGTGAACATCCAGTAGCGAAACTGGGGTTTCGCAGACCTTCCCCTTGGGAACGCGTGGTCCAGCGAGAATCATAGGTACGCCACCAGACTCTTCGTAGTGGGTGAATTTCCCGTAGAGACCGCGTGCAGAAAGGCACTCGCCATGGTCGGTTGAATACAGAATATGCGTATATTCTCCCATTCCCAATGCATCTAGCTCATCGAGGACTCTCCCGACTTGAGTATCGAGAAAATTGGTCAACCCGTAGTAGGCATGGATCAGGTTTTTAATCTGTTCTTCGGTATGCGGTTCCTCCGCATCGAAATACTTTCTCATGTGGGCATAAGCAGGATGCTTAGGCCACTCCTCTTGTTTCCATTGGGGCGGGCGAGGCAGCGTTTCAGGATCGAATTTATCCAGATAAGGTTGTTCTACTTGATAGGGGGGGTGCGGGCAGACTAGGGAGAGAAACAGGGCCCAGGGCTTCGAATCATCTTTATGCGCCTGAAGCCATTCGATAGCTTTGTCGGCGTTGCTGATATCGTACTCCTGATAGGTCGTCATACCGACGCCAGCCGAATTAATTCCCTTTCGGCGATGGCGGATGGGCGGATTTTCTCGTATCGATCCCATCGGATCCCCGATGCCGGCAACCACGTGCAAAGGTTGAATTTCCCTTGTGAAACCATTGTCATCAGATTCGCTTCTGAAATGCAGTTTTCCTATGAGATCTACAGTGAGGCCAGCGTCGCGTAATTCGTGATGCCAGGACCGTTCAGCTCCATGATAGGGGAAGGCATTGTCCCAATTGCCGATCTCATGGACGTATTTGCCAGTCGCCAGAGAAGCGCGGGCGGGCACGCATATGGGGCAGGTTGTGTAAGCTTTGCTGAAGAGCGTGCCTCGTGCAGCGAGGGCATCTAGATTGGGCGTCACGTCGGTCGGGTTGCCGTAGCAGCCCGCGACATGCTTTTGGTGCTCGTCGGAAAGAATGAAAAGG
>Ga0181579_10003218_pt1 | contig 12992 bp, 10 predicted proteins | sample 071ome_24_FD_132996 | JGI IMG/M metagenome (GOLD analysis project Ga0181579, IMG submission 132996) | Coastal salt marsh microbial communities from the Groves Creek Marsh, Skidaway Island, Georgia - 071402CT metaG (megahit assembly) | ecosystem: Environmental > Aquatic > Marine > Intertidal... | reverse complement strand
GGTGTTGGCGACCGACATCGATGCCGATGCCGTGCGCGTCGCCCGGCACGTGGTGGAAGAGAATCAAGTCTCGACTTGGGTGCGCTGCGCGCTGGCGCGCGGCACCGAAGGACGGGCCACCGCAGCGGCCGGCCCGTTCGACCTGATCATCGCCAATATTTTGGCGAAACCGCTGGCCGCCCTCGCCCCTGCCGTGACGCGACACGCAGCGCCCGGGGCGTGGATCATTTTGTCGGGCATTTTGATCAGTCAGGCCGCACAAGTTGCCGCCGCCTATCGCGGCGCCGGCCTGTATCGGACCGACGCCATCATCCTGGGCGACTGGATCACCCTCGTCTTTCGCCGTTCCTAGACGGCGCAACGCACCTTAGTGACGCGAACAGGCCGCCATGCCGTGAAGGCAGTCGTCGCTCGGCGCCGCCGTGAAGATGCTTCGGCGCACCCCGATGTCATCCAATGTGTGGGGATCGATCGTTGAAAACGCGAGGAAGCGACGAAAGCGCCGTCGACTGCCCCGCAACAGGCGCAACGGCGCGCCCGATATACGCGCAACATCTGCCAGCCATCCCTTGTGATCTGCGGCAGCGGCTTGATCGCGTGTCATGGTGGTTGTTCCCTTGATGAATCGTTCGATTGCTCTGTGACTCAATGTTGGGACGTTGGCGCCGGGATCAATGGATGGCGCACCCCATCGCACAGATGTGAGCGATTGGTTGCGAATCGAAACCGCCGGCCCGAGGGCCGGCGGCATTCAGATCGTTTCGGTTGACGCAGGGTTATGCGACGTTGCGCGGCCGATTCTCGTTGGCCGGCACGGCGACGGTGCCGGTGCCGACGTAGCGATCAAGCCCAACATCGACCAGCGTGTGCTTGTCGAGCATGTTGATGGCCTGAAGCGCCTGGCGGCGCGCCTGGGCGGCCCGAACGGCGAAAAATGCGGCGGCAATCCGCCGGCCGGCGGCACCAATCAGGGAAACAAGGTACTGGGTACGCAGCGCCCGCGCCGTGGCAACGATTTGCTCGGCGGTTTCCCCATTGGGGTTGCGTTGGGCGGTACTGATGGTCACTTTCGTTACTCCAAACTAAACAGGGTGATTGTTGACAAACTACGTTGCGATGCGGGATCGGAATTTCAACGCTTTTGCAGATGTTTAGTAGTGTTGATGTTGCAATGCAGCGATGCAGAAAGCGCATGCCCAACGATCCGCGCGTAGGCATAATGGCGCGATGAGCGATCTTCACGGGGCGCGATTGGCCGCCTTACGCGCCGAGTTGACCCGACAAAAACTGGACGGCTTCTTGGTACCCCTCCAGGACGAGCACCAGGGCGAATGGATTCCGCCCCATGCCCAGCGCCTGGCGTGGCTGACCGGGTTCACCGGCTCGGCCGGTATTGCGATCGTGTTGGCCGACCAGGCGGCGATTTTCGTCGACGGGCGCTACACCCTGCAGGTGCGTCAGCAAGTCGATGTCGCGGCGTTCGTCCCGCACCATTTGATGGACGACCCGCCGACGGCGTGGATCACCACCCACCTCGGCAAACGACGCTTGGGCTATGACCCGTGGCTGCATACCCCGACGGACGTCGAACGCTTCGACAAGGCGTGTACCGAGGCGGGCGCCACGTTGGTCGCCTGCGAGACCAACCCGCTGGATGCGGTGTGGCCCGATCGACCGGCCCCGCCCAGCCAACCGGCGATCGCTTACGCCACCCATTATGCCGGCGAGACCTCGGCCTCGAAACGCGCGCGGGTGGCCCGCACCTTGAGCGAGTCCAAGGTCGACGCCGCCGTGATCACGGCGCCGGACGCGATCGCGTGGCTGCTCAACATTCGCGGCGCCGACTTGGAATACACCCCGGTGACGTTGTCGTTTGCCATGATCCATACCGACGGACGGGTCGATTGGTTTGTCGACCTCGACAAGGTCGATGACGATCTACGGGCCCACCTGGGCAACGAGGTGATCGTGATGCCGCCGAGCGAATTGGGCCCTGCCCTATCGTTCCTGGGCGCCCACAATCGGCGGGTTCAGATCGATCCGTCGAGTACCGCGAGCTGGATCGACACCACCTTGCGGACCGCCGGCGCCGAGGTCTCGCGTGCACACGATCCTTGCGCGCTCCCTAAGGCGTGCAAGAACGAGGTCGAAATTGCCGGGATGCGCGCGGCCCACGTGCGCGATGGGGCCGCATTGACCCGCTTCTTGGCGTGGCTGCCGGGTGCCGTTGCCCAGGGTGGGGTGACCGAAGTGACCGCCGCCGACCGCCTAGAGGCGTTTCGCCGCGAAGATGCGTTGCTGACCGGATTGAGCTTTCCGACCATTGCCGGCGCCGGCGCGAACGGCGCGATCGTGCATTATCGGGCGATGCCGGACACGGCGGCCACGCTTGCCGAGGGCATGTTGTTCTTGGTCGATTCCGGGGCGCAGTACAAAGATGGCACGACCGACGTGACCCGTACCATCGCGTTGGGCCCGCCCAGCGACGAGCAACGCGACCGGTTCACCCGCGTCTTGAAGGGGCACATCGCGCTGGCGACCGCGACCTTCGTCGAGGGCACCAGCGGCAGTCAGGTCGACATTCTGGCGCGCGCCCCGCTGTGGTCGGCAGGGTTGGATTTCGATCACGGCACCGGACATGGGGTCGGGGCGCACTTGAACGTGCACGAAGGGCCGCACCGAATCTCCAAAATGCCGAACCGACAAGCGCTGCAGCCGGGAATGATCGTTTCCAACGAACCCGGCTACTACAAAGAAAACGGCTACGGGATCCGCATCGAAAATCTCGTGGCGGTCCGCGAGGCCGTGACGATCGAAGGCCAGGAGCGCAGGCGGTTGGAGTTCGAAACCCTAACCCTGGCGCCGATCGACCGCGCGTTGATCGAGCCGTCGATCATGACCGTCGACGAGTTGGCCTGGCTCAACGCCTACCATGCCCGCGTGCGCGACACGCTGTCGCCGTTGGTCGACGACGCCACGGCGGCTTGGTTGGCGGGCGCGACCGCGCCGATCGGTGCGCCGCAATGAGCCTTGAGGCCGAAATCACCGATGTCATCGAGGCCTTGGAAGCGGCCTGGAAGGCGCACGACTTCGCCGCGGTCAAAGCGCTGTGGGATACCTACGATCCGCAACCGGTCTATATCGCCGAGGAAGCCGAAAAAGCCTTCACCAGTTGGCCCGAGATCGATCGCTATTGGTCGCATACCGCCGGGGTGCTGGTCCGGGTGTCGCACCGCGCATCCAACCGCTTGATCAAAGCGGCCAGCCCCGATATCGCGATCATCTTGTACGACATGCATTGGAATGCCGTGGTGGCGCCCGGTGGGTTGTTCGGCGGCGAACTGATGGCGGGCGATAATCGCGTCAACATCATGCTGCGCCGCAAGCCCGAGGGCTGGCGCATCTTTCACTACGTCGAAGCGCCGGTCGCCGGCATGGTGCAAATGCGTCAGGCGATGCGCGCGCTGGTCGATCCCGACTTCTAGGACCCGATCAACGACCGCCAGGCGGCTTCGTCGTAGATGTCGAGGCCGAGTTCTTCGGCCTTTTTGCGTTTCGAGCCCGCGCCCGGCCCGGCCACGACGATGTCGGTCTTGGCCGACACCGAACCCGCGACCTTGGCGCCGAGGGCTTCGGCTTGGGCCTTGGCTTCGCCGCGGCTCATGGTTTTCAGCGTGCCGGTGAAGACCACCGTTTTGCCGGCGACCGGCGAATCGGTTTGCGTTTGCGCCAGGGGTTCGATGGCGGCGAGTTCGCGTTGCAGGTCACGAACGACCTCATGATTGTGCGGTTCGGCGAAGAAATCGACCAGCGCGCCCGCAACCTTGGTGCCGATCCCGTCGATGTCCATCAGGTCGGTCCACGCCGCGCCGTCGCGATCCTGCGCCGCCGTCAGCGCGTCGATCAGGGCATCTAGGCTGTCGTAGTGGCGCGCCAGGAGCTTCGCATTGGCTTGGCCGATATGGCGGATACCGAGCGCATAGATGAAACGATCGAGCCCAATGGTGCGGCGGACGTCGATAGCATCGAACAGTTTGGCGACCGATTGCGCGCCCCACCCTTCTTTTTCGGCCAACGCGCCATGCTCTTGGTCGTCTTGTGCGGCGAGGCGGAAGATATCGCCGGGGGTTTTGATACGGCCCTCTTCCCAAAACGCGGTGATCTGCTTTTCGCCCAGGCCTTCGATGTCGAAAGCGTCGCGCGACACGAAGTGTTTGAGCCGCTCGACGGCTTGAGCCGGGCAAATCAAACCGCCGGTACAGCGCTTGACCTTTTCGAGTTCGCCGGATTCGAGTTGTTCGCGCACCGCGGCGCTGTCGCAGCGCGGGCAGACTTCGGGGAACACGAACGCTTTGGCGTTCGCCGGTCGTTTCTCGGCGACGACCGAGACGACTTGCGGGATCACGTCGCCGGCGCGCTGGACCACCACGGTATCGCCGACCCGCACGTCCTTGCGTTTGATCTCTTCTTCGTTGTGCAACGTGGCGTTGGTGACGACCACGCCGCCCACGGTCACCGGTTCGAGACGCGCGACCGGGGTCAACGCGCCGGTCCGACCGACCTGGATCTCGATATCGCGCAGCACGGTTTGCGCCTGTTCCGCCGCAAACTTATGGGCGATGGCCCAACGCGGGCTGCGCGTCACTTGGCCTAATCGTTCCTGCCAGTCGAGGCGGTCGACCTTGTACACGACACCGTCGATATCGAACGGTAAGTCCGCGCGTGTTGCGTCGAGGTTACGATAGTGCGCCAAGACCTCGTCGATGGTCAGGCAGCGCTTCGTCGGTTCGTTGAGCGTGAACCCCATCGCGGCCAAACGGTCGCGTGCAGCGCACAGCGTCTCGCCGAGCGATTCGGACACCTCGCCCCAGGCATAGCCGAAAAAGCGCAAGTTGCGCGACGCCGTGATGGTCGAATCGAGTTGCCGGAGGCTACCCGCGGCGGAATTACGCGGGTTGGCGTAAAGCGGCTTGCCCGCGGCTTCTTGGGCCTTGTTGAGCGCCATGAAGTCGTCGCGCCGTATGTAGACCTCGCCGCGCACCTCGAGCACGTCGGGGATGTGCTTGCCGTTCAGGCGATGGGGGACGTCCTTCAGCGTCATGATGTTGCGCGTAATGTCTTCGCCTTCGGTCCCATCGCCCCGCGTTGCGGCCTGGACCAAAACGCCTTTTTCGTAGCGTAGGGAGGCCGATAGGCCGTCGATCTTGGGCTCCGCGACGATGGCCAACTCGGCGTCGGCATCGAGGCTGAGAAAACGGCGAATGCGCTCGGCAAAGTCAGCGATGTTCTCGTCGGCGAAGGCATTGTTGAGCGACAGCATGGGTCGACGATGGACGACTTTGGCGAACTGGGTGGCGGGCGCGGCGCCGACGCGCAACGACGGGCTGTCCTTGCGCACCAGTTTGGGGAAACGGGCCTCGATGTCCTCGTTACGCCGTCGCAGGGCGTCGTAGTCGGCATCGCTGATCTTGGGCGCGTCTTTTTCGTGATAAAGCCGATCGTGTTCGGCGATCTCGGTCGCCAAGCGTTTGAGTTCGGCCTTGGCTTGTTTCTCGTCGAGGTCGGTCACCGCAACGGCGGCGGATGAAGGTGCGGCCATGGGTTAGCGACCGGCTTGTTCGATCAGCCGCGCCGCTTGGGCGCGCGCCTCTTCGGTGACTTCTTCGCCCGACAACATGCGTGCGATTTCCTCGCGGCGCAGCTCGGGTGCCAGCTTGTCAACCGCGACCGTGGTCATCTTCGCACCATTGCCGCCGGCCCCCTTGGCGATGCGCCAGTGGGCCTGGCCGCGCGCCGCGACCTGGGGCGAATGGGTGACCACCAGGACCTGATGGTCTTCGGCCAGCGCCAACAACCGATCGCCGACGGCCGCTGCGGTGGCGCCGCCGATGCCGGAATCCGCTTCATCGAACACCAGGGTGGAAATGCTATCCTGCCCGGCCAGCACGACTTGCAGCGCCAGCATGAACCGGCTGAGTTCGCCGCCCGAGGCGATCCGCGCCAGGGGTGCAAAGGGCTGTCCTTTATTGGTGACGGCTTCGAAAGCAATGTCGTCCTTGCCGTCCTTTGACCAGTCCTCGGTTGCTTTCTCGCGGAGGACCACCTTGAACGCCGCGCCGTCGAGCTTGAGCGGTGCAAGTTCCTTGGCGATCGCTTTTTCCAAGGCGGCCCCGGCTTTGGCACGCTTTTTCGACACCGCATCGGCGTCGACTTCGAAGGCCTGGCGCGCCTCGGCGGCAGCCTGGCGGAATTGGTCGATGCGGGCATCGCCTTGCTGGATCGACTGCAATTGGGTTGCGAAGTCGTCGCGCAAGCCGGCCAGGGCGCCGATTTTGCAGCCGTGCTTGCGCGCCACCGCGCGCAAGGCGAAAAGGCGGTCTTCGAGGGTCTCGAGCGTGCCGCCCTCGAGATCGAGAGTGGTCGCGGCTTGGTCGAGCGCCTCGACGGCTTCGTCGACCTCGATCGCGGCGCGCTGTAACGCCTCGACAGCACGGTCCAGCGCCCCGGCGGCATCTTTGGAGACCCGTTCGAGAATGCGCTGGGCCACGCGCAAGCGATCCGACACGCTCGACTCGTCGGCCAACTCGGCTTGGGCGGCGGTCAGGGCCTCGGCGAGTTTCTCGGCGTGCTTGAGGACCGTGCGGCGATCGTTGAGTTCGTCTTCTTCTCCCGCGCGTGGGGCCAGGGCATTGAGTTCGTCGAGGGCGTGGCGCAGGAACTCTTCCTCAGCGCGAGCTTTGGCAAGACCGGCCTCGGTGTCGGCCAACGCGTCGGCGGCGGTTTGCCATGTCGCGTGGCGCTTGGCGAGTTTGTCGAGCGGGCCTTGTAGGCCGCCATAGAGATCAAGCAACCGTCGATGGTTCGCCGCCGACAAAAGCGCGTGGCTTTCGCTTTGGACCTGGATCTCGACCAGCGATTCGCTGACTTCGCGCAAGAAGCCGACGCTGACGGGCTCGTCGTTGACGAAGGCGCGGCTGCGGCCATCGGCAGATAACGTGCGACGCAGAACGACCGTGTCGTCGATCTCGATCCCGCGTTCGGCGGTCAAGGCACGGACGGGTGCCTCGGCATCGATCTCGAACACCGCGCTCACCGTCGCTTGGGGCTTGTTCGCCCGGACAAGGCTCGAATCGCCACGCGCGCCCAGGGCAAGCCCGAGAGCATCCAGCAAGATCGATTTGCCGGCGCCGGTTTCGCCCGTAAGAACATTGAGCCCGGAATGAAACCCGATGGTCAGACGTTCGACGATCACGACATCCTTGATGGACAGCGTGAGCAACATGGAGGTCAGAACACCCGGCGGAACGTGCGGGAAATAAAAGATCCTTCGTCTTCGACCGGTTCGAGGTCTTCGCCCTGCAGCAATCGGTAGGCGTCGACATACCACTCGCTGCCCGGATAGTTGAAGCCAAGCACGGCGGCGGCCGATTGCGCCTCTTTTTGAAGGCCCAGCGCTAAATAGGTCTCGGTGAGGCGGTGCAGCGCCTCGGGGACGTGGGTGGTGGTCTGGAAATCGACGATGACCTGCTTGAAACGATTGAGCGCCGCCAAATCTTCACCGCGCCGCTGGTAGTAGCGACCGATCTCCATTTCCTTGCCGGCCAAATGATCGCGTGTCAGATCGATCTTGAGGCGAGCGTCCCGCGCATATTCGCTGTCGGGAAAGCGGCGGATCACTTCGTCGAGGCCGTTCAGGGCCAGCTCGGTCAGTTTCTGGTCGCGGCCGACGTCGACGATCTGTTCGTAGTACGACACGCCGATCAAGTAATAGGCGTAGGGCACGTCTTCCGAGCCGGGGTGCAACTGGATATAGCGCTGCGCGGAAATGATCGCATCGTCGAACTTGTTGTCTTGGTAATGGGAGAACGCGGTCATCAATTGCGCACGTGTCGCCCAAATCGAATAAGGGTGCTGGCGTTCGACCTCGTCGAAACTGAGCGCCGCGGCCTCGTATCGGCCCGCGATCAAGCTGTCCATGCCCTCGTTGTAAAGTTCCTCGACGGGGCGCTCGACGTAGGCGACCTCTTCCCGCCCGGTATTGCAGCCCGCAACCACAAGCGCCAGCAGAACGGCCGCCCAACGCGCGCGCCTCATGGCCGAAACCCGTTGCGATTGCGATTCAAGGCTTCTCGCTCTTCCAAAAGTGGTATCATGGTCGTCCATTTTGCCCGTAGGGATTGCGATACCACGATCCTTTTGGGTTGCAAAGCCATGACGGAAATCCGCATGAGTGACCTCGCCAAGAAGATCGACGACCACGTGGGCCGCCAGATACGCAAACGGCGCAATCTGCTGGGCCTGACCCAAGAGCAGCTCGCCGATGCTCTAGGCATATCATATCAGCAGGTTCAAAAATATGAGACTGCGGCAAATCGCGTGAGTGCCGGGCGGCTCTATGAGATTGCCGCAAAACTGGATACCGAAATCGGCTTTTTCTTCGAGGGGTTGGACCCCTCCCTTGCGGTCATGCCTGTGGAACACGGCGGCAAAACCCGGTCGACGGTTGAACTGGTGCGAAGTTTTAGCGGAATCGACGATACCGCGGTGCGGTCTGCCGTCGTCGGACTGGTGAAAGAACTAAGCGCCGAGCCCGACTGATTAGGCCATGGCCGCGGCCGGGACGGCCTCGGGCGACCAATCACGGGTAACTTTGGGCTGCGCCGTCTCGGCGAGAGTTTCGCGGCGCCACGCCGACGGATCGGCGAAAACCTCGGCCAGCAATTTGTGGTTCAGGGCATGACCCGAGCGGATCCCTTCGAACCGTCCGACAAGACGAGCCCCGGCAAGATACAGGTCGCCGATCGAATCGAGCACTTTGTGGCGTACGAACTCGTCGCCATAGCGCAATCCACCGTCGTTCATGATCCCTTCGTCGGTGACCACAACGGCGTTTTCCAACGATCCGCCTTGCGCCAAGCCCCGGGCGCGCAAGGCGTCGACCTCGTGGGCAAAGCCAAAGGTGCGGGCGCGACAAATCTCGGACTTAAAGCCGCCCTCGTGCAGCGCCATCGTGCATTGCTGATTGCCGATGACCGGCGAATCGTAGTCGATCTCGAATGCGACCGAGAACCCGTCGCCCGGCGACAACGTCGCCCGAGTGTCGCCCGCACGGACTTCGACGGGACGCAAAATACGAATGACCTCGCGCGGCGTGCCTTGGTCGACAATGCCGGCGCATTCGATGAGGAAGACGAACGGCGCCGCGCTCCCGTCCATGATGGGGATTTCGGGGCCGTCGATTTCGATCAGCGCGTTGTCGATGCCGCAGCCGTAAAGCGCCGCCATCAGATGCTCGATCGTCGAGACCTTGACCCCATCGCGGTTGGCGACGGTGGTGCACAAATCGCTGGCAACAACGTTCTCGTAGGACGCCGCAACACGCGGCTCGCCTTCGTCGATATCGGCGCGATAGAAGATGATTCCGGTGTTCGGGGCAGCCGGATGCAGGGTCAGCGAAACCTTGGCACCGCCATGAAGGCCGACGCCGCTACAGGAAATCCGATTACGTAGAGTCTGCTGATGGTTCACGAAAGGCCCCCGGGGCGCTGCCGACCGCTAGGTCGACATTAGAAAATACTGAAAAAACAACCGTTTATGCACGAAGTCTGCGATCTTTTTCTAACAACGTCCGGGCCGCTAAACAATTCAAGGATTGTTACACAATGTTACGCGGGACCGGTGCGGTGGAGGGCGCACCGGTCCCACGAATCACCTAGTTGGCCTGGCGGCGGAGGAAGGCCGGAATTTCCAGCAAATCCTCTTCCGGTTCCGGTGCCAACCCTTGCGGCGTCGGGGTCGCCTCGGTCGCAACCGGTGCTTCCTTCTCGACCGCTTTCTTCTCGGCGACAGGCGCCGGGGTGGCGGACGGCGTTACCGCCGGTTTCGCGGCTGCCGTCGCCGGCTTGGCGGGTGTCGCGTCGAGGCGTGGTTCGGCCCGCTTGGCTTTTGCCTCGCTGCCCGCTTCCTTGGCGAGCACCGCATCCCAAACCTTTTTGTCCGCCGGTTCCGCTTCCTTATTTTTGCGGCCCCCGGTCATCCGTTCGAACAGACTTGGCCCGCGCCACGGCTTCTTCGGCTCGGCCGCACCGGCATTGGTGAGCGCCGCTTCGGCAAACGGATCCGGCTTGGCCAAGGGTTCACGACGCACCGGTGCCGCCGCACGTGGCGGAATGAACGGCTCACGTGCCGGTGCTGCTTCGGCCTTGGGTGCCGGGTTCGCGACCGGTGCCGCGGTGGCCGTCGGTGCTTTTTCGGCGACCGGCGGTTCCGCGACGGGGGTTTTGGCGACAGGTGCCTTCTCCATCTCCGCCCGCACTTCGATGGGCCGGGGTGCCGGCGTCGGTGCCTTTGCTGCAGGCGCCGGTGCCGGTTGGCTGACCTCGGGTTGCGGTTCCGGCATCACGAGCGCCGCCGCGGTGGCAGCACCGCCAGAGGCGACCGCCGGTGCGACAGGCGCCGCCTCTTGCGGGACGACCAACGGACGCGCCATCGCGGGTGCAGGTTCCGGTCGATTGAAGGCCAGAGCCGGTTGCGGGGTCGGAACCGGTTCGAACGACCCGTCGTCCTCGATGGCCCGGCTGGCAACCGCCGGCTCGGGGTAGAGCGTGTGAAGACTGGGATTGGCTTGTTCCTCGGCATCGATCCCCGTCGCGACCACGGATACGCGGACGCTGCCTTCGAGACTTTCGTCGAAGATCGACCCGAAGATGATGTTGGCCTCGGGGTCGACCTCGTCGCGAATGCGGTTGGCCGCCTCGTCGACTTCGTACAGGGTCATATCGGGACCACCCGAAATGTTGATCAGCACGCCGCGGGCGCCCTTCATCGACACTTCGTCAAGCAACGGATTGGAGATCGCGGCCTCGGCGGCATCGATCGCCCGGCCTTCGCCGTCGGCCTCGCCCGTACCCATCATCGCCTTGCCCATCTCGGCCATGACGGCACGCACATCGGCAAAATCGAGGTTGATCAGGCCCGGCATGACCATGAGATCGGTCACCCCGCGAACGCCCGAATAGAGGACGTCGTCGGCCATCTTGAAGGCATCCGCAAAGGTGGTCTTTTCGTTGGCCACGCGGAACAGGTTTTGGTTGGGAATGATGATCAGGGTATCGACATAGCGTTCGAGTTCCTCGATGCCTTGATCGGCAAGGGTCATGCGATGACCGCCTTCGAACTGGAACGGCTTGGTCACGACGCCCACGGTCAAGATGCCCGCTTCGCGCGCGGCATGCGCGATGGTCGGCGCTGCGCCGGTCCCGGTGCCGCCGCCCATTCCGGCAGTGATGAACGCCATGTGCGAGCCGGCCAAGGCTTCCATCAGTTCGGGAAGCGATTCTTCGGCGGCGCGACGACCGACATCGGGGTTGGACCCCGCACCCAGGCCTTGGGTCACGTTGATGCCGAGTTGAATGCGTCGTTCGGAACGCGATTGCGCGAGCGATTGCGCATCGGTGTTGGCAACGATGAAGTCGACGCCTTCAAGTTCGGCGTTGATCATGTTGTTGACGGCATTGCCACCGGCGCCGCCAACGCCGACGACAATGATCCGAGGCTGTAGCTCGGTCATAGCTGGAACACTTAGATTAATGGTCATTCTCACCCTCCACGGTTACTGACCTTCATGTTTGTCTCCTCCTGAGATCCATCCCTACCTCTGGTTTTCCTGCCGGCTTCTATGGCCGGTCAGAAATTGGTCGCCAGCCATCGGCCGATGCGCGAAAACGCACCCCCGGCGACGGCGGGTTCAACTGAAACGACATTTTCGAAGGCCGGCAGCTGCTGCCGCACGGCCAAACTGAGCAAACCGGCGCACGTCGAGAACGCGGGACCGCCGGTGGCTTCGGCAAGGCCGCCGACCCGAATGGGGCGGCCGAGCCGGACTTGTTTGTCGAGCACGCGCGCCGCGAGTTCGCGGACGCCTTGGAGTTGGCTCGCCCCGCCGGTCAACACAACGCGGCGACCGGCGGCCCGGGCGATGCCTGAAGCCTGCAAACGGTCGCGGACGAGTTCGAGGGTTTCCTCGATACGCGGGCGAACAATGCCGACCAACATGGAGCGCGATACTTGCGCCATCGCACCGTCCTCGGTCTCGCCGACGATCGGAACATCGATGGTGTCGCGGTCGTCCGAGGGGCCGGGAATGACGCTGGCAAAGAGGGTTTTGAGGCGCTCGGCATGGACGGTCGGCGTGGCCAAGCCGCGCGCGACGTCGTTGGTGACATGACGACCGCCGAGCGGGATGGAATCGGCAAAGACCATCTCGCCGTCCTTGAATACGGCCATCGAGGTCGTGCCCGCGCCCATATCGATGACGGTCACGCCCAACCGCATTTCGTCTTCGACGAGACACGCCATTCCCGACGCATAGGGCGCCAAGGCGATGCCGGCGGTTTGCAGATGACCGCGTTCGACGCAGAGCGAGAGATTGCGCAGCGGCCCGCTGGCCACGGTAACGACGTTGATATCGACGCCGAGGCGGGCGCCGTACATGCCGCGCGGATCGCGCACGCCGGACGAGCCGTCGATGGTGAAGCCGAGCGGCAGCGAATGCAGGACCTCGCGCTCGGGATCGTCGTCTTCGGGCCGGCCTTGTTGCAGGACGCGGCGTAAATCGTTGTCGCCGATGGCATGGCCGGCAACGGCAACTTCTACGCCCACGGTATGCGAGGCCGGCCGCCCGGCCGACATCGCAAGATGAACTTCGCGCACGGTCTCGCCGGCCATGCGTTCGGCCGCTTCGACGGCGGCCCGCACCGATTCCTCGGCGCGATCCATGTCGACAACCGCGCCGGCTTTGACGCCACGTGAGAGCTGATGCCCGATACCGACGACCCGCGTGGTGTCGTCGGGCATGACCCGGGCGATGAAGCAACAGACCTTGGAGCTGCCGAGGTCCAGGGCGGCGATCATTTGCGAGCGTCCGTTGGCCATACCTAAGTGCTTTCCCCGGGGTCGCGGACCTGCGCGGCCGTTTCGGGCGGCAGCTTGAG
>Ga0181579_10003216_pt1 | contig 12995 bp, 11 predicted proteins | sample 071ome_24_FD_132996 | JGI IMG/M metagenome (GOLD analysis project Ga0181579, IMG submission 132996) | Coastal salt marsh microbial communities from the Groves Creek Marsh, Skidaway Island, Georgia - 071402CT metaG (megahit assembly) | ecosystem: Environmental > Aquatic > Marine > Intertidal... | reverse complement strand
TCCGAGGAGGTGGGCGATATCCGCACATCACCCGGTGCGATTCACCCGATCATCCGCACGCATCCGGAAACAAAGCGAAAGGCCTTGTATTTGGGCCGCCGCCGCTATGCTTACATTCCGGGGTTATCGCTTGAAGACTCCGAAGCGCTGCTTGATGAAATCTGGGCGCATACGACCCAGGAGCAATTTTACTGGCATCATAAATGGCGTGCCGGAGACGTCGTCGTATGGGACAACCGTTGCACCATGCACCGGCGCGATGATTTTCCGCAATCGTCCCGGCGGATCATGCACCGCACGCAAATCAAAGGTGATCAGCCTTTCTGATCGGTCGTGAATCGGGCTTAAGGATTTTATTGCCATGAATGTCATTCAATCGAGTGCGGATCAAAAACTCGGGCCGACGAAGGCGCTGGTCAAGCGGCTGACGTCGCTCAACTTCGATGAATTCGATGGGGTAACGCTCAAGGAGGCCAAGGTCCATCTATTGGATTCGATCGGCGCCTGTTTGGCGGGCGCGCGCCAGCCGGAAGCGGAAATGACGGCGTCGGCCCTGTTCGGCGTGATGGCGCCCGGCGATATTCCCGTACCGGGGCGGAAACAAAAAACGGATATGCTAACGGCGGCGTTGTTGGGGGGGACGGCGGCTCACGGGCTTGAGCTCGACGATGGTTACCGCCCCGCCGGCGCGCATCCGGGTGTTGTTGTCGTGCCGAGCGCCTTGTCCGCCGGCTATAAAGACGGCATTGACGGAAAAACGTTTTTAACGGCCGTGATCGCCGGTTATGAAGCCATGGGCCGTATCACCGCCGTGATGCATCCCCGCCAGCGGGACCGCGGCTATCATGCGACCGGCATTTGTGGCGTGTTTGGCGCCGCGTCTGCTTTAGGTGTGATGCGGAACTTTAGCGCTGAAACGCTTGAGCATGCATTTGGCATCGCAGCCAGCACGGCATCAGGCATTAACAGTCACCATCTCGGCGGTGATGTGAAGCGCGCTCATCCGGGTTTTGCGGCGCGCGGTGGATTAACGGCGGCGCTAATGGCCGAAAAAGGCTATCTCGGTGCACGGGATATTCTTGAAGGAAATGTTGGGTTCTATAAAACGTTTGCTGGGGATGATGACGGCGCAGTGGATTATGCATCCGCCGACATCCTAACCGCCGGGGGGCAGATCAATTCACCGTTCGTGATTGCCGATTGCTATATCAAACCCCATGCGTGTTGCCGTCATCACCATCCGATGTTGGATTGCGTGATTGATATCATGACAAGCGAGAAACTAAGGTCGGAAGACGTTGCCAAGGTCGATGTGCGGGCTATCCGTGTCGCGGCGGTGCTCGCCGATGTCGGGTGGGAACAAATGACGCCGGCGCAAATGAGTGCAAAATTTACCCTGGCTACGGCCTTGCGCCAACACGCCGTGCAATTAAAGCATTTTGAAGCAAGCTATCGTGAAGACCCGTCGATCGAAGATGAGATTGCCAAGATCAATATCGTGATCGATCCGGAACTCGACAAAATGTACCCGGATGCCCGCCCGGCGGAAGTGGATATCATCACAACCGATGGCCGAAAATTCACCCGCCGTGTAGAAGAACCTTTGGGGTCGGTCCGTAACCAGCTTTCAAGCGAAGCTCTGATGGCGAAATACCTATCCCTCGCAGAGCCCATTGTCGGCGAGCAAAAAGCTCACGCCATTGCCGATCAGATTCAACAAATTGAAAATCTAAACGATATCCGCCCCCTGGTGGAATTACTCGCATTATAGAGCGGTATATACTATCGCGCTTGCCTCCGGCAGGGTGCGGGGCCATACTGTTTAAAATTTTCGTAATAGGAGAGAAAAAATGAACGCAGAACCCATCCGCGTGTTTTGGCATCCTGGCTGAACAAGCTGCTTAAAAACCAAGGAATTCTTGGCGGCCCGTGGGGTCGAATTCGAATCGGTCAATGTGCAGGACGATCCGGGAGGCATGGAACTTCTGCAAAGTCTCGGCGCGAAGTCCGTTCCTGTCGTTTCTCTCGGCGATAAGTGGGTGTTCACCCAAACTTTTGACGATGTCTCAAAACTGCTTGGTTTGGAGTTCGACGATACGCCGGAGCTTTCACCGGACGAGTTGGCGGCTAAAGTCGATATGATCCAAGCGGCCGCGGAGCGGTTTATACGCCAGCTTCCGGCAGATCAGTTCACGAAAAACGTCCGAAACCGTAAACGGATGTTCAAGGACCTCTGTTATCATATTCACCGCTTGACCGAAGCGTTCCTAGATATCGTGATCGAATCAGATGAACGCCTCACGCGCGAACACTTGAATATGCCGTGCCCGGATGAATTAAAAACATTTGACGACATTGCCGATTACGGTGCCGGCGTTCGCAAGCGATTTAACGAGTGGTGGAAAACCAAAGGCGACGTCGATTTCAGCCAAATCACACCGGTTTATTACGGCGATAAAGAGCTGCATTATGTGTTCGAGCGATTGACCTGGCATCCGGGCCAACACGTTCGTCAGCTAATGATGCTCTTACGAGAAGATTTCGGTATCGAGCCGAACCAACCGTTGGCGGAATCGGACTTCGACGGGCTTCCTGTCCCCGAAAAGGCCTGGGACGACGAAAACGATTAAGTCGGCGTGATGGTAAAGGGGGAATGGCGGAAGAGAGTGGGAGTCGAACCCACCAAGAGCGTCTCACACCCTTGAACGGATTTGAAGTCCGTCCGAGCCACCGGGCCCGATTCCCTTCCATCCAGTAAAATCAACATATTAGGTATTGCCCGGGGCGAGCAATATGCCCCAATTGGCACCCAATTGGCACCCAAATTTTCTCCTATTGTTTCCTATGGGTTCACTTCCTGTTCTTGATCGCATTTTGTAAGGCGGTATCGATTTTGGCCGCTGCGTCCTCCTGCATCCCCGGCATGACGTGAGAGTAGAGATCGAGGGTGATCCCGATGTTAGTGTGGCCCGCCCGCTCGGACGCGACCTTGGGGTGAACCCCGGCCTGGAGAAGATGGGTCAGGTGGGTATGTCGAAGGCCGTGAAAGGTAATACGGGGCACTCCAGCGGCCTTTACGATCCGGTTGAAATAGTCGTTGAAATGCTTCGGGCTGATCGGGGCCCCATCGGAATCGGCGTTAACCAGCTCATTCATGTCCTTGCCGGACCCAAGAACAAGCCAGGCCTCACACTGGCCCTTCCAGTGCTGTTTGAGGGCATCAACCGTGATCGCCGTAAGTGCGACCGTTCTGCGGCTCTGGGGTGTTTTCGGGGGCTTGAAGCTGATCCCCGCTTTCGTTTCTTGGAGGGTTTGATTGACAGTCAGGGCCCCGTTTTCGAGGTCCAGGTCCTTCCACCAGAGGCCAAAGACCTCACCCAGCCGAAGCCCGGTCGTGGCGGCGATCAGGACCGGGAGATAGAGGTCGGTTTTTTGAGCGGCTTCGAGGAGATCGGCGAGTTGGTTGTGGGTTAGAACCTGGATCTCACGCCGGACCGGCGGTGGCGGGTCGACAGCATCGGCGGGGTTTCGAGATAATACTCCCCATCGAACGGCTTGTTTGAAGGCTCGGCTTAGGACCCGGTGGTGTTGTCGGACCGTTGTCGGCGACAGCCCGCCTTGTCCGCGAAGCCGGCCATGATCGAGCCAAACGCTGTAGGCCTTCTGAATTTGAGCGGGCTTTATCTCTGCTAGCTTAATCTGGCCGAGAGCGGGGATCAGATATTTCTCGACAATCTCCTGATACCGTTCAAAGGTTTTGGGTGTCGTACGGTGCTTAGGATCCAGATTGAGCCACTCCCGAAGGAATTCAGCGATGGTGGTATTATCTGGATCAATGTGTGTTCCGGTATGAATCTCTCTTAGAATTTCATTGGTATCTGCAATTTGGTGGCGTGGCTGAGGTTTTTTGCTCCAACTATGTTTAAGATTTGGGCAATGCTTTCCAGATGTTCTGCCAATCCAGATTTGGTGCCAAGGGGCATCGGCAATAACGTGGTTAACCATGCCGAAAAAAAACGCAAGGGCTTCACGACAGTAGCGCTTGTTTTTTTTGATAAGCGTTTTTGTGTTATTCCCACAAGTGTTTATAATTTCATTCAGATATTGCGTAAAAAAACCACCGTCTTTAGATGATGTGTTGTGGCTTAAGCCATCGTCACCTTTAATTTTATGATGTTTAAAATAGGTCTGTGCAGCATCAGGGTATGTTGTGCCACGCTGATACCAGGCCCACTCGGTATAAAGCAAATTGGCTAAGTCTTTTGATGCCTTTCTAATCTCACTGTAAGCAATACCTCCCATATACCAATGTGTTGACACTCCTGCCGATTTTGCTAGGGGCACCACGCCAATTAAACAAACTATTCCACAACAAAGAAGCAACCCTACACGCCAAATAGAATTACATTTGTTTTGATAATTATTTGCCCTTTTTTGTTTGTCTATTAACTTTAGAAAATTAAAATCTATTTTGGTCAGCATTGTTTGATTTGACATGATAGAACCTCACTGCACACGCTGATAAATTATTAGATATTATGTAGTTGTTAATTCTTATTATTAAACTTTGAGCCTAAACATCGTTGCACTATCGTAAATCACTAGAACAAGAATTCACCTTGATTAAAGTCAATCCTATAATTTTGAAATTATCAAAATCATATTAGTAGCCTACCTGATCTGCCCCCATTAAGTTTGTTAAGAGTTTTGGCGCATTTGAAGTGCTACCCGATGTTGGACCAATTCAAAGGGGGTGGATCAGAGTGGTGTCAACTTGCCGCGTGAGACTCTTGACCTCTGACGGTCAGCCAGATCACAGTCAGTTAGTTTGACAAAGCCGTAGTTTTTCATGCCTGAGTGTACCGTGAGTTTGCCGCAAAAATAATAGCCGTCTTCTAAAATCTAATCGTACCCGCATTGCGTATAAAGACTATGCAGTACATAAAACCCCATCCGTTATGGCGCTCTATAGTGCTGGTATTACTGGCTTTTCTGCCGGCATGCTCACCGTTGGCATTGGTTAATATAACAGTGCCGGAGGATACTTATCGTCATGTGAAAAATATTGCTTATGGGGCTAAACCACAACAAAAGTTGGATATTTATAAGCCGAGCAAACAAAGACACGACACCGTTGTGATGTTCCTGTATGGCGGTAGTTGGAAAAGAGGTCATCGGAGCAACTACCGATTTGTCGGCGAGGCGTTCGCATCGCGCGGATTTGTCACAGTCATACCGAATTATCGCGTTTATCCAGAGGTTCAGTTTCCTCGTTTCATCGAGGATGCCGCCGCCGCCGTCGGCTGGGTGCGGCGCCATATAGGCAAGCACGGCGGTAACCTAAAGAAAGTTGTTCTTATTGGTCATTCGGCCGGTGCTCATATTGCGGCTTTGCTAGCCCTTGATCCTCGTTACTTAAAAGCGGCGGGTGTCTCACAAAATTTTATCGCTGGTATCGTGGGATTAGCGGGGCCCTATGTGATTGATCCTTCTCAATACTGGAGTATACGGCCAATATTTGAGACAGCTAAAAATCCTCGCAATATTAGTCCCATCAATTTTGTTCATTCCAATACTCCGCCCATGCTTCTTCTGCATGGTGCCGAGGACAATTTTGTTGATGCTGAAAATTCGCGCGTACTTGCTCAACGATTGCAAAAAGTAGGAAGTTCGGCCACATACATTTCCTTCGCGAATACCGGCCATGTGGGCGTGCTTCTTGCTCTAGCTTCGCCCTTTCAGGGCTCAGTGCCAGTTTTGGAAAAAACAGTCGCGTTTCTTGAACGCCTTAGTCCACAGCGGAGTGTGGGAGATGGCCCTAAGGCCTTTCAATAAGTAATCAGGAATTTGAATCTTATCATGTGTAATATGAACCGGCTTTCTGTTCTATGTGGTGTATTCATTCTGTTGTTATCAGTTGCTGATGTCGAGGCAGCAGATACGGCATTTCCAAAATGCATTAGCCCTACAAAACAGACTAACATTGACCCATTAAAGCTTTATGGTGATCAAATTAAATTTCGCGTCGATCGAAACGGGGTGCCGGTTGGATTTCACCGTATTGAATTTAAAAAAAGTGACAATAGTTTGATCGTCAAAACTCATTTTGAGTTAAAAATTTCTTTTTTGTTTTTTACGGCTTACCAATATTCCTATCGATCTGAGTCGATTTGGCAGGGTAACTGCCTGATTTCTCTTGCCGCAACGACTGACGATGATGGTGAAGTGAGTGTTGTACAAGCTCGTCTGGACAAGGGGCAAATGACGATCAAGGGCCCTAAAGGCACGATTACCGCGCAAGCAGGCGTGTACCCAACCAATCATTGGCACCCCGGTATTTTGTCCCGTGATCGTATCCTGAATACGATCACGGGACGTATGAATCGAATTAAAATTACGAATAAAGGAGAGGCCGCCGTCGTGATTAATGGGAAAAATGGAACAGCACGGCATTACGTTTACACGGGCGAATTAAAGAATGAACTCTGGTACGATCATGATGGCCGCTGGGTTAAGATGAGATTCCCAGGTAATGATGGTTCAACAATCGAGTACTTTTGCCAGCAGTGTCGAAAAAATGATGAAGCGAAAATGCAATGATTAAAACCGCTTGGATTACGGGTGCAGGCAAAGGAATTGGCAGAGCCGTCGCTTTGCGCCTGGCAAAAGACGGCGTTTGTGTTGCCGTCAGCGCGCGGACGCGGGAGGATCTCGAAAGCCTTGCCGGTGATGCGCGCGATCTTCCCGGGGCGATTCACGTGTTCCCTTTGGATGTTACCGAAGAAGAAACCGTCCATAACACGGTTTACGAAATTGAAAAAACTTTAGGACCATTAGACTTGGTGATCCTTAACGCCGGCACACATGGGCCAACATCGGTAGAGCATTTTGAGCCTTCTGTTTTTCAACGATTACTAACGATCAATGTCATGGGCGTCGTGAACGGTCTCGCCGCTGTTCTCCCGCAATTGATCGAACGAAAAAGCGGCCATGTTGCTGTGGTTTCATCCGTTGCTGGGTATCGTGGATTACCGGGCGCATCTGCATATGGGGCCAGCAAAGCCGCTCTCATTAATATGTGCGAGGCGTTTAAGCCTGAACTCGATCGCCATAATGTAACGATTAGCCTTATCAATCCTGGATTTGTCAAAACACCGCTGACAGATCAAAACGATTTCCCGATGCCGTTTCTCATGAGTGCCGAAATGGCCGCCGAGCGTATTGTCGGTGGCTTGGCAACAAAGCGATTCGAAATAACATTCCCACGGCGCTTTACATGGTTCCTTAAATTTATACGGTGTATGCCCTACGCCGTTTATTTTTGGCTCACGCGGCGTATTGTCAGCTCATGACTGCCAACCCATGCCAAGAATATGCACGGTTTTATGAAACCCTCAGCCCCGAAAGCCTGGACCGGCTTTCGGTACTTACCTTGGAAAACATCCATTTTAAAGATCCCTTTAACGATGTCATTGGCCAAGCTGCAATGCGGGCAATTTTCGAGAGAATGTTTAAAGAGGTCGAAGCGCCAGCATTCAGCGTAAATCACATCATATGCGAGAAAAATATTTGTTATCTCCGCTGGCGTTTCACCGGCACTCTCAAACTTTTCGGCAAACACGCGCTTGCAATAGAAGGCGTTAGTGAGATTGTACTCGATGAAGATGGCCGCGTTATCGAACACATCGATCATTGGGATGCAATGAATCAGTTTTTGCTGCGCATGCCGGTTTTCGTAAGGCTTTTTATGGTTATTTTTCGTTCACGAATTTCGAGCTGACAACGGCCAGCTTTGGCGGTGAAATTACTGAAGCTTTTTGCTTGTTAACTTTTTGAAATGCTAACGTAATTTGGCCTATCTCAAGGCCCCATTTGGTAACGCGGGCACGATTGATCAACACACCATCGGCCTGCAGAAACATCCAATCATTGAAGTGAACGCGCCAAGTTCCATTTCCAACCTTAAGGTCCATATCGTAACGCCAATTTAAGGCGTTACCAAATGATTCACCTTTTGCCGTACCGATCACGTCATCGGCCTTTCCTTCATAATGATGATCATTGTGTTTTTTTATTTTCCAGACCCGGCGGTCCTTTTCGCCATCCATATATGTAAAGTGCTCATCAAGCACTAATTGTTGGCCATCCCAAGTGCCGGTAATTTTCACTGAAAATTGACGGCGTACCGTGCCGAAGCGGTCTTCGAAAATACCCCAGGCTTTTGTCTCACCGGCAAAGTACTCTTCCAATACAAATCGGGGTTTCGTATCAGCAAATTGCTCTGGTTTCATCGAACTGCATCCGGTTAAAAATAATAAAATTGTGATTACAAAGTAAGAACACTGTTTCATCAGATCATTTTTCGCTTGGTTGCAAATTTTTCGAAGCGAGACGCCTCCGAATAATTTCTTGCCGATGCGACGTAAGGGGATGCCCCCAAATCAGAAAAACTGCACCTACTTTGAGTACGGTCGGGACCAGTGCATAGATCACTACTAAAGCAAATAATGCTGACGCTTGATTGGATTGGCCCGGCTGGAAACCAAATGCATCGAGAACCGGGAAAGCAATACCAACGGCGCAAGCCAACGCGAGTTTTGTTCCCATACTCCAAAGGGCAAAAAACAACCCCGCCTGATGGTGACCGGTTTTAAAAGTATCGAATTCAACGACATCGGCTTGCATGGCCGGCGGCAGCGAAAGGTCAGCACCCAAAGCGCATCCCGTTACAACGCAAATCATCAAGAACAAAACAAAGTCACCGGGATTTAATAGCGGTACCCAAATGAATGCTGAACAAGCGAGCATCATTGCGGCACACCAAACGCGATGCTTACTCCAATGCCGACTGAGCCAGACCCATGCCGGAATGGCGAGAATACCGGAAAGAAAGTATACACCGATCAAAATACCGCGTTGGGCTGGCCCAACTTGCAGACCGTATTGTAAATACAATGGAAAGAGAACGGCCGGAATGCCATTGGCCAGTCCATTGATAAACCAACCTGACAACAAACGAATGAAGGGTGCGTTCGACAAAATCGGTTTTAGGGTAAGCCACCATGTTTGTTTTTGATGGGTTTTAGCAAGTGACCGATCAGGTATGTTAATATGTTTTGTATCGGGTACACGCCAAAGCAACAATGCGATCGTTGGAATGCCGACACCGATGGCAAGCCATGCAGCGGCGGCAAGCCCGTCGCGCTCTGTCCAACCCAGGGCGGCGGCACTCGCCGGTAAACTGCCTGCGATCAGAATGCCGAAAATCATAGCAGCTTCCCGTGCGCCGGTTATGTGCGCCCGTTGATGGTAGTCATTAGATAATTCAGCTCCCCAAGCCGTGTAAGGAATGGCAACCATCGTCCAGCCGAGGTACAACAGTACGGCCCAAAATGCGAGATAACCGGCGCCGACAAAATCACCTGGTATCAAAAGTTGAACCAAAGCCAAACCACACAAGATGGCACCGATACCAATCCAGGGTTTACGGCGGCCCCATCGTAAAGATACCCGGTCACTGACAATGCCAATCAATGGATCAGTAATCACATCGGCAATTCGAGCCAGCAAAAGAACCCCGCCGGTTATACTAAGGCCGAGGCCTAACGATTCGGCATAGAATGTCGGCAGATAGACGTATACCGGAATTGTGGGGACGGCCAGTGCGAAGGCCGGCAAAGAATATAACGCCAACAGCCGCCAAGAAATGGCGTTTGAAGAGGGCATGATGCCAGGCCGCCTTCTAATCTCGCGTTAAAAGATAATGACCGACATCGACTGCATCAGCATTAAATCCAGACTCGCAATAAGCCAGATAGTATTCCCACATTCGTTTGAAACGGTGATCAAATCCGAGGCCTATTAAGTCCGGCCACGATTTCTGAAAACGCTGCTGCCACAATGCCAACGTTTTTGCGTAAGACGTGCCGAAAGTGAACTCATCTTGTAAGTTCAACCCCGCATCTTTGATCAATTCTCGCAGGACGCGCGGCGATGGCAACATGCCGCCAGGGAAAATATAACGTTGAATGAAATCGGGGTGCCGACGGTACGTATCAAAACGATCGTCTTCAATGGAAATAATCTGTAATGCGGCCTTGCCGTTTGGCTTTAATCGAGATCGCACGATTTTGAAAAATAACGGCCATTGTTGCTCGCCAACGGCTTCAAACATCTCAATGGATGCAATCCGATCATAAGTGCCTTCGATGTCCCGGTAATCTTGCAGGCGTATTCCGACTTTATCATCCAGCCCCAACTGTTTAATGCGTCTTTTGGCAAATGAGAATTGTTCCTGTGAAATTGTTAAGGCCGTTACCCGGCAACCGATCTCTTGGGCTGCATAGGCGGCAAATCCGCCCCACCCGCAGCCGATTTCCAAAACATGATGATCGGATCTCAATGCAAGCGATTCGGCAAGGCGGCGGTACTTTTCGTTTTGCGCTTCGCTGAGAGATTGCGCGGGGTCCGTAAATAATGCCGATGAGTAAGTCATCGACGAGTCGAGCCAAGGTGCATAAAAAGTATTACCAAGGTCGTAGTGATACTGAATATTGCGACGACTGCCGCGTTTTGTGTTCGGCCGCGCCAAATGCCGCATATAATTGATGAGACGCATAAGTATTGCGCCGGCAATATCAGAACCGATGGCATTTTCATTGCGAGCGCCAATCTCCAAAAGCTCAACCAGAGACGGGCTGTCCCATTCGCCATCCATATAGGATTCAGCCAGTCCGATTGTTCCGCCGACCAATAGCCGCCGCGCCGTCGCGGCGCTGCGCAAACGAAAGATGGCCTTAGGTTCGTTATGCTTGGTTCCCGTGATCAAATGGCTCGTCCCATCAGGAAGAACGAGAGAGATTTGGCCAAATTCAATTTTGCTGAGAACCTTGATCAAGGTCTTAACCCAAAAATTTTGATACCTGGAAATTTCCAAGTAAACCGGCTTTATGGGATCGAGCTGTTGTTTTTGCATTATTTGAGTCTCAATTTGATGTTGAATTGACGATCGTTACCATGGATGACGGCGGTAGCGGATGATCAATAACGGGAATCTTCTTGCGCCAAATTTTTAAAGCTTCCCAGTGAATACCCGCGATAACCTTTAAGGTCATGAGAGGATATTTAAGAAAGGCTTTTAAGAGAGATTTGTCGGTTAACGAAACTTGTGTGCCCTGAAAAACGGCATAAAGAGCGGAACCTGCCGTATCGATGTGATTGATTTCAAGGGATACCGTATCTGCCGGCGGGCTAAGCCGGAAATGATACCGCCCGGCAATTTCAATAAAAGGTGATACGTAAAAATTCTTTTCACATTCCTGTCGGATAACGTTTTCAACAGATGACTCGACGGGAATTAAATAAGCATGCCTCTCACCGAACGTATTGTGAACTTCGTAAAGGGTTGCTCGCAAATCGCCGCCAGCCCCATAACAATAGAAAACGCTCAAAGGATTAAAAACGTAGCCGAATATTCTCGGATAACATAATACCTCAATCTTGCCGCCACTGAGATCAATCCCGGCTTTTAATAGATTATCATTGATCCAGGATCGCAAATCATTGCCGTCGCCGGGACCATGGTCACGATCATAAAATCCAAAGACATTAAATCGATTTCGGGAGAAAAGACGTAACGATCGATTTAGTGTCTCAATTTCGCTCAAATCCAGTAGCAAGGCGAAGACGTTATAGCTCAGATGATGGCTTTTCGGCCGATACCGATGGTGTTCGACCTTACCGAAGTACAATGAAGACGAAAAACCAGTCATGCGGCGAGCTCTTGTTCTGGCGTTAAATGAATTCGCCCCGATTCATCTTCAACAGTCCAAGGACGACGTACACCACCAATGGCTTCGGCTGCAGCAAGCCCTGATTGCAGGGCATCCTCGTGAAAGCCATAGCCAAAATAGCTTCCACAATACCAAGTGTTATGAATACTTTGAAGCTGCCATAATTGCCGTTGCGCTTTAATAGCCGCGTAATCGTAGAATGGATGCTCATAAAGAATAATATCTTTAATATATTGTTCTTCAATGTCACGGTGGGGGTTTAACGTCACGAAAAGGGGTGTTCGCTCATCAATCCCTTGGAGACGATTCATCCAATAGGTCACATTGACTTGCTTTCCATTTCTATCATTTATTGGACTTAGATAGTTCCAACTCGACCAAACGGCTTTTCGCTTCGGCATCAATCCTGAATCCGTGTGTAATACAGCTGTATTCTGCGTATAGCGAAAGGCACCAAGGAGTGTCCGTTCTTGAACACTGGGATCTCCAAGCATGGATAACGCCTGATCGGCATGAGTCGCAATAACAACACGATCATATCGAGACACATGCCCCCAATCATCTTCGATCATGACCTCTTTGCCGCCATTGAATCTATGTATTTTGCGCGCGCCGCAATTTAGTTGAACATTATCTGCGTAGGATGCGGTGAGGCGGCGAACATATTCTCGACTTCCGCCGTCAACGGTGCGCCATTGGGGGCGGTTTGCAACCTGCATGAGCCCATGGCTCATACAAAACCGAACGAAAGTCAGCGCAGGGTGATCACGCATTTCCTCAACGGCCGTTGACCAGATAGCCGCACCCATCGGTAGCAAATGGTTATATATAAATGCGTCTGAGTATTGTCCTTGATCTAAAAAATCACCCAAAGAAATGTCTTCGGCATGTGGATGAGAAAGCAGCTCAGGCCCGGTTTGGTAAAATCGTCTGAGATCAAGCAACATTCGCCAAAATTTTGGCCGCAAGAGATTTCTTTTTTGTGCAATCATCGATGGAATGTCTGATCCACCATATTCAAAGGCACCATCATCCAAAGATGCAGCGAATGACATTTCGCTTTCTTTTGTTGGAACATTAAGATGAGAAAAGAGCGCGGTGAGATTAGGATAATTCAGTTCGTTATAAACGATAAATCCGGTATCGACGGGTGTCGTGCCAAATTGGTTCTCGGTATCAACCGTATTTGAATGGCCGCCAATT
>Ga0181579_10003205_pt1 | contig 13009 bp, 6 predicted proteins | sample 071ome_24_FD_132996 | JGI IMG/M metagenome (GOLD analysis project Ga0181579, IMG submission 132996) | Coastal salt marsh microbial communities from the Groves Creek Marsh, Skidaway Island, Georgia - 071402CT metaG (megahit assembly) | ecosystem: Environmental > Aquatic > Marine > Intertidal zone... | reverse complement strand
CATCGACGGTGAGTTCGCCGTTTGCGCCTTCATCTGCTTGCCAGTCGCTTAGGCAGCGCCACTGAACATCGGGTTCGTCAGTGATTTGCCAGCCTTGTTCCGTGTTTCTAAGCAGCTGAGGCATAAATATTCTCCTTGAAGGGGTCGATGCCAACGCGGTTAAAGCAGCTAAGGAAAGATTCATGATCCAGCCGAAGATCAAGGTAAACCCTAAGAATCTTGTCAATAACGTCGCAGACTTCCGCCCGGGCAACGGATGGTCCAACGATTTGGCCTAATTTCGGCGGTATCTCAGAGTGTCCGGCGTGGCCGCCCAAGGAGATCTGGTAGAACTCTTGGCCTTTTTTGTCTACGCCCAAAATGCCGATATGCCCAACATGGTGATGTCCGCAGGCGTTCATACAGCCAGAAATGTTCAGGTCGATGTCGCCAAGATCAAACTGGAAGTCATAGTCGTCGAAGCGGCGTTGAATTGCTTCGGCCACGGGCAGGGACTTGGCATTCGCTAAAGAGCAGTAGTCGCCACCCGGGCAGCAAATGATGTCGCTGAGCAAACCATTGTTGTGGCTGGCCAGTGCCAGCGACTCGGCCTGTTGCCACAGGTCAAACAGCTGGGCTTTGGCGACATGCGCCAGCACGAAATTTTGCTCGTGACTGATGCGAATCTCGCCAAAGCTGTATTTGTCTGCCCAGTCCGCAACCGCATCGATCTGCTCCGAACTGACATCGCCAGGCGGCACGCCAACGCTTTTCGTGGACAACGTGACGACGGCGTAGCCGTCGCGCTTGTGCGCTCCGACATTGTGGGTCAGCCAACGATTGAATGCGGGATGAGTCAGTCGCAGGTCGGCCAGATCGGCGCTGACATCGGGTTGGTCGGTGTAGGCTGGCGGGGTGAAGAACTCGCTCAGGCGCTCAAATGTGCGCCCAGGAACGGTGCTGACGCCGTCCTTGAGATGCTCCCATTCTTCATCCACCTTGGCCTTAAAGCCTTCTGCGGTCAGGGCTCGAACCAAGATTTTGATTCGGGCTTTGTATTTATTGTCCCGGCGGCCGTAGCGGTTATATACCCGCATGATGGCCTCGGTGTAGGTCAGCAAATGTTTAACAGGCAGACCTTTGTAGATCAGGGCCCCCAGCACGGGCGTGCGACCCAAACCGCCACCCGCGTAGATATCAACTAAGGCGTTTTCCAAATTGGTGTCGGCGCCGTAGATTTGCATGCCGATGTCGTGCACCCCGATAGCCGCGCGATCTTGGCTGGCACCGGTGACTGCGATTTTGAACTTGCGCGGAAGCCACTCGAATTCAGGATGGGAAGTAGACCACTGACGCAGAAGCTCGCAAAAGGGCCGAGGATCGATGTGTTCGTCAGCCGCGGCCCCTGCGAACTGATCCGTGGTGACATTGCGAATGCAGCTACCGCTGGTTTGGATAGCGTGCATGTCCACATCGGCGAGAGCCTGCAGGATATCGGGTACGTCTTCCAGCGCGGGCCAGTTAAACTGCATATTTTGGCGTGTGCTTAAATGCCCGTAACCACGATCGTAATCGCGGGCGATGGTGGCCAAGGCCCGAAGCTGTTTGCTGGATAGGGTGCCGTAGGGGACCGCGACCCGGAGCATGGGGGCAAGGCGCTGAATATACAGCCCGTTACGCAGTCGCAACTGCAAGAACTCGTCGTCTGATAGTTTGCCGTCCAGATAACGCTGGGTCTGATCACGATAATGCGCAACCCGCTGATTTACGAAGTTTCGGTCAAATTCGCTGTATTGATACATAAGTCGAATGATCCAAGGACAATGGTGTGGGTAGTCTTCCCTCGGCGGTGAAGCGGACCGACAGGTCTGCTCTAGGGCACTCTGTTTTTGGGGAGACGAAAAATGCGGGCGAAGTTTAACGCAGGGCCGTTAGCTTCTCGTCAGTCCATTTTGTTCTAAGCAAATAAGCATAAGCGCGGTTGGGTCAATTATGGCAACGGGACGCCGTTCTTGGGGTAGGGCTTTCGCTTTGCTTCTGGTCAGCTGGCCACTGTATTGCTTGTACTGATGCTCAGTGGGCCTATAATTGTGCGGCGAAGAGATGAGGCGCTTCAGACAACGATCATTTAAAGGTCTGAAAAGGGCTTGAGCGGCGATGCGGAATAATCGCTTCATTAACGTAAGCAACCGACAGAGTGGGGTTTTTATGAGTGACGAGCAGCAAAGTGCGGTAGAGGAGTCTGCGGCAGCTTCGGCAGTGGATAGCGGCGACAGCAAGGCCGATGCTACAGCCATCATGGTGATTTTTTCCGCGGCAGTACTGTTCTGCGTTTTCTATATTTCGGGCTGGTCTTTCGATCTGTAGCCAAAGGTCTGTAGACCTACCAACCTTACGCCCTAGCTGCCGCAGTTAGGGCTTTCCTAGTTTCAGTCCGCTAATAATGGCTGCAGGCGCTGTCTGGCCGTGGTCTCATCCAAACCCTTTCGTTGGGCGTAGTTGCGCAGCTGATCCTCGTCGATCTTACCGACACCAAAATACCGGCCTTCTGGATGGGAAAAATACCAGCCGCTGACGGCAGCCGCAGGACTCATGGCGTAACTTTCAGTCAGGGTAATGCCGGTTTTTGAGGTGGCGTCCAACAGGGCAAACAGCGTTTCTTTCTCGCTATGTTCTGGGCAGGCGGGATAGCCCGGAGCGGGGCGGATGCCCTGATACTTTTCTTTAATCAGTTGCTCGTTATCTAAGTCTTCATCCTCTGCGTATCCCCAGAACTCTTGTCGCACCTTTCGGTGGGCATACTCGGCAAAGGCCTCGGCAAATCGGTCCGCCAGAGCCTTAATCATGATTTGATTGAAGTCATCGTTGGGAAAATCTGCCAACACGTCGTCCACGTTGATACCTGCGGTTACTGCAAAGCCCCCCAGATAGTCTGGGCCTTGGGGCGCGACATAGTCCGCCAAACAAAGATTCGGGCTCAGATCGTCGGGCTTGGGTGCCTGCTGGCGCAGGTGATACAGATCCGCCAAGGGTGTCTGCCGATCTTCGTCGGTGTACAGCCGAATGTCGTCACAGTTTAGGCGATTGGCCGGCCAGATGCCGATAATGCCCCGTGTCTGCAGGCGTGAGTCGTCGATTAACCACTGCAGGCGCTCCTGAGTGTCTTCCCATAGATTTCTCGCGGCTTCACCCACGACTTCGTCTTGCAAAATGTTGGGGAATTTCCCCGCCAACTCCCAAGTCATGAAGTAGGGTGACCAGTCGATCAGTGGCGCCAATTCTTCTAGGCTGGGCGTCAAAACACGAGTGCCCAACATTTTAGGCTTGGGTGGGCTGTAATTGGCCCAGTCGAAGTCTAAGGCATTGTCTTGGGCGGACTCGAGGGTTAGAAAGGCCCGCTTTTCTCGGCGCGCTTCTACTCGGTCTTTGATCTTAAGGTATTCTTCATGGATCTCTTGTGCGTAGTCTTGGTAAGCCGCCTCGGGTGCCAAAAGTTTTGCGGCAACGCCAACGGCGCGAGACGCGTCACTTACGTAAACCGTCGCTCGATTGGCGTATGCGGGGGCTATTTTGGCCGCCGTGTGAGCCTTACTGGTCGTAGCTCCGCCAATGAGCAAGGGTATGTTCAAATTCAGACGCTGCATTTGTACCGCCACATTGACCATTTCATCTAGGGACGGCGTTATAAGCCCGGACAAGCCGATGGCGTCTACGTTTTCGTCGATGGCCGTCTGCAAAATTTTTTCCGCCGGCACCATGACCCCAAGATCCAGAATTTCGTAGTTGTTGCACTGAAGCACGACGCCAACGATATTCTTGCCAATGTCGTGAACATCGCCCTTAACGGTCGCCAGCAAAATTTTGCCCTTGGCGCGCTGTTGGGTATCCGTTTGATTGGCCTTCTCAGCCTCAATGAAAGGCACCAAGTGCGCCACAGCCTGTTTCATAACCCGGGCACTTTTGACCACTTGGGGAAGAAACATCTTGCCTGTGGCGAACAAATCACCCACGACGCCCATGCCGGCCATCAGTGGGCCTTCTATAACCTCCAGTGGGTGGTCGACCTGTTGACGGGCTTCTTCTGTATCGTCAACTACATGGCTGTTGATGCCTTTCACCAAGGCGTGGGTCAGACGTTCGCTCACCGGCAGGGTTCGCCAAGCCTCTTCCTGTACGGACTTGGTGTCGCCGGCACCTGCGTAGGTCTGGGCCAGACTCAACAGTCGCTCGGTGGCGTCTTCCCGGCGATTAAGCACCAAGTCTTCGGCAGCCTCCCGCAACTCCTGGGGCAATTGGTCGTATATTCCCAGCTGGCCTGCGTTGACGATGGCCATAGTCAGGCCCGCGCGTATCGCGTGATAGAGAAAGACCGTGTGAATCGCTTCTCGGACGTGGTTATTACCGCGAAACGCGAAGGAAACATTACTCAACCCGCCTGAGGTGCTAACCCCCGGTAAGTTGCTGTGAATCCAAGTCACTGCCTTGATAAAGTCCACGGCATAGTTGGCATGCTCTTCAATACCTGTGCCGATGGCAAAAATATTCGGGTCGAAGATGATGTCGCTGGCGTCCACACCCACCTGCTGAGTCAAAATATTGAAGCTGCGCTGACAGATGTCGATCTTGCGTTGGTAAGTATCAGCCTGACCTTCTTCGTCGAAGGCCATAACCACCATGGCAGCACCGTAAGCTCTGCAGCGCTTGGCAAGAGTCACGAAGGCTTCCTCGCCTTCCTTAAGGCTTAAGGAGTTAACAATGGCCTTGCCCTGTACGCACTTTAATCCCGCTTCGATGATTTCCCATTTGCTGGAGTCAATCATGATGGGAACCCGAGAAATATCAGGCTCGGTGGCGATTAGATTCAAGAAGTGCTGCATAGCCTCAACGCCGTCCAGCATTCCCTCGTCCATGTTGATATCGATGATTTGGGCACCGTTTTCCACTTGCTGGCGGGCCACCTGCAGGGCTTCGGTGAACTGGTTTTCTCGAATTAGCCGAGCGAACTTGGCTGAGCCGGTGACGTTGGTCCGCTCGCCAACGTTGATGAAGAGAGCGTCTTCATTGAGCTTCAAAGGTTCTAAGCCGGCGAGCTTGAGCTGGCTTTTGTGCGGAACTGAGGGTTGCTCGGCGGCGCTTGGCTGCAGGGTTACCCCTAGCGGCCTAGGAGTCACATCTTTGACGGTGTCTACAATGGCAGCAATGTGCTCTGGCGTGGTGCCGCAGCAACCACCCACAATGTTCAGCCAACCCGCTTGCGCGAATTCGCCAATCAACACCGCCATTTGTTCGGGATTCTGGGTGTACTCGCCAAAGGCATCGGGCAAACCGGCGTTGGGGTGCGCGCTGACGCCGGTTTGGCTGAGCGCCGCCAGTTCCGCGATATAGGGGCGCAATTGCTCTGCGCCAAGTGCGCAGTTCAAGCCCACAGCCACGGGGTTTGCATGCTCTACCGAATACAAAAATGCCTCGCAGGTCTGCCCTGATAGGGTGCGGCCGCTGGCATCGGTAATGGTGCCCGATACGATCATCGGATAAGGCTCATCCAGCTCGGCATTGACCCGGTCCAAGGCAGCAATTGCTGCCTTGGCATTTAACGTGTCAAAGACGGTTTCAATGAGAAACAAGTCAACCCCGCCGGCGATGAGTCCGCGAGCGGCTTCCTCGTAGGCCCGGCACAGGCCGTCAAAGTCTACGTTCCGAAATTCCGGGCGGTTAACGTCTGGCGAAATGCTGGCTGTTCGATTGGTGGGGCCAATACTGCCGGCGACGAAGCGCGGTTGTTTTTCGTGGCTGTGCGCATCGGCACAATCTCGTGCGATGCGCGCGGCTTGCTCATTAATTTCAAAGCACAGATCTTGAGTGCCAAAATCCGCCTGTGCTATGTCTGTGGCGTTGAAGGTGTTGGTGCTGATAATGTCGCAGCCAGCTGCCAAGTAACCATTGTGCACTTCAGCGACGATTTCTGGCTGGGTCAGATTCAAGATGTCATGGTTACCCTGCAATGCTTGCCCAAGGTTGGCGAAACGCTCCCCTCGAAAGGCTTCTTCGGAAAGCTTGTAGCCTTGAAATGCACTTCCGTAGGCCCCGTCCAAAACTAAAATTCGTTTTTGCATCATCTGCAGAAGCATGGAGCGCGTTAGACGTGGATGGGGTAAATTGCCGCTGGCGAATTGGGCTTGCATGAACGTTTGGATTCCCGAAGTTTTTAGATTTCACAGACTAAGGACGTAGTTAACTCCTTACTTTAGTAAAGCCACTGTTACGCGACAAATCGCGGGCTGATATGTGGTCTTGAGAACCGTTCATGATGGCGGCGTCGGTGTGGATTGGGCCTAGTTGCTTTTGTCCGGATAGATTCTCTGCAAAGGCTATGGTGATCTGTACAATAGGCGCAGTCGTGAGAGATCACCTCAAGATAACACCCTAAGAAAAACCTGTTTACAGGACGACATATGATAGAGATATCCGCGAGCGCACAGACCTATTTGCACGACTTACTCGCGAAGCAAGACGATCAAGGCGTGAGCATCCGTATTTTTGTTGCTCAGCCCGGTACGCCTCAGGCTGAAACCTGTATCGCTTACTGCCGCCCTGGTGAGGAGCAGGAGGGGGATATTGCGGTGGAATACGAGGGATTTCGAGCGTGGTTCGAGGGACGCAGTGAACCGTACCTTGAGGACGCAGAGGTGGATTATCAGGAAGATCAAATGGGTGGGCAGCTCACCATTAAAGCGCCCAATGCCCGAGTTCCAAAGGTAGGGCCGGACGCGCCCATTGAGGACCGAATTAACTACGTTTTGTATAACGAAATTAATCCCGGGCTGGCCGCCCATGGTGGTGTGGTGTCCTTGGTTGAGGTGACCGCAGATGGTGAGGCGGTTCTGCAGTTTGGCGGTGGCTGCCAAGGGTGCTCGGCAGTGGATCTAACGCTCAAGGGTAGCGTTGAGACTACGCTTCTTGAGCGGGTACCCGAACTCACGGGAGTCAAAGATATGACCGACCATACGGTGACGGAGAATGCCTACTACACCTAGCCTCATAGGCGCTAGCAGCGCCTTAGCGTTACTGCGGCCGTGAGGCTAGCTGCGCCGCAAGATGGCGCAGCAGCGACTCCGTTTCTTCCCAGTCAATGCAGGCATCGGTAATGGAGACTCCGTAACGCAGGCCCTGCGGATTGCTGATGCTTTGGTTACCCGAATTGAGATGACTTTCGATCATCAGGCCCGTAATGGATTGGTTGCCTTGGGCAATTTGCGCCATTACCGACTCCACGACTTTGCTTTGTTGTTTGTGGTCTTTGTTGGAGTTGGCATGAGAACAGTCCACCATGATGGATTGGGTTAAATCGAGCTTCGCCAGGGCGGCTTCACAGGCCTGAATATGCGGAGCCTCGTAGTTAGGTCCGGCACTGCCGCCACGCAGCACAACGTGGGCATACCCATTGCCCTTGGTCTGTACAACGCTGACTTGTCCTGTCGGGTTAATGCCGAGGAAACGGTGGGGGCTGGCCACGGATTCAAGAGCATTAATGGCAACGCCCAAGGAGCCGTCGGTGCCGTTTTTGAAGCCCACGGGACAACTAAGGCCAGATGCCATTTCTCGGTGGGTTTGTGACTCTGTAGTACGAGCACCAATGGCAGACCACGAGATCAGATCTTGCAGGTATTGGGGTGTAATCGGGTCCAAGGCCTCTGTGGCAAGGGGCAGCCCTAGGTGCGAAAGGTCCAGCAGGAGCTGGCGGCCGATGTGCAGCCCCTCGGCTACTTTAAAGCTGTCATCAAGGTATGGGTCGTTGATTAAGCCCTTCCAGCCCACGGTGCTTCGCGGTTTTTCGAAGTAAGCACGCATGACGATGAAAACTTGATCGCTGATCTCCTGGGCAAGTGTTTTTAGCCGGGTTGCGTATTCTTTGGCGGCGTCTACATCGTGGATAGAGCAGGGGCCAACAACAACGAGCATTCGCGGATCCTTGCGGGCCACAATATTTTTGACGGTATCTCGATAGTCACTGATAGCGTCGCGCAGTGCATCGCTGACGGGAAGCTGAGCCTTTAGTTGCTCCGGCGTTACCAACACTTCCTGTTGTTCAATGTTTAAGTTCTCGAGTTGCACACATTTCTCCTTGATCGGGGCGAGTGCCCACTAGCCGCCTCCATGCTGGCCGCGCATGGTAAACGCCCACGAAGGAAAAGCAATCATCTTGCAAGATGGACCCTGAGCGGTCCGTATCACAGCGCCCGCAATGCAGGCTAGAGCAGCAACTCCTCAAAATGGGAAATGCCGGTGAAATACAAAGCGGTTCGTACGGGTAGTCCCGTGGCGGGCATGGGGTTAAAAATCTCAGGGCACTGGGTTACCAAGGCTGACAGCGCTTGTTGATACCGCTGCAGCTGAGGACCGTAGCGGTTAGTTTCTTCGGTCAAAAATGCGTGCAGCGCCTCTCCCCGCTGTGGTTCGCTGGTTTTGAAGTCGATGATCCACCAGGCATCGTCGGTTCTGAACATTCGGTCAAAGATAAGTTTTCTAGCACCGCTCGAGGTCGCCACGGTGACTGGCCATTCAAAATGACCGTTTACGTGGGCCTGCAAAAGCCACTGTCCTTTGGGTTCCGCCAGCGTTCTCTCGATATGCGTTTGGGCCGCGTCGAAGACCTCGTTCCACCGGTGGGGCTCAGCATCCAGTTTCGGCAGCCAACTGCGCATCCGGTTTGCCAAAAGGTCTTGGTCTAGGGGCCTAGATTGTTGGTTTTGTTCCCCGATAAACGCCAATGCTTGGTGCACAAGGTTACCAAGGGCTAGATTGAAGCGGTTGGAGCGATCGTCCTCGATCGCCTCGGCAGGCGATGGCGAGCCACTCTTCTCATCGGCTAATACTCGCTGTGTTTGTTCTGCTAGATTGGCAGGAACCTGCCATTGATAATCTGCCGGCAACTGGTTTAGCAATCGTTGGCGATTGAGCGGCACACCTGGAAGATCGTCTTCAGCGTCAGTTAAGTCCGGCTCCGCAATATCCTCTTGCTCTTCGGTAGTGCTTAACGCCGGTAGATACTGGGCAAGTCCCAGAGGACGCTTGCGATGACTTGCGGTACTCAACCACAGGCTTCGCTCGGCCCGGGTGCATGCGACATAGAGCAAACGTTTTATCTCGTTCTCAGCTCGGCTTTTCTCCTCAAAGCGCAGCCATTCGTAGACTTCGTCATCACGCACACCGACAAGTAAGCCGCTAGTGGTTGGCCGCCACAGCAATAGGTCTTTGTCATCGGCCCGACCCCTTCGCCCCAGATTCGGCAGCACTACGTGGGTGAACTCCAACCCCTTAGATTTGTGAATCGTCATGACCTTTACTCTGGCCTGGCTGGGATCTTGAGCATAAAGATCCGCCGTTTTTTCCAGCACTAAATCCGGGTTCCAGCCGCGGTCCTGCTGCGCTTCGAGCAGGTCGAACCATGCTTGCGCGTGGTCCAGATCCGCCTTGGGGTAGGCGTCCACGCCACCCATGCGCATCCAGCAACCCTCAACGATCTCGCAAACCGGCAGCTCAAAAAGCCGCTGCTGTGCCCAGCTCCAAGCAGATACAAAGCGCTGGAGGGCCGGCACTGTCTCCATTAGCTGCTCGCAAACCGTTAGCAGTTCAGGTGCTTGCGCAAAGGGTTCTAGCTGGGCAAGGCTGAGGCCTACCATCGGGCTACGCAGAATGCTAAACCAAGACAGCCGGTGGCTGGGTTGCAGCAGCAGACGGTGCAAGCTCAACAGATCGGTCACGATTGGTTCTGCCGACAGTGAGTCTATGTCGGTGCTGGTATAGCTGATACCCGCTTGCTTGAGGGCTTGCAGCAGTAAAGGAAGGTGAGTGCGTGCCCGGCACAGGACGCCGATGTCGTCCTTGCTGTGTTGAGGAATGTGGGCCAATAGCTCCTTCACATGATCGGCTATAGCTGCGGCTTCCTGTGCCTCGTCTGCAAAGGCATGTTGAGTGATGACGGCTGTTGTGGATGAGGCGGTATCAACGTCCTGGCGCTGGGCAATGGCTTGGGAAAATGGAATAGCGCCTAAGTGGGGCAGCGCATCCGTTGGGAACAGAGTGGAAAAAAGATCGTTGTTCCAGTTCACGAGTTCCGGGCGGGAGCGGAAGTTGGAGGTGAGCTGCAGGGGTTCCAAGGCTACGTTAGGTAGGCCTTGCTGCCAGCACTGGCTGAAAATCGACACGTCGGCGTCACGAAAACGGTAGACCGACTGCATGGGGTCGCCGACGGCAAAAAAGGTGTTGGTGTCTTCGCTGGACCAGCCGGCCGTGAGCAGATTGAAGAAATCGAACTGGCTCCGCGATGTATCTTGGAACTCATCAACCAGTAGGTGGCTAATACGGTAGTCCCAGTAAAGAGCGAGGTCTGTGGGACCTTGTTCGTCTTCAAGCCCGGCGCTCGCTCGCATAAGCATGCCGGTAAAATCCAAACAACGCCTTTGCTGAAGCAGGGATTCAAGCTCTGCTGCCGCCATAGCTAAGGTTACGGCGGTGGCAATAAGGGTCTCGAATGCCTCAGGCTCTTCCTGCAAGCCCGGCAACTTGGCGCAGGCGTTGAGCAGTGGAGCCAAATTTCTATGTTCAAGGGTTTCGAGCCAAGCGAGGAATTCGGTTTTGAAGGCTTTGTCCGTGAAGGCCTCTCCCTGTCGCCGATCGATGCTCTTCCTGATGGTGCCCTTTTGGGTAAGGATTAGGGCTAGCAAGGCTGTTATATGGTCTGTCCGGTCTGTGGCCTTGGCTATATGGCCTATCATCAATTGATCGTCGCTGCTTAGCTGTTGATTCAGAGGCGCCAGCAGCGTTTCCCGCAGTTCATCCACCGCTTGATTTAGGGTCGCTGCTAATTCGCCGCTGCCGCTCAGCGCTAAGCCGGTAATGCGCCGAGCCACGGCCAACCACTGGTCGCGCTTGGCCAGCATGCCAGTCAACAGCTTGTCGGCGGTGTCGGCATTGTTGTCTAGCGCCTGCAGAAACTGTCCAACGTAGAAATTGCTCGGGTCGGTGGTAAAGAGCTTACCCAGTACATTCTGCGCCGCCTGAAGATAAAGAGGCTGGGGTTTATCTTCGATGGCCATGCCCTCAGCGCTTTGACTGCCGGGAATTTGTGTTGCCAACTCTGTAGCAAAACTGTCGATGGTTTGAATTTTCAATAAATTTGGGTTTTGGGCGAGCATCCAGTTGTTAGCGGCGTCCTGCCGCCCGATGGCTTGAGTCAGCGGTGTATCTTGTTGCAGCGCTGACAAAACACGCTGCTTCATCTCCATGGCCGCTGCTCGCGTAAACGTAATGGCCAATATTTCTTCGGGCCGCCGCACCGTGGCCAGCAGGTGCAGGTAACGCTCCACGAGAAGTGAGGTTTTGCCCGAACCTGCAGGCGCCTGAACAATAAAAGACTCGCTCACTGACAGGGCGCGCTGACGCTGCGCTTGGTCCTGTGGTTGGACTTGATGTGAGTCAGGTGGCCGGTGACTCATGGCTGCTCTATCCCTGGCTCTGTTTGGCGTTTTTCGTCCACTCGGCACAATGACTTGAGATGGCAGTATCGACAGGCGTTGGGCTGCGGGTTAACCGCGGCATCGCCGGCTTCGATGCTCTCTGACAGCGTTGCGAGCTGTTCGGCCCATTGGTTGCGTTGTTGCTCCCAGCCCAGATCGGTCACAGTGGTTTTGATCCTGCGGTTCGGCGCCTCCACCAACTGCAGGTCACTGTCCCCCACGCCTGCGACTTTGCAGTCGCCATCTCGAAGCTGGGCGTAGTACACGCCAGCTATGTCCGCCCGGATAATGCTGTAGCAGGGTAATTGCGGGGCCAGTGAAGAGTCGTGAACGCCGGTAACGCTCACCTTCCCGGTTTTGTAGTCAATCACCACGATGGCGCCGTCTACCTTGTCGAGTCGGTCGATTCGCAAAGCAAAAGACAGATTGCCCAGCTCTAGCACGTAACGCTCTTCGGTTTGCAGTACCTCAAAGGGGCGGCGTTGCGCTTCCAAGGCTAAGAAAGTTGTGGCGAGTTGGTACAGGCGTTCTTGTTCGGTGGAAACAAAGATATCTGGCAAGTGGGTGTGGCGCTGTACGGATTGACCGCAAAGTGCCCTTAAAACGTCGGGGGGTTGGTTTCGGGCCTCCTCAGGATCTGGGAAGCGTCGGTAAAGTTGTTCAAAAATCCAGTGCAGGGCATTGCCACGCTCCATGGCATTCAAAAAATCTCGCGGTTCGGCTGGTTGATCAAGTCCCAGTCGGTAAGAGGCGAAGGCTTTGAAGGCGCATTGAGCTTGTGCTTCCAGGCGATTACTGCCACCCCTCGTTAAACCCGGGCTAATGGGCGTGCCGTATCCGTCTTCCTTGCTCAAACGAGCGATGCCTTGGGGGAGCATGAGTGGGTGTCTGTGTTTCAGGGTAAGGATACCTTCATGGCTGTCACTTTCGCCTGAGTTGCGGGCTTGAACCAAGGGTGTGCACTGAACCGTTGCCCCGTTGAGTGTATGAGTAAAGCTCATGCGTAGCTGGCCGCTGCGGGAAACCCAGGATTCAAGCGTTCTTTGGGCAAAGGCCAGTTCTTGAGCTTGGGTGCTTCGGGGTAGGCCGTAGGTCACAGCAGCGCTGCGGGGAATAAATGCCGACACGGCTGCCTTGCCCGGGAATTGCTCGGCGCTCATGCCGCAGACCCAAAGATAGTCAAAGCTAAGCCCCGTTGTTTCCAGCATGCCAAGGAGCTGAATGTTGGATGCCTGACGCTGGGGCGCAAACGTTTGGTCTAGGGCCCAATCGATTAGTTCCAGTGCATCGGCCCAGGTGATTAAGGTTGCGCTTGCCTCGGTTGCCAGTTCGCCCAGTGCTGTTTGGATTCGAGTGGCTGCCTGAAATTGAACGGAACCCAACTCCTGCGTTCGAGGCCAGCCACCGCAAGCGAGCAACGCTTGGATCTGTGCCACCCACACATCAAGCCGGGCTCGATTTGGCAGGGTGGCTATCAGTTCTTTAAGAGCACTAGCGCTTTGCTCTTGCAGCAT
>Ga0181579_10003202_pt1 | contig 13022 bp, 9 predicted proteins | sample 071ome_24_FD_132996 | JGI IMG/M metagenome (GOLD analysis project Ga0181579, IMG submission 132996) | Coastal salt marsh microbial communities from the Groves Creek Marsh, Skidaway Island, Georgia - 071402CT metaG (megahit assembly) | ecosystem: Environmental > Aquatic > Marine > Intertidal zone... | reverse complement strand
TGATTCGGTCATAACGGGGTTTTAGCTCTAACCTAGCCAAGGCTTCATCAACAGACTCCTTGCGAAACCGTTGAATTTTTCTACCTACCTTGATGACGGGTATCACGCCTCGCTCGACTAGACTGCGGGCTGTACGGTGGCAAACTTGGAGGTAGCCAGCTAGCTGATTGATATCCCAGAGCTCAGCGCTACGAGCACTGGTGTTTGTCTTGTTTTGCTGATTTAAAGCGGAAATATTTTTTTCCATACCAGCAATCTATCAAAGTCGTTTTTGCGCAGAATTATGCTTTATCCGCTATGAAACCCGCTTGCGGGAGTAAAGTGATGCTATGGAGTCCGCTTGGCCCGTTTTTGAGCGCGCAGATTAGTAGGAAGATTTTTTTTGAACTTTTTTTGCACCAGAAGCTCGACGTCCTTTTTTAGCGCGCTCTTTTTTGCTCAACTCAAGGTAGCTTTTATACCAACTGAAAAGCGTGCTCGCTCTTACTATGAATTCAGATTCATTTGAGATAGCAATGGTATTGCGATGCGATTCGACGATACCTGATACCTCAGCTATTCCTGGTAAAGGCACTTTAGACATATCAATATTCTCGGCCTTGTGAGCATGCTCGCTGGTTCTTATATTATGCCTGATAAAATCTCGATATATCTTGAGACGTTCCGCCGGCTGGCGCTTGGGGAGCACTAGTGCTAACAACTTATCAAGATTAATTGGGTATTTTTGGGGTAATCTAACTTGCCTGAAGAAGTCTTCGCTGTCTCGCTGATATTCCTGGAGGTCTTGCGAATATTTCTGGTCACCCTTTTTCCCTTTAGAATATTGATTTCGTTTTGGGGTCAGTATGCCTTCTATGTATTCAGAGCTTGCAAACTTATCGGCTGCCATCCAGAGCCAGAAAGCGCGTTGGACATATTCATCGGCCTCATCCCGTTTAAACGGGTTATCTCCAGCCAACTGGACAGCCAAATACAATAGGTCATGGCTCGTTGGGAAGCGTGGTTCATTTCCCATTTCTCTTTGCTGAGCTTTGTCGGCTGGTTCATTCATAACTGGGACAAGGCAGGAATTATTGTTTCTTTGCTACGGGTGTTTGGAACAAGGGAATAAAACTGCTCGGCGTCCTTTTTGCGCGTCAGTGCGCGGTAATGCCGGAAAAGCACACCATCCTGGGCATGTCCAAGGAATGCGGCGGTCTTGGCAGCATCTTCATACATGGCGTAATGGTAGCTGCCGGCGCTGTGGCGCATCGCATTGGTTGACCAATTAGTAATCCCGGCGCCGGCGCGCACTTGGTCAAAGCGCTTTCGAAACCCAACGGGAACGATGGAACCGCTTCGATTGCCGCAGTGCATCAACCATTGAATGGCGTTTTCCGGGATTGTCGTATTGCGTATGGAACGCGCCTTCGCAATTTCAGGGTTGACGGTGACCAACCCAGCCTCAAGGTCGACAGCGCTCCATTCCATACGGTTAAGTTCGGCGGTGCGGATGCCGCAAAAAAGCCCAAGTGCGACGTATCCCAGCATGCCGAGTTCATTTTCGTTAAGAAGAGCGGATGAAAGTAACTTTTCACATTGTGCGATTGTAAGTATTGCTGGCGCCTTTTCCTCTGGCTTCGGCTCGCTTACGGCGCTTATGGGGTTTTGCGGGCAAAATCCCTTGCGGCAAGCGTAGCTAAACAGGGTGTGCAGAGCGCGGTAGTAATTGCGGCGAGTTTGCAAAGACCACTCATCTCTGTGTAGCCAGTTCTCAATTTCTGATGAGGCAACCTCACCAGGCATCATAGCGCCAAAGGTGACCGCAAACTTCTCGAGTCGGTTTTTGATGTCTTGCATGGAACGCTCTCTGAGTGGGCGACCGTTGCGCGTTCCTTTGCCTCTTTTGCAATCCTCAAGGTAAGAGACTATGAGTTCGGCCATGCTGATATTGCCAACCGCCGTCTCCGCATGCTTGAGATAAAAATCAACGCAATCGACCAGCGAGACATTAGCGTTGTTAAGTCGTTCGTATGCGTTGTGCGCATCAAGGCGTTGTTCTGCCGTCAGAAGATTTGCCATCTTGCCATACATTGCCCGTTGGTCCATCTGCAAATCAATGAAGTGCTTCGCCTCTTCCTTGGTCTTGAATTGACGAAAAGTTGTGCGGTCGAACCAGGAAATTGGGCACTCAACCCGGAATGATATAGAACCTCCGGCATTGCGGCGCCGGCGGACACAAATCCCTCGATGTCTTATAACGCTATTTGGGGTAGTCATGGGGTGCTTTGAGTATGGGGTAAGAATGGGTTAGAATGCAACAAAAGGGTTAAAATCTGCTACAAATTGCAATCATGCCATTAAAGGGGCTGGGTGGTGAAAATCCTGCAAAGCATTCATATTAAGCGGTTTGAGTTTAAGAAAACTGGAGCCAATGACGAGATTCGAACTCGTGACCTACGGTTTACGAAACCGTTGCTCTACCAACTGAGCTACATTGGCGTTGGTGTGGGGGGATTCCTGTGTTTGAAATCCGGTTCTGAGGGCGGATTGCCGTTCAGAGGGTAATCTGTTTAGGGAACTGGGGGGGAGTTCGCAAGTCTATTTTTGACAGGATTTACTGGATGAACAGGATGCTTTTGATGTTGCTTCGCTTTGTCCTGTGGTTTTTGGGTTTAAGCTGATTTGAATCCGAAGAGTTTCTTTGCGTTGCCTCCCAGGATCATGGCTTGTTCGTTTGGATTTAGGTGATGGATGTAGTTCCGGGCCGTTTCGAACGAAGCGCGATAGGTCTCACCAGTGGCGTCGGCTCCGAAGCCGCCTCCGTAGATCATGCGGTCGGGGCCAAATGTTTCCACCAGTCGGTGGATGGTGGGGGCGATGTCCCGGTGGGGGTATTGGCGGGTGGATGGGATGGCGGAGAGTTTGATGATGGTGTTGGGGTGTTTTGCCATTTCGAAGACGTTCGCGTGTTCTTCGGGCAGGCCCTGGAAGGGGCGTCCCAGGTGGTCGATGATGACTTGGGTGTTCGGGAATGCTTGGATGTATGGGAGAAATCGCGCGGCATATTTGGGTTCGAAGTGGAGTTGGATCGCTAATCCCAGGTCAGATGCGATGGTCCAGAGACGTTTGAGTTCCGGACTGTCGAATGGGGGCAGGCGGTCCGGGGCGTAGGCGTGAACGCGGAGGGCCACCAGGGGGATGCGTTTTGCGAGGGGAGCAATTTTGTCCAAAGAACCAGGTCTGTCGGAAAAGAACAGGCCGACGCCCTTGAGTTTGCCTTTTCCCATTTCCAAGCAGTGTTCGAGGTAGCGATGGTCGTCCTGATAGGGCTCGGGGTGGACCACGATAACGTAGTCGACGCCGGCTGCGTCCATGCATTCGAGCAGGTGTTCCGGTGTGGCAGGTTCGGTGGGGCGGTAGGGGGCGCGTTCGTGATAGGGGAAGCGGGTGTCCGATGTTCCGGCAAAGCAATGCAGGTGGGTGTCGACCCAAGTTTCGCCAACGGGCTTTGTCGTTTGTTCCGAGCTTGATGGCTGGGTGTGTTGACAGCCGTAGGTGACAGTCGTGGCTGCGAGGGCGCTTCTTTTTAAAAAGGTTCGTCGGTTCATGATGGGATGCCTGAATCTTTATGGAGTGACTGGTCTATCGCAAGCACAATCAGGGTGGTGGGGCATCTCGCTTAATGCCAAGAAGTTTTCGTTCGGATCATTGCAATTTTGGAGTGTTCCGGCTCGACGGAGCTTTGGATACTGCAGGGAAACACCACATCATTCTCCTCCCTTTCGCACGGCCCACTGACCCGTAGCGCTAAAACCACAGGGGGGCGCGCAAGCAATGCTTCGGGGTGCGGGTAACAATCCGGAGTTAAGAACATTCTTCAAAGATGCGGACCAGATCCAAAGCGGTGTCAAGCCACCGCAGTCCATAGACGCATTTATGTTGAAGCACAGTTTGGCATTAAATGAGATGCGTCCATGTCAAGTGCGGCTGGAGAGTAGTTGTTGACCAATCTATTTATCCAGCTAGTCTATGGATTATCAGCCGAGCAAATTTATGAACACTTACCTGAATTGTACACTGGGTGGGAATAAAGGGAACAGACGAGTTCAACGATCACCTGGATTCACGTTGATTGAACTTCTGGTTGTGATTGCCATTATTGCCATTCTTGCGGGTATGTTGTTACCGGCGCTTTCCAAGGCGAAGGAATCGGCCAGAGGGATTGTGTGTCTCAATAACCTTAAACAAATCTCCCTGGCGTCTCAGCTTTATTCGGATGATCATGACGGGCATTACCCGACATTTCGCACTTGGTTATACAGTCGGGAGGGGGATCTGACCACCGGGACGCTTTATCCTTACATTGAATCCAAACCAAGTTACATGTGTCCGACGGATGCCATCGAACTGGCGACCAAACGGAAACCGAAAGCGACGGGGCAGGCGTCGACCAATAATCGAAGTCGGTCCAGCCATGACCGTGATTATAGTTTCGGTATGAACTGTGCGATCTGTCATGACACCAAGATCAGTTCGTTTCGGGAACCTTCAAAAACCATGTTCTACATGGAAGGCAATCTGGCTCCGAAAGATTACAGTGGGCAGGTTGGGCCTCAGGCAGCTTCCCGCGCCCTTGCGATTCGTCATAACAATCGTGGGCACGCGTTGATGGCTGATTTGCATGTCGAGAAAATGGATGAGAATATTTTTGACGATGTTTCTGGAACCAAACGTTTCTGGCTTCCGAATGAAGAGATGGATGATTTTCGCGGTGGGTTTTTCAGAACCCTGCGTTGAAATAAGATGTTGAATATGTTCCTTGAACTCCTTTTTTATCCACACCACCGCAGGAGCGGGATCTACGAGATTTCGCGGATGAACGCATGTGCGTCAGGATAAAGAAACGTGCTTGTATTCCTCAAGGAACCCAAAAGCTGTTACTGTTCATGTAACATTTTCTACTGGCATTCTTCCTCACACAATACTTTGCGTCTCTGCGCCTCCGCGCCTTGGCGATAAAAACAAGCAACCATTGAAAAACTGGTAGCCTTTAAAAGGTTCGATGCAAGATTCACAAACGCTGACCATGACGATCGTGATATTGCTGCTCCGTGGTGAATTTGTCCCCATCAATCCAAATTCTCGCCAAGATCGCAAAGGGCGCAAAGTTCTTTTCTGATGTTTCATGAATGATTTGGTGAGGTTGGTTGCATTGCGCCGCGAAGGAAGCTGATATGGATTTGGTGAAATTGGGTGATGATGGCTTCCCACAATTAAGAGTAATTCACTATTCACTATTTTAAATTCACCATTCAAAAGGGCAACATGTCGTCTATGGCGGCGACCCATATCTGACCTTGGTAGACGAAGCTGAAGTGGGTGCCGGATGGGTTGAGGTTGATGTGTGAAGGGTGTTTGAACTCTACGTCAGGATCGAGAGTGGTGGTTTTATTAAGGTTTCTTTCAAAGAGTTGGAGCTGATATCGCCTGTTATCGATTTCTACAAATGGAAACTTGGTCGTACGTTTTATTTTCCAAGCGGTTCGCCAGGTTCGATGCCCAATGATCCATGTGTTTCCCTTGCCATCATGGGATATTTGAAAATGGACTGATACGGGTAAATCGGAAGAAAAAATCTGTATTGGCTTTATGGTTGGATTTTTGTCATCTGACAATTCAAGGATCGCCAATGAGATGTCGTAGGATAAATCCTTGTTTTCTTCATAGAGGCTCACCAGAAGGTTCTTTTGATCTAAAAAAAGGTCCGGGCCAGCAGGAGGTGGTAACCGGACCACAGAAATAGGATGTTCACTCGATTCAGGTCCAATGATGGTTGGGGAAAGGTAGTAGGGTGTGGGTTCGGAAGAAGGTGTTTTTTCGGGGATCCAAACGACCCAACCCGATTCGTCAGGTAGCCAAGTTTCCATGAAAAAGGTGACCTGTTTGTTTTCAATTGTAAGGGTTTCGTTTGTCTCCAAATCATGGATGTAAATTTCCCGGTCAGATTTTGAGCCGAAAAGCATTCCTATGCGTTTGCCTGAGGGGGAAGCCTGCATCTCAAAGGGGACACTCCGGTCTTCCTTATCTCTCAGGTAAGGTGACAGAGCTTCCAGTAAAGTTTCCTTTCCGTCTCGGATATCCGCTTTGAGGCACATGAAATCTCCCTGGTTCTTTTCTCTCAGGAAGAAGATTTCATGGTCGGAAATCCAGCCGTGGTCCATGGGGGCCAGCAGGTCCATTTTGATGACGGGTTTGGCGACTTTTGAAAGGGATCGGTTGGATCGGTTTTCCTGGAGTTTAAGGAGACCGAAAATGGATGCGCTCAGCATCAAGATCAAACCTACGGCAATCGTCAGGTAGATCTTTTTGGGGGAGCGAGGTTTCATTTCCCAAAACAATAGAGTGTTTTGCTGGTTCGAAGGTAGAGTTTGTTGTCGACCGCCGCCGGGGTGGCCATGATGGCGTCTTTGAAGTCGATTTGGTGGATGATGTCGAGCTCGAGGGCTCCTGCTCTGATGACGCTGACCACGCCTCTCTGTGAAGCCACCAGGATGTAATCATCCACGGCGATGGGGGATGCGTAGTAATCACCCAAAGCGCCGACTCTTTCTTCCTGGTAAACATACTCGCCGGTTGTTGTATTCAAACATGTCAACATGCCGCCATTTTTAATGAGATAAACACGTCCTCGGTAAGCAAGAGGTGTGGGAACATAAGGCAGGCCGCGGGTTTGTTTCCAGGACAGTGTTGGTAGCTCCGTTGCCTTGGCTCCGGGTTTCAGGGCGAGCAGTGCGTTTTCGCTTTTGTTGAAAATCGCGGTCATGCTTTCCCATTCTTCTCGATCGATGCGTTGGTCCTTGTCGGCGTCGATATAGGCGAAATGCATGCGGGCGGGACCTGTGGCTTCGTCCTTTTCGATGGCCTGGTTGCTGTTGGAGTCGTTCGTCAACAGTTCATCGAAACCGGGCATGCGCTTGACGCCTGAGCCCATGGTCCAGCCGGAGATGTAGATGTGTTCGTCGTCGAAGGCAGGGGACGCCACGGTTTCATTGGGGAGTCCTCCCATTTCCCAGACGAGTTTGCCGTTTTCCAAATCATAGGAACATACTCTCAGGGTGCCGGAGGTGATGACGGTTTCCGGGCGCCTGGGAGGCCATGCGATGGGCGTTGAGAATCCGCGTCGAAATCCGGGACGTTGGGTTTTCCAGATTACTTCACCGGTTTCCGCGTCCACCGCAAGTAGATGTGAATCGACGTCCTGATCCACCTGAAGGATGATTCGGTTGTTTGCCAGCAATGGCGAAGACGAGGCTCCGTGCTGGGTGATCGGGACTGGAAGGGGAAGTTTCCAGAGTTCCTTGCCGCCGAAATCATATTTCACCAACCCGAAAGAACCGAAGTAAACGTAGACAAACCGTCCATCGGTTACCGGGGTGGAGTTGGCGGGGGTGCCGTTGCGGTGGCCTCGTTCGATTTTGGTTGGGGCCAGGGACCGTTTCCATAGCAGCTCACCACTGTGACGGTCGAGGGCTGCAGTGGTGAGTTGTTCGTTTTCAAAGGTTGTCAGGAACAGTTTGTCCTCCCAGATGCCGGGGGAAGAGTGTCCTGGTGGGATTTCCTTTTTCCAGAGGATCGCTTCGTCCGGACCGAAGGGTAATGGGAGTTTGGATGTTTCCGATCTGCCCTGGCCGTCAGGGCCTCGGAACTGTGCCCAGTTCTCGGCGGACAGGAACATGGCCTTCGTTCCAGAGAAAAGGATCGTCAGGACGATGGCCAGTGCGATACGAAAGGGAGTTTTCGTTGCGTGACCGATGGCGCTCATGGTGTTGGATTATCCCTCGGAAGGTTGCTGTTCCCGCGCTGCGCTGCCACCTTTACCGTCCTGGGTTTCGCCCAGCAGTTTGGTCAGGAATGCTCCGGCGATGAGGCCTGCCAGCAAGGCAATGCCACCACAAACCCAGTAGGGCAGGGGCTGATGAAAGCCATAAAACATGGTGGCCATGGGCGGTCCAAGAATGCGGGCGACCGCGGACGCACTTTGAGACACTCCCAGGCTGGCTCCTTGTTCGTTATCGGGTGAAACGATGGAGATCAATCCGGTCAAGGGAGCCCGGTTGATGCCGGAGAAAATGGCGTAGACTGCGAGGGAAATCAGGATCCATATGACATTTGAACTGGCCGGAATCATGAAAAAGCTGAGGGTCAATCCGAAGAAACTCGCGAAGATCAGCGGCTTTTCCCCAAAGCGGTGGACTAATCTCCCTATAGCTCCTCCCTGGACCATGGTGGCGATGAAGCCCGAGTAGGCCAGGAAGTAGTAACACTCCTTACGTTCGAACCCCATGTAATCGACCATCAAAAGTGGCAAAGTGGTTTCGAAACAGGCAAAGCAGAGGGTTGCCAGGAACACGAGAGTGACCAGCAATCGCAGCTTGGGTTGTCCAAGAGTGTGGGCCCACTGAGCCCATTGGGCGCGTTTGACGGCTGGTTTGGCATCTTTTGCCCGGCTTTCGGAAAGAATGAAGCAGGCGGCCACGAAGTTAATCAGACAGATGGTGGCAGCCACCCAACCCGGACCTTGAGGCCCGAGGAAATGATCTGAAAGACCTCCGATGAGCGGACCGAATATAAAGCCAAGTCCAAAACCCATCCCAATGACCAAACCCACCCCGCGTGAGCGTTTTTCAGGCGGGGTAATGTCGGCTACGTAGGCGGAAGCCACCGAGAGGTTGGCTCCGCAGATGCCGGCAAAGACGCGGGACAGGAGCAGCATCATCAGTCCGTAGGTCCCTTCCAATCCACTGGCATAGCCGAACATGGCATAGGAAATGGTTGAACCTGCCGTGCTGATCAGGATGATGGGGCGGCGTCCGATGCGGTCGGAAAGTTTCCCTAACCAGGGCGCAAAGAAGAACTGCATCAGGTTGTAGGACGCGACGATGCAACCGATCGCAAGTCCTGAAGCGCCAAACTGTTCGGAGTACAGTGGCAGCAAAGGCAACACGATGCCGAACCCAACCAGGTCGGCAAAGACGATCAAAAACAGAATGAATAGTGTTGGCTTTCTCATTTAACGCCTTTTTGTACGAAGCGCGAAGTTAACGTGTCGAAGGGGGAGATCAAAGGAGAAATTTGGAAAAAGAAAGTGGGGGGATTGGTTGGAATTGTTTTTGGACGGGATGAACAGGATTTACAGGATGATTTTTGTGGAACAGTGTTAGCATCTGTGAAGGGGTGCATCCTTGTTGTTTTGAGAGTTTTTTTATTGGGTGGCCTCAGTTACATCAGTCATGGGATCTGCGAGATGAACAGGATGCTATTGGGTGGTTTTGGGCAGAGTGGCTGCGCTTGCCAACGTGTGGCTGGTAGGTGTTAAAGGTTGTCTTGGTTCGCTCAATTCAATTTGACGATTTGGTGGGTTTCGGGTCGAATGGTTTGCAGCTAATTTGGATTCCATTATGAAAAGCCAGAAATTCTCTCGTCGGACCGCTTTGAAATCGTTGACCGCAACCGGCATGGCTGCGGCGGCATCCTCGAATATCGCCCGTCAGCTTGAAGCTGCGGACATCAAGCCGGTGAAACTGAAGGGCAATGTGAACCATTCCGTTTGCAAGTGGTGTTACTCGGATTTGACTTTGGAGGAGTTGGCTCAGGCCGCTTCCCAGTTTGGCATGCAATCGGTGGAACTGCTCAATCCGGATCAGTTTGCCGTGCTCAAAAAGTATGATCTGGTCTGTGCCATGGCCAATGGTCCAGGTGGGATTCCGAAAGGATTCAATCGCATCGAAAACCACGCCACCTTGATTGAAGGTTTCCAACGCATGATCCCGCAAGTGGCCGAGGCTGGTTTTCCGAACATCATTTGTTTCTCTGGCAACCGTGCGGGATTGGATGATGAGAAAGGCATCGAAAACTGTGCGATCGGATTGAAACAGATCATGAAGGTGGCCGAACAAAACAAGGTCACGGTCTGCATGGAATTGCTCAACAGCAAGGTCAACCACAAGGATTACCAGTGCGATCACACCGAATGGGGAGTGGAACTGGTGAAGGCGGTGGGTTCGGAACGGTTCAAGCTTCTCTACGACATCTACCATATGCAGATCATGGAGGGTGATGTCATCCGCAACATCCGCACCTATCACGAATACATCGGGCATTATCATACGGGTGGCAATCCGGGCCGCAATGAAATCGACGAGACACAGGAACTGAATTACCCGGCTATCTGCAAGGCGATTGTGGAGACCGGATTCAAGGGGCACATTGCCCAGGAGTTCATTCCTAAACGCCACCCGCTCGGCAGTCTGTACGAAGCTGTGCGGACCTGCGATGTCTGATAGTGCGACCATTCCCTGGCTGGCCCGGATCAAAAGGACACTGCCACCTGTGCTACTGGTGGTAGCTGTGTGCTTTGCCTATCTGTACTACAACTCTGAACCGCGCTACCAGGGGCGGCGTTTTTCGGAGTGGATGCGTCTCTATGAACAGGGAGTGGATCCCGGGCGAGCGGAGCTGGCGATTTACGCCATGGGACCGGATGCCGTGCCTCATCTGGCCTATTGTTTGACATCCACCAAACCCGGTATGTTGGATCGCATGGTGATGTCCGTAGGGCGGCTGAACCAGAGCCTCGCTTTTAAGCTGAGTCAGGCGACCTCCAAGTGGAAACTCAGCCTTCAAGGTAACGGCCGGGCCAAGAAGGGGAGGGAATCCCTGATCGCCCAGGACCTGCTCAAGAATGCTCCGGAACCGTGGAAACCGGACATTATCTTCGCTATGAAGGATCTTTTGGAAAACGGTTCCGTTTACCAGCAACAACCCGCCTTGTTGGTGATGGAACATTACGCTTCAGATGCTGGTCCGCTGGTGGGCGCTTTGCGGGAAATCATCAAAGACGGGAATGACAGTTTACTCTGGCCAACCTTGGATCTGTTGCGCGAGATGGGGGAATTGGCATCTCCTCTTGGACCTGAGTTGATCCCTCTATTTGCTCACCCAGACATGTCCATACAGTCCAAAGCGGTTTTGGTGGGATCCCGTATCAAGATCGATCCTCATGAAGCCATGCCTGCGCTCAAGCCTATGCTGGATTCCATGCCCGGTGAGCATCGGCGATTGGTGGCCGTGCAAACCCTTGCTGCAATTGCAGTCGCTGAGGAGGAACAAATCAAATATTTGGTGGAGGCCCTGGATGATCCTTCTGAAGATATACGTAACCACGCTGCTTATGGGCTCGGGCGTCTGGGAAAGGATGCGATCGGGAGTTTGGATGCCTTGATTCCTTTGTTGAGGGATGAGGTGATTGGCGTGCGGGCGACTGCTGCGACGGCGATTGGCAACATGGGCTCTGAAGCCAAATCAGCGATCCCTCATCTGTTTGATACGATGAACAATGATTTTTCCGGCGTGGGGCAGGAGTGTCGTGTTGCCATTGAAAAAATCGATCCAGAACAGGCAAAAAACATCATTATCCGTTAAAAAATCAGCGTTTCCCCCCTTGACGAACGGCCAAAGTTATTTTTACTTCACTGCCCATGAGTCAAAAAACGGAAAAACATGAATTTCAGGCGGAAATCCAACAGCTGTTGGATATTGTTATTCATTCTCTCTACACCGATAAGGAAATCTTTATTCGGGAACTTATTTCAAATGCGGCGGATGCTTGTGAAAAGCTCCGGTTTCACCAGAGTTCCGGCAAGGACATTCACGAGCCTGACACCGAGCTCAAAATCAGCATCGCTACCGACGACAAAGCCAACACCATCACCATTACCGATACCGGCATCGGCATGTCTCGTGATGAACTGGTCGAAAACCTCGGCACCATAGCCCATTCCGGTTCCAAAGCTTTCCTGAAGCAGGTTTCCGAAGGCAAGGAAAAGCCGGATGCCAACTTGATTGGTCAATTTGGTGTTGGTTTCTACTCCGCGTTCATGGTGGCCGAAGAAGTGAAGGTCAACACCCGATCCTTTGCTCCTGATCAGTCAGGGCATACCTGGGTTTCCCAGGGGGTTGGCACTTACGAAATTGACGAAGCACCCGATTGTCCTCGCGGTACACGCATTTTCGTCAAGCTTAAGGAGGACGATAAGGAGTTTGCCACGTCAACGCGGGTAGAGTCCATCATCAAGCAGTATTCCAATTTTGTTCCTTTTCCTATTGAACTCAATGGCGAGGTAGTCAACAAAGTCAGCGCCATCTGGACCCGCAGCAAGAGCGAGATCAAGGATGAGGAATACAACGAATTTTATCATTACATCGGACATGATCACGAGGATCCATTGACTCGGTTGCACTTTTCCGCTGATGCACCGTTGGCCATCAAATCGCTGGTGTATGTTCCGGCCAAGAACATGGAGACGCTGGGAGTCGCCCGCAGCGAAAACGAGGTGCATCTCTACTGCCGCAAGGTGCTCATCCAATCCAAAGCCGAAAAGCTTTTCCCTGAATGGTTGCGATTCCTCAAAGGTGTGGTCGACAGCGAGGATCTGCCGTTGAACATCTCGCGTGAATCCATGCAGGACAGCGCATTGATGCAGAAGTTGAACAAGGTGTTGACCACGCGTTTCCTCAAGCATCTGGACGAGCTGTCCCAAAAGGATGAGGAAGCATTTTACAAGATTTACGATCTGTACCATCGATTCCTGAAGGAAGGTGTGGCGACCGATTTTACACATCGTGACAAGCTGGCCAATCTGTTGCGTTATGAATCCACCAGTTTGGACAAAGGCAAAAAGACTTCGCTGAAGGAATACATCAGTCGCATGCCCGAGGATCAAAAGGAGATCTATTACCTGGTGGCTTCCGGGCGCGATGCTGCAGAGGACAGTCCTTATCTGGAAGTTTTCAAGTCCAAAAACTACGAAGTTCTTTTCCTCTACGATCCGATTGACGAAATCGTGATGGACCATCTAGGGCAGTTTGAGGAGAAGACTCTGACGTCTGCCGAGAAAGCTGATCTTAAGATTGAAGATAACAAGGACGAGAAAGCTCTTTCAGAAGAAGACGCGGAGGCATTGGCCAAATGGGCGAAGGAG
>Ga0181579_10003197_pt1 | contig 13026 bp, 13 predicted proteins | sample 071ome_24_FD_132996 | JGI IMG/M metagenome (GOLD analysis project Ga0181579, IMG submission 132996) | Coastal salt marsh microbial communities from the Groves Creek Marsh, Skidaway Island, Georgia - 071402CT metaG (megahit assembly) | ecosystem: Environmental > Aquatic > Marine > Intertidal... | reverse complement strand
CGTAGCCTTTTTCCGGGGCGTGGTCGCGAAAACGCTCAACGAGGGCGCGCGCCTCGGCAAAGGGCCAGGATTTGTGGGTATCGGTAGACACAGTGAACTCGCGCGGCAACCTAGGCGGAGCGAGCCGGTAGGGTCAACACCATGGATCGTTCGACGGGCCGCGGGGTTGCTGCGCCCTGTCCCAATCCCTAAATTGCGGCCACCCTGAAACGAGGGAATACCGATGTCCGTGAAACCAGAGCATCAGGCCCTGATCTACGTGATGGTGCTGATGTCCGCCGCCGATAGCGACATGACCGACAAAGAGCTGTTCACCATCGGCGAAATCGTGAAGACCCTGCCGGTCTTTAATGACCTGGACATCGAAAAACTGCCGGAGACGGCAGAACACTGCGCCACGTTGTTGTCCGAAGACAGCGGACTGGACCACGTCATCGCCTTTGCCGCCGACAAATTGCCGCCCCGCTTGCACGAAACCGCTTATGCCCTGGCCTGCGATATCGCGGCGGTTGGTGGGCGGCTGCGCACAGAGGAAATCAGGCTGTTGGAATATTTGCGCCACAAGCTTGAAATTGGTCGCTTGCCGGCTGCGGCAATCGAGCGCGGCGCGAAGGCACGCTACCAAACGCTCTAAATTCGTGCGACGAACGCCGCGGCGGCGTCGACCGCTTCGGCCAAGTTTTGCGCATGCGTGCGCCCTGACGCCTTGCGCGGCTTGAGGTCGTGATCGCCGTCTTCCAGCCAATGCAGATTGATCGCCGGGCTGAGGTCGTAGCTGGCAATATCATCGGTATTGCCGAGGGGATCACGTGTGCCCTGGAGGATCAAACTCGGCGTTGCCAACGTCGCTAGATGTTCGGTGCGGGTTTTTTCCGGTCGCCCGGCCGGATGGAACGGATAACTGAAACACAGCAACCCGGCGACGCCTGCGGCATCGGCCACCATTGTGGCGATCCGACCACCCATGCTCTTGCCGCCGATGATCAATTCGCCTGGGTTGCCGACCGCCTCGATCACACCCCGCCAGGTGTCGAGCAACACGGGAGGCCGGTCCGGGCCGCGGCGTTTCCCGGTCTCCCGACGCTGCGCCATGTAAGGAAACTCAAACCGCACCACACGTAGATCGTGCGCGGCGAGCCCTTGGGCGATCTCGGTCATCCACGGCGCGTCCATCGGCGCCCCAGCGCCATGTGCCAATACCACCGTGCGGGCGGCATTTTTCTGGCCGTCGATTAGGAGGTCCATCGGGTGACGCTCAATGCGCGTTCGCGGATCTAGCCCAAGCGCGCCTAAGGTTTCGCGCCAAGCATCTTCGCGGCCGTTTTCGTGATAAAGCGGGTTAGGCGTTCGGTGTGCTCATCGCCGGCGCTATTCGGTGCGAAATTGTGAAAGAAGCTGCCCCTGCCTAACAATTGACTGTCCTCATCCGGTGAAATGGGCGCATAGGCCATACTCCAATCACCGAACAAGCGCGCCTCGACTTCACGGGCGTCGAGACGTTTGACCGTGAGGTGTCGAGGGTCTTCGGAGATTTTTTGAACAGAGCCTCGACCGAAGCTTCCCGCCCCTCCAACACCTGGAAGAACTCGCTGTTGTGAAACATCAGCAATCCGGTGAGGCCGAGTCGCGGATTATTCGACCGCGCCTTGGATAGGATGTCCTCAAGGTCCTCGTCGGTCACGGACGCTATTGCTTTCGAGGTATAGACAAGCCTAAAGACTATGTTGCCCTTCAAATTCACTGCGCCTAGCTGGTGCGGGTAGGGGTAGGTCCTAACACGAATAGGGCTTGGAGGGGAGTTGGAGCGGGTGAAGGGAATCGAACCCTCGTCGTAAGATTGGGAAGCTTCTGCTCTTCCATTGAGCTACACCCGCACAGCGGGCCGATTGTCCCCACGGCGGGCGGGAAATCAAGAGGGGGGGCCGCACCTTATCCGGCCAACACGGCCAAATTGCCAAAGCGATCAAGAGCAGGTGATCATCGTCCGGCGAGCGTTGACACCGTTCCGGGCGTGCGAAAAGGTCGCCTTTTTCCGTCCGCAGAGCCCTTTCATTCATGAACATTACTGGACCAACCAAAGCCGAGGCGGCGACCGCAAAGTTCGCGCACCCCAACGTCACTGCGGACGGGAGCGCACGCGCGTCGGTTGATTTGCGGCGCCTGGAGACCTTGTGGTTCAACACCGGGACGCTGTGCAACTTGACCTGCGAACGCTGCTACATCGAGTCGAGCCCGACCAACGACCGGTTGGTCTATATCACGCACAAAGAGGTCGCGGCGTACCTGGATGAGATCCGCGAGCAAGGGTTGGCGACGCGCGAGATCGGCCTGACGGGCGGCGAGCCGTTCATGAACCCCGAGGTCATCGACATTCTGGACGATGTGCTGTCGCGCGGGTTCGAGGCCTTGGTCCTCACCAACGCGATGACGCCGATGAAACACCGGCGTGACGATCTTCTACGCCTGAAAGAACAATACGGTGATGCGCTCACGTTGCGCGTGTCCTTGGATCACTACACCCAAGATCGTCACGAAGAAGAGCGCGGGCCGTTTTCATGGGCGCGCACCATCGATGGCCTGCAATGGTTGGCGCAGAACGGGTTCAATCTTGCTGTCGCGGGTCGGTCGTTGTGGCACGAAGACGAGGCCGCGACCCGCCAGGGCTTCGCCCAGCTCTTCGACGAACTCGGACTGACCGTCGAGGCCCAAGACCCCGGCAAATTGGTGATCTTTCCCGAGATGGACGAGGCCGCTGTCGTGCCCGAAATCACGACCGCCTGCTGGGGCATTTTGGATGTCCGTCCCGATGCCATGATGTGCGCCACGTCGCGGATGGTGGTGAAGCGTAAGGGTGCAACCCAACCCGCGATCGTCGCTTGCACGTTGTTGCCCTACGACGAACAGTTCGAGATTGGCCGAACCCTGGCAGAGGCCCAGACCAGTGTGCGTCTGAACCATCCCTATTGCGCAAGCTTTTGCGTGTTAGGTGGCGGATCTTGCAGCGCTTAGATCTCACACGCATCCCTGATCTCGGTGCTTTGGAACCGCCGCTACTGTTCTTCGGTGGCCCCTATAGCAACCTGCACGCCACCCAAGCGCTAATCGATACGGCCGCGGCGCTGGGCATTCCACCTGAGGCGTGCATTTGTACCGGCGATGTCGTGGCCTATGGCGCCCATCCGCAAGAGACGGTAGACGCGATCCGCACGTTCGGGTGCCACGTGATCCAGGGCAATTGCGAAGAGGCCTTTGCCGCACGCACTGGCGATTGCGGTTGCGGTTTTGCGGAGGGATCGCGTTGCGATGTTTTGTCGGCGCAGTGGATGGATCATGCGCAACGGTATCTGCGCAACGACGCCTGTGACTGGATGGCCGGGCTGCCGTCCGGCATTCGCTTTACGGTTCGGGGGACATCCTTTTTCGTGAGCCATGGCGCCCCATCGCAGGTGAACCGATTCGTCTTTCGGTCGAGCGATCAGAGCGTCAAGAAGGCCGAACTCGAGGCCAGCAAGGCCCAGGTTATGATTGCGGGGCATTGCGGCCTGCCATTCTCGCAGCCCATCGGGGCTAGGCTTTGGCACAATCCCGGCGTGATCGGGCTACCGGCCAACGACGGCACGCCGCGCACCTGGTTTAGCGTTCTTCGCGATTTCGGCCGCGGGCTCCAGACCGACACTCTGTCGCTCGACTACGATTTTGTCGCCGCACAGAAGGCCATGCGGGACGCCAACTTGCCGGAAGCCTACGCCGCGACGCTGTCGACTGGCCTGTGGGACAATTGCGACATTCTCCCAGGCCCCGAAACGCAGGCTCAGGGCCAGCCTCTGGCCCCGACAGCGGTTGTGATGCCCCACCCAGCCGCGGCGCCGGTTGCTGCGACCGCCTGACTTGACTGTCCGAAACCTGGAGCGTAAGTAGAATTTCCGTGGTGATTTGAGCCGACCGGCTTGCGGCCACGTAAAACAATCCGCTTAAAAGGTCGGAGCGACAACCCGGCTCCTGGCCGGGTTTTTTGTTGGGAGACAGGACGATGTCCAACACCGGAAAGAAGAAAGACAGCCACGCGTGGCGGCGCCAGACCGTCGCGGTTCGAGGCGGCCACGCACGGTCGAACTTCGGCGAGACCAGCGAAGCCTTGTACCTCACCTCGGGCTACGTCTATGACGCCGCAGAACAAGCCGAGGCGCGGTTCAAAGGAGAAGACGACGGTTTCATTTACTCGCGCTTTTCCAACCCGACCGTCGGCATGTTCGAAGAACGCATCGCCGCCATCGAAGGGATGGAACGCGCGATGGCAACCGCGACCGGCATGGCCGCAGTCAACGCCTCGTTGATGTGTCAGCTCAAGGCCGGCGACCACGTCGTCTCGGCGCGCGCCCTGTTCGGATCCTGCCGGTATATCATCGAAGACATCCTGCCGCGCTTTGGGGTCGAGACAACGCTCATCGAAGGTGGCGACCTTGACCAATGGCGCCGTGCGATGCGGCCCAACACGGTTTGCGGTTTTCTGGAAACGCCATCCAACCCGATGCTCGACATCGTCGACTTGAAGGCGATTGCGGACATCTTGCATGACGGCGGTGCGCGACTGGTCGTCGACAACGCCTTCGCCACGCCGGCGCTGCAACGTCCCGGTGAATTCGGCGCCGATGTCGTGGTGTATTCGGCAACCAAGCACATCGACGGGCAGGGACGCTGTTTGGGCGGCGTCGTTTTAGGCAGCGAAGACTTCGTCGAAAACACGCTGAAACCGTTTTTGCGCCACACCGGCCCGGCCCTCAGCCCCTTCAATGCCTGGGTGATGCTGAAGGGTTTGGAGACCTTAGAGTTGCGGGTGGAACGGCATTGCGCTTCGGCCGCGACGGTGGCCGCGTTTCTCGAAAGCCAGGATCAGGTGACGCGCGTCATCTATCCCTTTCTTGACAGCCACCCGGGATCGGACTTGGCGAAACGACAAATGGCTGCCGGCGGCGGGATCGTGACCTTCGATATCGAAGGCGGCAAAGAGGGTGCGTTTCGGTTCCTGAATGCACTCAAAATTGTCGATATCTCGAACAATCTGGGCGACTCCAAGAGCCTGATCACTCACCCCGCCACAACCACGCATCAGCGGATTTCCGAGGAAGAGCGTCTTGAGGTCGGGATCAAGCCCACGACGGTGCGGCTTTCGGTCGGCCTTGAAGATGTCGAAGATTTGATCGGAGATATTCGTGAGGCCTTGGGCGCGGTATAAATAGATCTGCACTTTGGCAATCGTCGGCTGAAACTATGTACGACAGAACGACCCGCGGCGTCCGAATCGAGGTCCAGCCGTTTTATCTCGAGGATCAATCGACACCCGACCAAGGTCATTTCGTTTGGGCCTATCGCGTGAAGATCGAAAACGTCGGGGATGAGCCGGTTCAGCTGCTGAACCGGTATTGGAAGATCACCGATGCTTTTGGACGCATCAAAGAAGTACGCGGCCCCGGCGTCGTTGGCGAGCAACCGCGGCTGGGCCCTGGCGAGATGTTCGAGTACACGAGCGGCACGCCGTTATCGACACCCTCGGGCATCATGGTTGGCAGCTATGAAATGACGACCGACAATGGGGATTCATTTCCGGTCGACATCCCGGCGTTTTCGCTCGACAGCCCGCACGAACAATCGTCGCTGAACTAGCCCTAGGGTCCAGCCAAAGAGGAGCACCATCAGGTGGACACCCCCGTAGATAAGGCCACTGGCACCGCCGACAGGCGCCCGTCCCGCGAAGACGCGGAGGCCGCGGTGAGAACGTTGCTCCGCTATGCCGGTGACGATGTCACGCGCGAAGGACTCATCGACACGCCGGCCCGGGTCGTGCGGTCCTACGACGAATTCTTTGCCGGCTACGGCGATGATGCCGTCGCATACCTTGAGCGCACCTTCGAAGAAACCGATGGCTACGACGAGATGGTGGTCTTGCGCGATATTCGCGTCGAGTCGCATTGCGAACATCACATGTTGCCGATCATCGGCCGCGCCCATGTCGGGTATCTGCCTAACAACCGTGTCGTCGGGATCAGCAAATTGGCCCGCGTCGTCGACGCCTATGCCAAACGTCTTCAGGTGCAGGAAAAAATGACTGCCCAGATCGCGAGTTGCATCGACAGTGCGCTCAAACCCAAGGGTGTTGCGGTCGTTATCGATGCCGCGCACCAATGCATGACGATGCGCGGGGTCCATAAGCCCGGCGTCAGTATGGTGACCAGCCATATGACGGGCGCATTTCGCGACGACGCAACGACACGGCGTGAATTTCTCAACATCATCAGCAGCCCGACCAACCCGTCCGGGTAACTCGATGGCAGACCAGACCGGAGCACACGATCAGTCATGATCGAATTCCGGCCCATCGTCTTCTTTCTCGGCGTGCTGTTGATCGCGCTGGCCGCCGCCATGCTGGTGCCTGCCGCCGTCGACGCCGCGAGCGGCAATCCCGACTGGCAGGCGTTTTTGGGTGCAGCCGCGCTGACGCTGTTCGTTGGCGTAAGCGGGGTGCTGACGACCCGGGGTGCCTGGTCCACGCTAACGATTCGGCAGAGCTTCGTTCTAACCACGTTAGCCTGGACGATCGCCGCGGCCTTTGCCGCCCTACCGTTTCAGTTTTCCGGACTGGGCCTGGATTATGCGTCGGCGTTTTTCGAGGCAATGTCGGGGATCACCACCACGGGATCTACGGTCCTGACCGACCTCGACAACGCGCCGCCGGGTATTCTGGTGTGGCGCGCGATGCTGCAATGGCTCGGCGGCGTCGGGTTCATCGTTTTGGCGGTATCGGTATTGCCGATGCTGCAAGTCGGCGGCAACCAACTGTTCAAGACCGAATTCAGCGATCCGTCCGGCAAGGCCTCGCCGCGCATTGCCTCGTTGGCGAGCGGCATCGGCATGGTTTATGTCGGCGCGACGGCAGTATGTTTTGCAGCCTACTGGGCGGTTGGGATGTCGGGTTTCGATGCGATCACCCATTCGATGACGACGATAGCGACCGGGGGTTTTTCCACCGCAGATGCCTCGATCGGGCATTTCGGCAATCCAGGAATCGAGTGGATTGCGACGCTGTTCATGATCGTCGGCAGCTTGCCGTTTGCAATGTTGTTGGTGGCTTCGCGCGGCGATCCGATGCGCGTGCTGAGAAACAGCCAGGTGCAGTGGTTCGCCGGGTTTCTGGTCGCGGGCACCGCGGCGATTGCGATTTGGCAGGTTGTCACGAACGACGACACTTTGAGCCACGCCATCCGCGCGTCGGCTTTCAATGTCACGTCGATCATCACCGGAACGGGCTATGCCAGCGAGGACTTCTGGCAGTGGGGAACGTTTCCCGGCATTGCCTTTCTCTTTTTCATGTTCGTCGGGGGTTGCGCCGGCTCGACGAGCTGCAGCGTGAAGATTTTCCGTTACCAAGTTCTCTTCCTGGCGCTGAAAGCGCAGCTTGAACGCCTTCTGCGCCCACACCGGGTCTATGTGGCGCATTACGATGGACGCCCGCTTCCGGACAACGTCACGGACTCGGTGTTCGCCTTTTTCTTTCTGTTCCTGTTGCTGTTTGGCCTGTTGGCGTTTGCTCTCGCGGCGCTGGGTCTTGATTTCGTGACCGCCGTCTCAAGCGCGGCGACGGCCATCACCAACGTCGGCCCCGGGCTCGGCGACATTGTCGGGCCAGCGGGGACTTTTGCCACCGTACCGGAAACGGCAAAATGGTTGTTGGCGGCGGGCATGCTTTTGGGTCGGCTCGAAGTCTTTACAGTGCTTGTTCTGTTCACCCGCCGTTTCTGGCGCACCTAACGCCGACAAAGGATGCCATGACCGACTTTACGCCGCTGGCGATGGCCAAAAAACTCGTGTCCTATGACACGACCAGCCGAGATTCCAATCTCGATTTGATCGGGTTTGCCGTCGACTACCTGAAAGACCTGGGTATCGAAGCGACGCTGATCCACAACGCTGAAAAGACCAAAGCGAACCTTTACGCCACGATCGGCCCCGCGGACGTGCCCGGCGTCGTGCTGTCCGGTCACACCGATGTCGTACCGGTCGATGGGCAAGACTGGTCTACCAATCCGTTCGAGCCGGTCGAGTCCGGCGGGCGGCTATTCGGTCGCGGCACCAGCGACATGAAAAGCTTCATCGCGACCGCGCTGGCCTTGGCGCCCGACATGGCGGCCGCCGACCTCAAAATGCCGATTCACTTTGCGTTCTCTTACGACGAGGAAGTCGGCTGTCTGGGCGTCCACGGCATCGTCTCCCACCTAAGGGGGATCACCCCGCTGCCGCGCGCCGTCATCGTCGGCGAACCGACCGACATGAAAGTGGTCAACGCGCATAAGGGGGTCTTTGCGTATCGCACCTCGGTTCGGGGCTTGGAGGCGCACTCCAGCGCCACCCATATTGGGGTCAACGCGGTGATGTATGCCGCCCAGTTGGTGGCCTACCTTTCGGAGTTGGCGAAGGATCAGCGCGAGAACCACGGCGACCATCACCGTTTCGTACCGCCCTACACCACGGTCCACGTCGGCACCATCCGAGGCGGCACTGCGCTGAACATCATCCCCAAGGAATGCTCGTTCGTTTGGGAATACCGACTGATCCCCGGTCAGAGCGAGCACGCGATTCTCGATAAATTCAACGCCTACGCCAACGACGTCGTGCTACCGCAAATGAAAGAAGTGTCGGCGCAGGCCGACATCGTCACCGAGGCCAAAGGCCGCGTTGCGCCCTTGGTGCCCGAGCCGGATTCACCGGCCGAGACCTTGGCGATGATGCTCGCGGGCACCAATCAGACCGATGTCGTCAGCTATGGCACTGAAGGTGGAATCTTTCAGGAGGCGGGGGTCCCCACGGTGGTCTGCGGCCCCGGCAACATCTTGCAGGCGCATAAGCCGGACGAATATATCGAGATCGCTCAGATCGATGCCTGCGAACAGTTCTTGCGCAAACTGATCGACGTGGCCGCCGCTCAGAGCCTATAGGCCGAAAGAAACTCCGCGATCTTGGCTTCGAGAGCCGTATTCAGATCGTTCATGAGGACTTCGACGAGGCGATGCTGAATAGCACGTCGTTCGTTGAGCGTGAGGTCTTCGGGCACGGTCTGGGATCGCTCAGCGGTTGCCGTAGCAAAGGCCTGGCGGAAACCCCGGTCGTTACGAATCTCAACGGTCACCGTTAGGGTTGCGTCGTAACGCCGCGCTTGATCCACCGTCACCGCACCGCGCAGGCCTTTTTCGACCGGTAGGGTTGTTTCGACCACCGATGCCGTATCGATCACGAACTGCGCGCGCCCTTCCGTCCCAAGCGCGCGGAAACGATCTTCGGCCAGGCGACGCGCGGCCTGCGATGGCGGTTGAGGGAAGAGGTGTTCGATGTTCGGGCCGCGCAACGGCGGCACATAGTTCTCGACGATTTCGATCGAAGCGACGTTCAGATCAATGGTGTCGAGGTGGCTGAACGTCAGGTCAGGTAATGGGGCCGGCGGCGGTGTTTGCGCACACGCGGCCAACAAGCCAGCGCACAGGACGATGGCCGCGAACACCCGCGTCCTTCTCGAAGAAAAGCCCACCATTGCCTCCACCATTCTAGGGTTGCCCATCGAAAGTATACGACTGGTTGCAGAATTCGCAGCGCACTTCGATCAAGCCGTTGTCCAGCACCATTTCTTTGATCTCCTCGGCGGAGAATTGTTCGAGCACCGTTTCGATGCGATCCCGCGAACAACGGCATTTTGCTGCCAAGCTCGTCGGGTCGTAGAGCCACACGCCGTCCTCGTGGAACAACCGTCGCAGAAAAGCTGAGGGCTGCAACAGCGGATCGCACATCTCGGCAGCCGTGGCGGTTTGCACCAGCGCCTTGGCATGCTGCCAGTCCTGCTCGGTGGCATATTGATCTTCGATCTTGCGCCCGCTGTGACCTCCGACCGCGGCAAGGTTCTGCACCATGATGGCGCCGGCGCGCCACTGGCGATCGCCGCCGCGCACCATCTCGCGAACCACGCCGACCCGGACGACGGCGCGCAATTGTTCGGATTGGCGAAAGTAGTTCTCGGTGCATTCTGCGAGGGTTTCGCCGTCGAGCGAGACGATCCCTTGGTGGCGCTCGGTATCGTTGCCCTGATCGACGATCCAGCTCAATACGCCGTCGCCGCAGAAATCGCGAATTCCACTGTTGTCGGACTGCGCGACCTGCGCGACGGCATCCGAATCGAAGCTTGCGAAGGCGCGCATCGAGCCCGGCGACTGGAAGTCGGCCACCAGGGCACGAATCGCGCCGTTGCCGCGCACCTGCAGCGAAAAGACCCCTTCGAACTTCAGCGCGCTCGACAACGCAGCACTAAGGGCCACCAGTTCGCCGAGGAAGTTGGATACCGGATCGGGATAGTCGTGACTTGCCAGTATGGTGTCGATGGCTGGACCGAGACGAACCAGACGCCCCCGGATACCGACCTTATCGATCTGAAACGGGTAAACGCCGTCATCGGCCTCAATGTGGTCGCGACTTTCTAGGTCATGCACCAGTTGAGAATGCCTTTCTGGGCGTGCAACCGGTTTTCCGCTTCCGCCCAAACCACCGACTGGGGTCCGTCGATGACCTCTGCGGTGACTTCCTGGCCGCGATGCGCCGGCAGGCAGTGCATAAACACGGCATCATCCTTGGCCGCAGCCATGATGCGCGAATCGACTTGAAAGGGCTTCAGCAAGTTGTGCCGTGCCGATGCCGCGCTTTTGCCGTCTGCGGACTCGTCGTTCATCGACACCCATACGTCGGTCGCCACACACGCCGCATTGGCGGCGGCCGCTGCAGGATCATGCGTGACGCCGATCGTGGCGCCCTGAGCCTCGGCCCACTGGACGACCGCAGCGTCAGGCGAAAGTGCCTCGGGGCACGCTAGTTCGAGCTCAAACCCAAAACGTGCGGCGGCCTCGATCCACGAGGTTGCCATGTTGTTGCCGTCCCCGATCCAGGCGACTTTGGCGCCACGAATCGGGCCGCGATATTCCTCGAAGGTCAGGATGTCGCTCATGACTTGGCACGGGTGACTGCGATCGGTAAGCCCGTTGATCACGGGAACGCTCGCGGCCTCGGCAAGTTCCTCAAGGACCGAGTGCTTTGAGGTTCGAATCATGATCGCATCGACATAGCCCGAGAGGACTCGCGCGGTATCGGCGACGGTTTCCCCACGGCCGAGTTGCATTTCCGCGCCACTCATTTCGATGGTTTGACCGCCGAGCTGGCGCATCGCGACGTCGAACGAGACCCGCGTCCGCGTCGAGGGCTTTTCGAAGATCATCGCTAGGATACGCCCCTCGAGCGGGCGATCGGTATCGAGCATGCCTTTGGACAATCCGGTACGCTGTTTTTTGCGCGCACTGGCGTCGTCCAAAATCTGCCGCAGAGTCGCCTCGTCGAGGACCGCGATGTCCGAGAAGTCCGGCACGATCTAAAAGCTCGTCGCGCTCAGCGCCTCGTCGAGCTTGGCGAGGGCTTCTGCAATATGTTCTTCGGTCACGATGAGCGGCGGCAGCAGCCGAACGACGTTGTCGCCCGCGATCACCGTCAGCATGCCGCGCTTGCGCAGTTCTTCGATCACGACGCCGGGATCGCCGGTACACCGCAGCCCAAGGAAAAGCCCCTTGCCGCGAACCTCGGTGATCTTGTTGCCGTGTTTGGCTTTCAGTTTTTCCAGCCCGTCCCGCAGAAGCGCACCATTTTTCTCGACGCTTTCCAGAAATCCCGGCTTGGTGACTTCTTCCATGACCGCGAGAGCGACCGCGGTCGAAAGCGGATTGCCGCCAAAGGTCGAGCCGTGGGTGCCCGCCACCATGCCTTGCGCGGCACGCTCGGTGGCCAAGCACGCCCCGATCGGCAAACCGCCGCCAAGCGCTTTGGCGACCGCCATGACGTCGGGCGTGACCCCCCAGTGCTCGTGCGCGAACAACCGACCCGTCCGCCCGACTCCGGACTGGACTTCGTCAAAGATCAACAGAATGCCTTCGCGATCGGCGATCTCGCGCAAGGCCGGTAAGAACGAGTCCGAAGGTACCCGGATGCCGCTTTCGCCCTGGATCGGCTCGACCATGATCGCGGCGGTGGCGGGTCCGATCGCCGCTTCGAGCGCGGCCACATCGCCGAACGGCACTTGGTCGAAGCCGTCGACCTTGGGGCCGAAGCCGTCCAAGTGTTTCGCCTGATTGCCCGCCGCCAATGTTGCAAGCGTCCGCCCGTGAAACGCGGATTCGAAGGTGATGACCCGAAAGCGTTCGGGATGACCGTTCGCCGCATGGAATTTGCGCGCCACCTTGATGCAGCATTCGACCGCCTCGGCGCCGGAATTCCCGAAAAAGACCGTGTCCGCGAACGTGTGGGCAACAAGAGCGTCGGCGAGCGCTTCTTGCGTCGGGATGTGCACGAGGTTCGAGGTGTGCCAAACGCCCTCGGACGCGGTCTGAAGCGCCGCCATGAGACGTGGGTGGCTGTGGCCAAGCGTGGTCACGGCAATGCCGGAGGCGAAGTCGAGATACTTCTGCCCTTCGGTATCAAATAGGTAAGGCCCCTCGCCCCGGACAAACGCAAGGTCTGCGCGGGCGTAGGTCGGCATAACGGCGGAAATCAAGGTGCTCTCCCGCGTTCGGTTCAAGGAACCAGCGTTGGAAAACGGCAGAATATGGGGCCCACCGCCAAATCTGTCAATCTGACCGCCCGCTGGCCCACAGGCCGCCGCCCCGGGAAATCCGCCTTTACGAAGGGTTAACCGGCTGCCCACACTCTGGTCATGTGCAACCCGAACCCCCCAGCGAAACGGCCGACGCGACCATGACGTCCCCTGGCGCCAAAGGGCCCACGGACGGCCCGTCCGCCGTGCGCGTCCTGGGCGCCGGCCGCGAGGCCGTCGCGCAGGGCGACCAAGCGGGGGCGATCGAGATACTCGCCAACTTTGATCGAAACCACGACGACCCCGAAGTCTCGTTTACCCTAGGCGTTTGGAGGATGAACGCGGGCCAGGCCGAAACGGCCTTG
>Ga0181579_10003195_pt1 | contig 13031 bp, 10 predicted proteins | sample 071ome_24_FD_132996 | JGI IMG/M metagenome (GOLD analysis project Ga0181579, IMG submission 132996) | Coastal salt marsh microbial communities from the Groves Creek Marsh, Skidaway Island, Georgia - 071402CT metaG (megahit assembly) | ecosystem: Environmental > Aquatic > Marine > Intertidal... | reverse complement strand
TGAAGGGCATCACGGGCACGAAAAAGGCGAGCCCGACAAATGCGGACGCCTTCACCGTGAGTGCTAAGGCCGAAGCAGCCCTTGGCACCTTTAATGTCGAGGTCACCCAGCTCGCTCAGCCCCAGAGCATCGCCAGCGCCGTATTTGCAAGCCGGGATGAAGTGCTGGGGACCGGAACCCTCAGCCTGGCCGTGGGGGACGACGCGCCGGTGGAGATCACCCTAGCAGAGGGCTCGAACACCCTCGCCGATCTGCGTAGCGCCATTAATGAGGCGGATTTGCCGATCAGCGCCAACATCATCAATGACGGCGCGGGGGAGCGCTTGGTACTCCAAAGCAGCCGACCTGGCGCCGCCGAAACGATCAGCCTTACCGTGGCTGACGACGATGGCGATAACGCGGATGGCTCAGGCCTTTCCCGCCTCGCTGAAAGCGCCTTCGAGACCTTGGTGCCGGCGCGGGATGCGGAGCTCAAGCTCAATGGCCTCGCGATCACGCGAAGCACTAATCAAATCACCGATGCGATCGAAGGGATCACCCTGACCCTGAAAGCCCCTAGCGAGGGGGCTGCGGAAACGGTCGCCGTAACCTCAGACAACAGCAGCACCAAAGCCGCGCTCGATAAGTTCGCGAAGGCCTACAACAGCCTGAATGACTTCATCAGCCGGAACACCGCCTATGACGCCGACACTCAACAGGGTGGCCCTCTGCTCGGAGACAGCACGCTCCGCAGCCTGGAAAGCGCCTTGCGTAATACGCTGCTGGCCTCCTCGGAAGCGGTGGCCGGGGCGCGGAGCCTCGTAGACCTTGGTCTTAAAACCTCCGCCACGGGCGCGATCTCCCGTGAGGGAACGGCCCTGGACGATGCTCTCGAGGTGGATCCGGATGGGGTCAACGCCCTGCTCGAGCGCCTTGGGGAAAGCATCGAGAGCCGCTTCGCGCGCTTTGATGGCGCCCAGGGGCTCGTCGCTGCGCGCATTGACGGCCTCGAGGCGCGGCTAGACGGCATCGATGACCGCCGCACGCGGCTGGACCGCCGCATGGAAAGCGTGCAGGCGCGCTATCAGCGGGAATTCAGCGCCCTTGATGGACTCATTGCGGGCATGAACCAAACCAGCAGCTACCTCAGCGCTCAGCTGAGCAGCCTCGGGAGGGCATAGGGATGACGGGAATTTCTCAGGGCCCCTAGGCCTCCACCGGACATCACGATTTTTAAAAGTACTGCGCGGTCCGATCCCGCGCCACAGGGACGCTTTGCCTTAAAAAACCACCGGCCGGGACGCCGGTAAACGGGACCAAAAACAGGAGACATCACATGTCCTTTGCCATGAAGCAGTACGCCCGCATTGGGACGCAGGCGAGCCTTCAGGACGCATCGCCGCACCGACTGATCCAGATGCTCTTTCGTGGAGCGCTGGATCGCATGGCCACGGCCCGCGGGGCCATGGAGAACGGCGACGTCGCCCGGAAGGGGGAATTCATTGGTAAGGCCATTTCCATCGTCGGCGGACTTCGAGATGCGGTGATTGAGGATGGGGGCGCGCTGTCCCAAAACCTTGACGCTCTCTATGAGTACATCTCGAACCGCCTGGTGGTGGCGAACCTGCAGAACGACGTGCAGATCCTGGAGGAATGCGTGGATTTGCTGACCCCCATCGCCACGGCGTGGGACGAAATTGCCCCGGAGCGGGTGAAAGATGCCCCCGCGAGTGCGTAAGCATGGCCCGGGCCTGGCGCCGACCGCCGGCAAGCTACTGCCGCGCGAAGCCGCAGAGACGGGCGCCGGAGGGCGCTCCCCTGGCCTTTCTCGATGCGCGACCGGGAATCTGGCTGCTTCGGGACCAGGTGCTTCGCGCCTTACTTGGGCGCCAAGGCGCCGGGGTGCTTCGGGTACGCAGGCCCGCCTCGCTGAAACGTCTCTTCAGCGCAGGCTCGGACACGAAATGAACAGAGATATTCAGCGCGGCTTAGCCGCAAGGGAGACCGGGTTATGTCTAAGGCCTTAAGCACCTACAACGCCATGGCGGCGCACGCGGCCCTTGAGGACGCATCTCCCCATCGCATCACGCAGCTGCTCTATCAGGCGGTTTTCGATGCCCTAGGCAATGCGCGTCGCGCCATGGATCGAGGAGATACGCCGACCAAAGGCGCCCAGCTCTCCTATGCCATCGACCTGATGGGTGCGCTCCTGGATGGGGTGAACCCGGAGGCGGGAGAGCTCGCGGATCAGCTCATCAAGCTTTATCGCTACGTCACGCGGCGCATCGTGCTGGCGAATCTGCACAACGACCGGGACGGGCTGAGCGAGTGCGTGGATTTGCTCACGCCCATTGCTCGGGCCTGGGATCGGCTGGCGCCGGCAGCGGCAGCCCTGGAAGAAGAACAAGAAGGAGATGCGCCGCCGGTGGTTGAGGCATCCCCCCAGTCGGCCGCAGCGCGAGCCTACGGCAGCCTGAAGCCTGGCGCCTACTAACAGAATTCACTGCTAATGGGAGACCACCAATGGTCATTCAACTGAATCGGGCTGAGGAAGCCCAAGGCGTTCCACCGCCGGAGTGGCAAGCCGCGGACGCAGCGGCTCTCGTGGGACGGGTACTCGCGGAAGTCGCCGCGGCCCGGGAAGCGGCGGAGGAGGGCGACGTTCGGGGACGCGCGAAGCGCATCGCCGGCGCCATGAGCACCTTAAGCGCGCTGCAATGGTCGGCCCAGGCGGACGGCAGTGCCCTGGGGGATCAGCTCGCTGCCCTCTATCGCTACGCGGCGGAACGGCTTCTGGCCGCTCATTTTGATGAAGGCGAGGGCGCCTTCTCCGAGTGCATCAGCCTACTGGTGCCGATCTTCGACGCCCTTAAGGCCTCTGCGCCGCCGGACATGACGCCTCCGGGTCACGGACACCTTAAATCAGACAACGCGGGTTGAGGCCCCTCGGCGCAGCCGACGGCCCAGCCCACAAGGAATTTATGCACTACCCAACTTAACCACAGCTAAGGAGTGACCCCATGGTCATGTCAGTCAACACCAACGTGTTATCGCTCACGGCTCAACGGAGCATGATGAGCACCCAAAAGGACCTCAGCACCTCCATCGAGCGCCTGTCCACGGGCCTGCGCATCAATAGTGCTAAGGACGACGCCGCTGGCCTCGCCATCGGTGAGCGTTTCACCTCGAGCATTCGCGGTGGCACGGTCGCCCAGCGCAATGCCAACGACGGGATTTCTTTCGCCCAAACGGCGGAAGGGGCCCTGGACGTCATCGGCTCTAACCTTCAGCGCATCCGCGAGCTGGCGGTGCAGAGCCTTAACGACTCCAACACCGACGCTGACCGCGCCGCCATCGACCAGGAGGTGAAAGCCCTTAAGGCCGAGGTGGACCGGATTGCGAAGGACACCACCTTCAACGGCCGAAACATCCTTGACGGTTCCCTGGGGACCATGAAGTTCCAGATCGGCGCCGAGCGGGGTCAAACCCTGGACATCAGCGGAAAGAATGCCCGGGCCAGCGAGCTAGGCCAAACCTACAGCGTCACTACCAGTGACGACTCTGTTACAGATCAGGACTACACCACCGTGGGCACGGCAAACGACCTTACCTTAAACGGTGTCGCTGTTGACCTCACGGGAGTAACCACGAAGGAAGGGCTTGTTGACGCGATCAACAACGTCATGAGCGACTCAGGCGTTCAGGCCACGCTATCGGCTACGAACGAACTCGAGTTATCTGACGCCTCGGGCACTGCGACGACCATCGCGGGCACCGCAGCGCTTCTCGCAGCGGTAGAGCTTGATGCAACCGATGGCGGGGTGGACGACTTCCGGAGTGTTTCGGAGATTTCCGTAGCCACTCGCGATACCGCCAACACGGCGCTCGCCGCCATCGATACGGCGATCGACCAGATCACTGCCATGCGCGCCGATTTGGGCGCGACCCAAAACCGCTTCGAAAACGTGATCGAAGTGGCGGGGGTTCAGATCGAGAACCTCTCCAATGCTCGGTCTCGGATCCAGGATGCGGACTTTGCTGCGGAAACGGCAAACCTCACCCGGGCTCAGATCCTCCAGCAGGCGGGCCTGGCGTCCCTGGCGCAGGCGAACTCTTCGCCGCAGGCCGTGCTGTCTCTCCTCGGGTAAGGGGGATTAAAGCGCCGGCTCGCTTAGGTGAGCCGGCGCTGACTCGACGCTGACGTTTAGGCGAAGGGTGGTTCGAAAACTTTTGTGGAAGACGAGCGGGGGTTGGCGCGATGACAATGTCCCAAGCATCCAAGGTGTTTTTGCTAGCGGCGCAGCGGGCCCGGAAGGGTTCGGGGCGGGCGCTGGGCAACACCGTGGAGCAGCTCGCACAGGAATTTTTGCCTCGGGGCGGCGCGGCCGTCGGCGCCGTCCCCTTAGGGGAGGGCGGAGCGTCAGCTCTGCCCAGCGCGCTCACCCTCAATCTACGGGCGGTGAGCGATGGAATTTCCCGCACTCAGGCCATCAACGCGGCGCTCAGGAAGCTTTCTGAGGGACTCGCGGATCTCGCGGATCTCGCTTGGAAAAGCCTGGAATCGGCCCGATCCCGACAGGAGCGCCTGGCCTTGAATGAGGCCTTTACCGAGCAGCGTCGTGAACTCAACGCCTTATTGAATGCCGCCGCCTTCGCGGGGCAAAAGATGCTTGTAGGGGCAGGCAGTCCCCCTAGCGCCACCTTCCAGGTGGGCGAAGGCGCCGGGCAGACGGTGACGGTTAGAGGTTATGCCATAGATTTCGAAAGGCTTGGGGAAACCCAGTGGCAGGTCCTAGTGGGGGGGCGTGTTCGTCCGGAGGCATCGGGGGCACGGCAGGGCCTGGATTATGTGGCCAGCAATGGGGACTTGGACGACCTCGAGATTCAGGGCGTCCCCGTGTCTATGAAAGGCGTGCGTACCCTTGATGACGCGCTGGGCGCAATCAATGTCCATGGGGAAAAAACGCAGGTGACGGCGACGCGCGCCGAGGGCAACCCCCTTTGGCTGTGGCGGCCGAAGACAGCGGATGCGCCACCGATGGTTAGCCGCGGCTCGGGCATCGCCTTGGCTCTCGGGCTGGGAAGCTACCGCTCCGACCCCAACTATTTGCTGCCCTTTGGGGAGACGACGGTGGCGACCTGGGGGGATGCGCAGCACGCGTTAAGCGCCGTACGGCAGGCGTTGGAGGCGGTCGCGTCTATGAAGCGCGATGCCGCGGCCACGGAGGGTCGCTTCGAAGCCCTTATCGCCCTGGCGGAGGAAGAGGCGCAGCTTCGTCCGGGAAAGCGTCGCCTGGAGAACATCGGGGTGGTACGTCCGGTCCTCGCCCACGCGTGCGAGGAAATACAAAGGCGGCCTGGGAAGGCCTTAGCGGTGCAGGGCAACAGCGCGCCCATGATCGTCCTTAAGCTCATGGAGGCGCGCTAGCCATGCCCATGAGCCTTAACACAAACGTGCTCTCCTTAAGTTCCCAGCGGAACCTGCGCAACACACAAGCGTCCCTTGCGGAAACGGTTAACCGACTGTCTACGGGGTTTCGCATCAATAGCGCGAAGGACGACGCGGCGGGGCTCTCGATCACGGAGCGGATGACCACGCAGATCAATGGGCTTTCGATCTCCCAGCGCAACGCCAGCGACGGCATCTCCTTTGTGCAGACGGCGGAATCGGCCCTCACCCTGATGTCCACCTCTCTACAGCGGATGCGCGAACTGGCGGTGCAGTCGCTAAACGATACCAACACGAATTTGGACCGGGAGGCGCTCAATCTTGAATATCAGTCGATTGTCTCCGAGCTCGAGCGCGTGGCCCAGACGACGGCGTTTAACGGTCGCAACATTCTCGACGGAACGACGGGCCAATTGAAATTCCAGATTGGGCCGAACCAGGGCCAGACCATATCGGTCTCCGGTGTTGATGCCAGAACCACAACCTTAGGGGAGACGGTGTTCTCTCGGGTGCGGGGAAACAACGCGGGGTCGGAGCCTGGCGCTGGTGAAAGTTACGAATCGGAAAGCGGAGAGCAACTCCTTGTTGACGGTTTAACCATCGATCTCGGCGATATCTCGACCCTTGACGGGGCAGTCACGCGAATCAACGAGAAGACTTCTCAAACGGGAACCTTCGCCTTTATTAATGACGCCGGCGGCGTGACCTTCATGAAGGAAGGGAATACGGCGCCGAATGTAGACGTGTCGGCGGGGTCAATTCCCTTCACCTACTTTGGCCACGACGACAACACGCAGGACGTCGTGACCTATAACGTGGCTGAAACGGGCGTTGAGCGGCGGGACGATGCGTTGATCGCCCTACCGGTCATCGATAACGCCTTAGACGAACTGTCTTCCCTGCGGGCCGGCTATGGCGCAACGCAGAATCGCTTTGAAAATGTCATCGAGTTGGCAGCGGTTCTAAACGAGAACCTGTCCATGGCTCGCGCCCGAATCCGGGACACGGATTTTGCCATGGAAACGGCAGAGCTCACTCGGCTGCAGATTCTTCAGGAAGCAGGGCTGGCCTCCGTGGTTCAGGCCAATGCGTCGCAGCAGTCGGTGCTGTCTTTATTGGGTGGCCGCTAAGCCGTGGCCATCACACATAAAAGTTTTGCATAAGGAGCGACTCTCATGGAGAAGTCCGCGAAGATCATCCCCTTCCCCTTCCGGGCCTTCGCGCCCTCCGGGGCGGCGGATGAGCAGGCTGAAAGCCTAGGGCGCCAGCGCACCCTGAGCGATGCCATCAGCGCCATCCAGGTGCATCGCGATTGTCTTGACGGGCTGCGGCTGCCCTTGCTTGCGCTTTATGAAGGCTGGGAGGCAGGACGTCCCCTGCGCACCCTTCACCACCTGATGGAGCGGGGCCCCGCGTCCCTTGATCAGGAAGTGCTGGGAGAAGGCTTTCGTGGCAAGGCCAACCCCCTTCCCGATCCGGAAGCAGGAACGGGGGACGTGCTTACCCTGGGCTCGGACATTCTTCCCGAGGAGCTCGAATGCAGCCCCGGGGGCGTGCTGACCTTCCGGGATCGGAGCCTGGCCTTTCCCTTCACTAGCGTGCAGGCCTATATCGAGGCTCTGGACGAAGCGCTCCTCCCCGACGGGATTCGCGTAGTGCCGGCCAATGCACAGCGCCTCCCGGGCGCTTGGCGGGGCCTTCGCCAGGCGGACACGGTGCCCCTCTTTATTTCCCTAGGCGGCCTTGCCGAGCTCCCAGGCGAGACAGGCCTGCCCGGCATCGTGGAAAACGCACCGCGCTTAACGGTGGGGTATCGCCAGTGGCCCTCCCTCTTACGCTACGCCCCCGGGGCCCTGCCGCTCCTCGCAGCGGAGAGCTATCGCCGGCTAAGGGCTCTTGATGGCGAGTTGGCGCAGCGCCTCGACAGCCTCGCGGAGGTCGCCCTTGCCGCGGCGCAGGCGCCGCACAGCATGGCGACGCCAGAGGCCTGCGCCCAGTCCCTGGCTGCGGCCCTTCGCGCCAGCGCGGCCCGGGACGGAAAGATCGGCCACGCTCCGCTGGCTCGGGGCGTGACGGAAAAGCTTCTTGAGGACTAGGGCTTAGGGCGCAAGCGAACACGGAGGTTCGCCATCATGAATATCGTTGGCCAGATCGTAAGCGGAGGCGCAAGCGCCAATGGCGCTGCTAACAGCGCTAAGGCGCAGGGCGGCGTAATAGCGATGGCCTCAGTCAATGATGTCAGCGGAACCGATCCCAACGCGTTTCGGAGCCTCTTCAATTTCTCCGGCGTGAACGAATCCTCCCTGGCGGTGCGAAACCTCAGCGCTTCCATGAATATTCTGACGACCGCTGAGGGGGGGCTTGAACGCGCCCTTTCGATTGTTGAGCGGATTACTGCACTTGCGGAGGAGGCGAAGACGACGGATGGGGACGAGCGCCGGGCCCTAAATGATGAGGTGGGCGTGCTCTTTCAAAAACTAGAGCGCATCCGCACCGAATCGCGCTACAACGGCATTAATGTCTTTGATGACCGGTCCTTAAACTTTCGCGCTGGCGCCGGCGAAGACGACCGCATCGCCTATGCGCTAAAAGGTTTTGAAGGCTTGGCTTCGATTGCCTCGACCCTCTTTACCGAGGGCGGCTACACCGCAACGGTCAATAACAATGGCGGAGGTGGCGGGGATAGCTACCTAGCCTCCGCGCTGGACCAATGGTATGGCGCGCTCAATATCGATCCCGCGGCAGCCTTCCCTAGCACCTCCGCGGCCACCGTGCTTGTTAATAATCGCTACGCTTCCCTCACCGCCAGCGACCTCGCGGACCTCAGGAACGCCGGCGGCAGCACCTCCACGATTTTCACCTCCCTCAGCATGGCGGACGGGGGCTTTGACTGGCTGCGTACCGAGGCCGGCGCTAATCCTGAGGAATTGGAAAAGCTCTACGAGGAAAGTGCCTTTGGGCGCTGGGCGGGTCTAGCTGGCGGTGGTCCCGTCGGCAGCGGCGCAGAGATCTCCAACCTTGCCGTCGGTGAAAGCTTTGGCGCCATGGCGGTCGACGGCAACAATGTGGTGGTCCTTGATGGGGATAACGCCGGACTGACGCAGGGGCTTAACGCCCGTTACGAGTCGGGATCCACCCTCTCTTTGAACTTTCAGGCCGGAATTAAGCCCACGTCTGGGCCCGGCGCAAGCGACCCAAAGTATCAGTCCGCTCGCTTTACCGTGAACCTCTATGCCGGCAACGAATTGGTGGCGACGCAGGAATACAGCGCGAGCTCGAGTGACACCTCCGCGGATCGTACCTTCACCTTTCAGGGGAACGATGCGGCCCTCGACGGTCGGGTACTGTCCCTAGAGATCGTCAAGGTGAAGGATGACGCGGCGAAGGGCATGGTCGCGCTCGATAATTTCCAGGCCAGTTTTGAGGATGGCATGGGGAACACCCTGTCCAATGTCCTCTACGACGGCAGCTTCGAGAATATCGCCCTGAATGATGGGGATAAGGAGCAGGTGTCAAAGGCCTATGAGGACCTCCTTGGACCCGGCACCGTGCCCTGGCAATCCTTAAGCGGTGGACCTAAGGCGGCCGAGGCCTTCGACTACCAGGGCCAAACCGCGGTCTACCTTGAGAAGGACGGCGGCGGGATTGAACAGGCGCTTCAAAGCGCCTTTGATGCTGATAAAACCTATCGCGTCCGCATGGACCTGGGTGACCTTGTGTCCACCGGTGGTCCCGGTCCTGGGGGCGGCGAAGGGGCGGTAAATCCCGGTGCAGGGGCGCTCTATCGGGTAACCCTCCTTGCCGGTGATCAGGTCGTCGGCAGTTTTGAGGGACAAACCAACAATCGAGATAGCCTGAGCGGTGCCACCTTTGACTTTGGGGGCACTGGGCGCTCGGATCTGAACGGTCAGGCCCTCTCCCTGCGGGTTGAAAAGATCGGCGGCGAAGCGCTGGTCGTTGATAACGTCGAAATCGGCACCGTGAACACCCTGAATACGGGAGGGGGGCCGAGCGCCAGCTGGACCCTGAACTACACCGATAGCGCAGGCAATGCGGCTTCAGAGGTCGTGACCGTAGAGGGCACCACCTGGGATGCCAACACCCTTATTAGCGATGTGAACGCGGTATCGGACCGCACGGGCTGGTTCGCAAAGGCTTCTGACTTCACGACCAGCCGGGCCTATGCGCTCGATGAGTTCGACGGTTCCCTCCGCGTAAGCCTTAACACCGCGGCAGGCCCCTCGAACTTCGACTTTTACAACGGAACGACCGTCGAAGATGTCCTCGAGGCGGTCAATAGTGTCAGCGACAGCACCGGCGTGCGTGCGGTGGCGGATGGCAATAACGCCGTTCGTTTCATCACCACGGATGACGCACTCACGCTGTCTGTCGGCGCCACTGGCACGACGGGGACCTCCGAAACCTTTCAAAAGTTCGTGCAGTTCTATCGTACCGATGGGCAGGACGGGCTCAGCCTGACCCGCAATACCGGGCCCGCCTATGCAGGCCCCGCGGACACTATGACGCTGAAGCTTCGTGATGCACTCCCTTCCGATGGCGGTGGCGGTGATCCCATCGAGACCAGCCCGGCAGAAAACGGACAGGACGCCTTAAATGTCCTCGATGACGGTCGCGCCGATTTCACTATTGCCGCGCTGCAGCAGTACGCCGCGGGGCTAGGCGACGCGCTCGCCTACTACGAAAGCCTCAAAGACGTTTTTGAGCCCGCCGCTGAGACGGCGATCCGCACGGAAAAGGCGGTCCGCGAAAGCGCTCCGGTGGAGGCTCGGGAAATCCGAGGGAAGACCTTTGAGCGGATCTCCCAGTCCATCGAGCGGACCTTCGAAAGGGAGAAGGCGCGCGCGGAGAACGCTCAGTCCCAGGGCAACCGAAAATTTGTATTGGAGCTCCTGAAGCAAGCGGGGCTCTCCTTTGACTATTTCAGCAACAGCTTAGAAGACCTTCTCAATCCAGCGTAGTTGGGCTTTTAAAGGAACACGACCATGTCGGACTACCAAACACCCATTTCCTCCTCGGTGCGATCGATTATTCGAGCCTGGCAAAACGCGAATAGCCAGCGTACGCAGTGGGATATGCAGCTGGCGACGAATCGGAGAATCAATACCCCGGGAGACGATCCGTCCGGCGCCGCGGCGCTGTCACGCTTTGCCGTGCAGAGCCAGGGCTCGGTCACCGCGGAGCGCAATATCTCCCTTGCGAGCAATATGGTGACCACCATCCAAGGGGGGCTCTCCAACGCCCTTGATACGGCCCGGTCCATTCGCGATGCGGCGCTTACGGCGCTGAATGACACCAACTCCTATGCGGAGCGGGTGAACTTAAACGAAGAGCTTCAGGACCTCCTAGGCGATCTCGACTTCATTCGGGATAAGACCCGCTACAACGGCACGAACCTCTTTGTAGACGACGAGCTCTCCTTCCAGGTGGGCTACCTCCAAGGCGACACGCTCGAGTTTGACCTTGAGCGCTTCTCTTTCATGGAAACGGCCGAGGAACTTTGGGAGGAGGGGGCATACGAATGGATTGATGGGACCGGTGGCACCGGCGGGACCGGTGGCACTGGCGGTACGGGTGGCACAGGCGGTACGGATTACACCGCCACCATCATTGATAACTGGTACGGCACGCTTGGTCTCGACCCCATCAGCGGGTTTTCACGCCTGCCCGCCAGCACCAATATCGCTCTGAGTGATCGGAGCCGGGCATTCACCGCCTCCGAATACGAAGCCGTGCTGGCTGCTGCGAACGATGGAAGCTCTGGTCCCAGTCAGCGCGCGCTCACCTTCAACAACGCCAGCTTCGAAGCACAGCAGCTGGATGACAAGAAGTACACGAACAACTCTCTGACGGGCTGGACCATCGGCAATGCGGGGGACTACACCGCGGGGGCCTACAACCCTTACAAAAAATACATCGACGAATCGACGGTCACCGGCGAGAACGTCGCCTACATCTATCAGGACGGGGGGAGTATTCGCCAAACCTTGGGCGAGTCGTACAGCGCCGATAGCGACTACTCCATTAGCCTCGCCCTTGGGGACGCTAAATCCAGCGGTGAGGAAGGAAAGAAGAAGGAGGGCGGCGAGGGCGGAACGGGCTCCATTGGTGCCAGTTACACCGTGAATCTTTACGCCGGCGACACCTTGATCGGAACCCGCAGCGGAAGCACCGGCGACATCGATGCCCTCTCGGATATCACTTTCAGTAGCACCACGAAGGACGCAAGTCTGAATGGTCAGGCCCTTTCCCTGGAGATTGTGAAGACCGGCGGCGAAGAGCTTGAGATCGACAACGTTCGTGGCACGGTCTTTACCGAGGGCAGCAGTAATACGGGTAACGACGGCCGCTGGACCCTGAGCTATACCAATGCCAATGGGGGGCAGTCCACGCGGACCTACTCGGCTTCGGGGGAGAACTGGTCCTTCCAGGATCTCATTGACCAAGTCAACGGTGATACGGCATTAACGGGTTGGTCTGCGCAGATGGCGGAGATTAATACGACCCGCGCCTTTACCTACAACCCGGATAGCACGGACGACCGCACCCTAACCCTCGGCACGGGGAGCGAGGCAGGGACGGAGATCACGATTGCGGCGGGAAGTTCCATCGACGATGCGGTTGCACAGATTAATGAACAGGCCGACGCCACGGGGGTGACGGCGGTGCGCGAGGGCAGCGCCATTCGGTTTCTATCGCTAGCAGATTCCGTGACCGTCGCCTTCAACGCTGATCCGAGCTCTGATTCAACGCAGCCTCTGTTCCGGGCGGACGACAGCACGGTAGGCCCCAATGGGGCGTTCTCCGAAACCTATCGTAAGGGTGTGAACTTCTATCGCTCCGGTGACTTTGGTGGCGCTGGCGTCGTGTCCTTCCGGGCGCCCGATGGATCCTCGATTTCTTCTACCATGGAAACGGTTCTGCTTCGGGAAGGCGAAGGCCCAGAAGACCCAGAGGATCCCGAAGATCCAGAGGGTCCGGGGGAGGCCACCAATCCGGAGGAAGCGGTCACGCTCCTCAACAAGTCTGGCGCGAACTTTGTGCTCGCCGTGGTCGATGAGTTTATCGAGGACCTTAATGAACGGGTCAGCTACTACGGAAGCGTTGAGGTCAGCCTGGAAACCGCGCTTAAAACCGCGAATCTCACGGAAGATCAGGCCCTTCGCTCCGAGGAGCGCATTGATGGAATTGATCGCCTCGAGGTAACGGCGAAGGCCCTTGTCGCAAGCCTGCTTGAGGACTCGAGTATCGCTGTTCTGTCCCAGTCTAACGCGCAGCGGGGCTATGCCTACGAGCTCCTAATGAAGCAACCCCGGGGGAATGCCTATGGCTTCTATCGCTAGCGGTTTCCGCCGGCGTCCTTCCCTAGCCCTGGCGCTCGTGGCGCTGGGGCCTTGCCCCTGGGAGTTCTGCCATGTCGAACTATGACTTAAGTGCAAGTAGCCTGAGAGCGCTTCGCCACCTCAACACGGCGATGAGCCGAGACTCAAAGGCGCTCGAGCGTATGGCGTCGGGGCTCCGCTTTAATCGCGCGGCAGATAACCCCTCTATTACCCAAAAGGTGGAGCGTTACACCACACAGAGC
>Ga0181579_10003194_pt1 | contig 13033 bp, 9 predicted proteins | sample 071ome_24_FD_132996 | JGI IMG/M metagenome (GOLD analysis project Ga0181579, IMG submission 132996) | Coastal salt marsh microbial communities from the Groves Creek Marsh, Skidaway Island, Georgia - 071402CT metaG (megahit assembly) | ecosystem: Environmental > Aquatic > Marine > Intertidal zone... | reverse complement strand
TCGCGATGGATGCGACGGCCAGCCGGGAGCCCACCTGGGACAATGCCTGTCACATCCAGGGCGAAATGTTTCTGGCGACCGAAGGTCTCGGTGGGTTGGAAGTACAGCTCGTTTTTTACCGGGGGTTCGGCGAATGCAAATCAAGCCCGTGGGTGAGTTCGTCCGTTGATCTTGTACGCAGGATGACGGCGGTTACCTGCCTCGGCGGCCGCACTCAAATCAGCAAGATTTTCAAACACACATTGCGGCAGACAGAAAAGCAGCGGGTTAATGCGCTGGTCTTTGTCGGTGATTGTATCGAGGAGGACGTGGACGCGCTGTGTGATCTGGCGGGGAAGCTTGGCTTGCTGGGCGTTCCTGTATTCGCCTTTCAGGAAGGCGCAGACCCGGCGGCCACAATGGGCTTTCGTCAGTTCGCGCGCTTGACTGGCGGGGCGCATTGCCAGTTCGATCAGGGATCGGCGGAAGAGTTAAAGGCATTGCTGGCGGCGGTCGCGGTTTTTGCCAGCGGCGGGCGCAAGGCCTTGGAAGATTATGGCAAGCGCGGCGGGGCGGCGGTGGCGCGAATTACCTCGCAGGTAAAATGACATGCCCTGGCTGATCTTCGGCATCGCCGTCGTCATCGGACTTTTTCTGGTTTTTCGGGGCGTTCTGGGGCTCGATCCCAGAAAGGCCTTCAAACTTCTCCTTTGGATCGTGATTGCACTGGGAGGGGCGTTGATCGCCCTGGTCGCGATCCGGGGCGGAATCGGATATGCGCTTGCGGCCGCCTCCTTCATCCTGCCGATGTTCCTGCGCTGGCGTCAGGTCCGGCAGTATTTCAGGAATCTGAAAGGGCCGTCCGCCGGAGCGAATAGCGGGGTGGAGACCCGTTACCTCAGAATGAGTCTCGATCATGATACCGGAACGCTCGACGGGTTGGTGCTGGATGGAAAATTCAGGGGACGTCGCCTTTCCGAGCTTTCTCTGGAACAGCTTGTCGAGTTGCTCGGTGAATGCCGGGTAAATGATCCTGAATCCGCGACGGTGATCGAGGCGTATCTGGACCGGGTCCACGGCCCCGACTGGCGGACGGGAGACGCCGGCGGCGATACTGGAAAAAGCGGCAAGGCGTCGCCCTGGTCGACGGCGATGAGCCGCGAGGAAGCGCTCGAAATTCTGGGGCTGACGGAAGGCGCGACGGCGGATGACGTGAAACGGGCCCACCGGGAAATGATGAAGCGGCATCACCCCGATCAGGGCGGATCCAACTATTTCGCCACTAAATTGAACGAAGCGAAGGAAATGTTGCTTCGTCGGTAACGGAATTGGCGCATTTCTTGCATTTTTAACTTGTTATGTGGCACATAAGGCGCGCCCGCCTGCTGTGCTGGCGATCGATTAGACAGTTTGCGACAAATTACGGGTTTATATGATGGCGAAACCGGTGCGAAAGGCGGTATTTCCGGTTGGCGGTATGGGAACGCGTTTCCTGCCGGCGACCAAGGCGATGCCTAAGGAAATGCTTCCCGTAGTCGACAAGCCGCTGATTCAGTATGCGGTGGAAGAAGCGCAGGCCGCAGGCATTGAGGAATTCATATTCGTTACAGGCCGCGGGAAAACAGCCATTGAGGATCATTTTGATCATTCCGTGGAACTCGAAGGGCTGATGACTGCGCGTGGAAAGGATCGCGAGGCGGCGATCGGGCGGCCGATGTTCCAGCCGGGGCAGGTCGCCTATACCCGTCAGCAGGAACCGATGGGGTTGGGGCATGCCATCTGGTGTGCGCGGGACCTGGTGGGCGACGAACCGTTCGCTATTTTGCTGGCCGACGATCTTGTCATGGCCGATGTCCCGTGCCTGAAGCAAATGGTGTCGAGCTTCGAACAAACCGGCGGCAATGTTGTTGCTGTAATGGACGTACCGCCCGAACATACCGACCGCTATGGCGTTCTTGATCCCGGGCAGCAGACCGGCGATCTTGTTGAGGTAAAGGGGCTGGTCGAAAAGCCCGACCCCGCCGATGCCCCATCCACACTGTCGGTAATCGGGCGGTATATATTGTTGCCCGAAGTGTTTGAGCATCTCGATCAGCAAGAAACCGGGGCCGGGGGAGAAATCCAATTGACGGATTCCATGGCCAAGATGATCGGCAATCATCCTTTTCATGGGCTGAGATTTGAGGGCAAGCGATTCGATTGCGGTGACAAGGTCGGGTTTCAGGAGGCCAATATAGCGTTCGCCATGGAACGACCGGATATGAAAGATCGGTTGACGCAAATTTTGGCACAGTACGCACAATAACGCCGGAAATTTTTCCGGGAATTTTCGAGGGCAGTTGAATGAAAATCGCAATGATCGGAACGGGATATGTCGGTCTGGTTTCCGGCACCTGTTTTTCCGAATTCGGTGTGGATGTCACATGCGTGGACAAGGACGAAAATAAAATCGCCCGGTTGCTTAATGGCGAATGTCCTATCTATGAACCGGGGCTGGAACCCCTTATCGCCTCGAATGTCGCCGCAGGCCGGTTGGGCTTTACAACCGACCTCAAAGAAGCCGTTTTGGATGCCGACGCGGTATTCATCGCGGTGGGGACACCCAGTAGGCGCGGTGACGGGCATGCGGATCTTTCCTACGTCTATGCCGCCGCCGCCGAGATTGCCGAGGCAATGTCCGGATACACTGTCGTCGTGACCAAATCGACGGTTCCGGTTGGAACAGGCCGAGAGGTCAAGAGGATCATCGCCGAGACCAATCCGGGCGCGGATTTCGATGTCGCCTCGAACCCGGAGTTCCTGCGTGAAGGTTCCGCAATCAACGACTTCATGCGGCCAGACCGCGTCGTGATCGGGACGGAAACCAGCCGCGCGGCTGACGTGCTGCGTGAACTATATCGGCCGCTTTACCTTCTTGAAACGCCGATAGTAGGGACCGACCTGGAAACCGCCGAACTGATCAAATATGCGGCGAATACATTTCTCGCCACCAAGATTACCTTTATCAATGAGTTTGCGGACCTCTGCGAACGCCTCGGCGCCAATGTTCAGGATGTCGCGAAAGGTATCGGGTTGGACGGGCGGATCGGCAACAAGTTCCTGCATGCCGGTCCGGGATATGGCGGCTCCTGTTTCCCGAAGGACACGCTGGCGCTTGTAAAAACCGCTCAGGATGCCGATTGCCCTATCCGCATTGTCGAGACGGTTGTCGATATCAACGACAAACGTAAAAAGCAGATGGCCGACAAGGTGGTCGAAGCCTGTAGTGGATCGGTTCAGGGTAAGACCATCGCGGTGCTCGGGCTGACCTTTAAGCCGAATACCGATGATATGCGCGACAGTCCCAGTCTTGCCGTTATCCCTGAATTACAGGCGGGCGGTGCCGATATCAGGGCATATGATCCGGAGGGAATGGAAGAGGCGTCAAAACTTCTTGAGAACGTTACCTTTTGTACGGGCCCCTATGAAACCATTCAGAATTCGGATGTGGTGGTGATCATGACCGAATGGAATGCCTTCCGGGCGCTGGACATGGCGCGTGTCAAATCGATATTGCGCGAGCCCATCCTTGTCGATCTTCGCAATATTTACCGACCCGGTGACATGGGGGATGCCGGTTTCACATATTACAGTATCGGGCGCGCGCCGGTGATCCCCGGGGCCAATTCGTGACTTCCCATCAATTCAATCCCTCAATCCTGCGGGAATACGATATCCGTGGCGTGGTCGGGCAGACCCTTTCAACCGACGATGCGTTGGCCATCGGCCGATCCTTCGGCGCAATGGTCGTGCGGTCGGGCGGAAAATCGGTCTGTGTCGGGTATGACGGAAGGGATAGCTCTCCCGGATTCGAACAAGCCGTCACGGAGGGGCTGACGAGTTGCGGCCTCAAGGTGTTCCGAATTGGGCTGGGCGGGACGCCGATGCTCTATTTTGCAGTCAATACGGTTCCGGCTGACGCGGGCATCATGATCTCCGGATCGCACAATCCGCCGGAATATAACGGCTTCAAGATGATGATGGGGCACGCCCCGTTCTATGGCGACGATATTCAGAAACTCGGTGAGATTTCTGCCGCCGGCGACTGGCCGTCCGGAGCCGGATCAGCCGAGGAAATCGCGATCTTCGATGATTACGTGAACCGTATGGTTGAGGACTACACCGCGGAAAACGGCCTCAAGGTCGCGTGGGACGCGGGTAACGGCTCCGCCGGGCCGGCGATGGCGGCGCTGACAGCGAAGTTGCCGGGTGAGCATATTCTGATCAATGCGGAAGTCGACGGCAATTTTCCGAACCATCACCCCGATCCGACAGTGCCGGAGTGTCTGGAGCAGCTTCAGGAAGAAGTCGCTCGTTCGAAGTGCGACCTTGGGCTCGCCTTCGATGGCGATGGCGACCGGCTCGGCGCAATAGACGGCGAAGGTCGAATTCTCTGGGGCGATCAGCTCATGGTCATGTTGGCCGCGGACGTGCTTGCCGCTCAGCCGGGTGCGACGATTATCGCGGATGTGAAAGCCAGTCAGACGCTGTTTGATGAGATCGCGAAAATGGGTGGTGAGCCCATGATGTGGCGCACGGGTCATTCCCTGATCAAGGCGCGGATGGCTGAGACCGGCTCGCCGCTGGCGGGTGAGATGAGCGGCCATATTTTCTTTGCCGATAAGTGGTTCGGGTTTGATGACGGGCTTTATGCCGCGGTCAGGTTGTTGAATTACCTGGCCGGTCAGGATCGGTCCCTCGCGGAGATACGGGACTCACTGCCGCAGCCCGTTAATACGCCCGAACTACGTTTTCCTTGCGACGACGTCCGAAAATTCGAGGTTGTCCAGGAAGTGTTGGGGCGTATGCGGTCATCCGGCGCCAATATCGTTGATGTTGACGGGTTACGGGTTCTTACCGAGGACGGATGGTGGTTGCTGCGTGCATCAAACACGCAGGACGTGCTCGTGGCGCGCTGTGAGGCTCATGACGGGGAGGGGCTGAACAGGCTTCGCTCGGCCCTGGTTGATCAACTTGTTCAAAGCGGCGTCGAGCCGCCCGAATTCTAGCCCTGGTCCGCTAGCGGTCGCCTTCGGCCGTTTCGCCGATTTGAACGACCTGACAGGAAACCCGTTTGGCCTTGAGCTCCCGGCAGGCGCGCATGGCGCGGTTCTGCGATATGTCCAGCAGACGCGCGCGGTATAGGCGCTTACCCCGGACAACGCTCTGTTCGACGGAAACCCGGGCCCAACGCAAACCGTCGGCCGCTTCGACGGCGCGGTTGGCCGCCAGAAAGGCCTGTGCGAACCGGCTGTAAGCCCCGATTTGTATTCCCCAACGCTGATCGGCGTCGTTGGACGGTCGGGCATCAATCTTGCCGAAGCTCGTCCGCCGGCTGGTCTGAATCGGGGCGTTGCGGCTAACCGGCGCGTTGCGGCGCACGATGCGGTCGAGCTGTGACATCATTTTGAGTGTTCGCCGCAGCAGGGTGATCATCCGGTTGTCGCGCCGCGCGGACGTCTTGCCGCCGAATATCACCCCGATCAACCGGCGTCCGTCGCGTTCCACCGAGACCGCGAGGTTAAAGCCGGAGGCGTTTATGTAGCCGGTTTTTATTCCCGTGGTCCCGGGAAAACGTGCAAGCAGATTATTGTGATTGCGAAATTGCCGGTGCCCGTATTTGAAGGACTTCATCGAAAACAGATCAAAGTACTTCGGAAAATCACGCCGGATGGCGATCGAAAGTCGGGCCATGTCGCGCGCGGTGGTGACCTGGTTGCGATCGGGCAAACCAGATGCGTTCTGAAAGACCGTTGCCGTCATTCCCAATTGCCGGGCGCGGTCCGTCATCAGCGCCGCGAAGCGCGTTTCGGTGCCGGAAATGGCCTCGGCGACGACGGTCGCCACATCGTTCGCGGATTTGGTGATCAGGGCGCTGATGGCGTTCCTGACCGTAATCGACTGGCCTTTCCTAAGCCCCAGCTTGGACGGCGGCCGCCGAGCCGCCGGGGCCGAAACGGGAAGCCTCTTTGACATTGTGATCTTTCCGGCGCGTAACTGCTCAAAAACAAGATACAGCGTCATGATTTTTGCCAGCGAGGCCGGGTGTGTTTTCATATCCGGATTTTCGGCGTGAAGAACCTTTCCGCTGCGCTCGTCGACGATCATGGCGGCGTATTGACGCGCTTCGGCGACCGCCAGGCCAGCGGCAAAATAAACCAAGAAACCGATTAACAGGATAATTCTCACTGACTTTCCCGATTATGAGACCGCATCTGGTTCCGGTCAGTGACATCCGGAAGCAGACGTCAGGGTATTTAAGACTCCCAGAATCTACAACAGCATATAGCTTTTCCACCCCGGTATCCTAACTAATGAGGGGTCTGACTATACGATTCGATTTATCCACAGTAGGGGGCAACAAGGCGGTTTCCCGTTAACCATTGGCGAAATTTGCCTTTTGACGTCTCCAGCGCTTTCAATATCATTATCCCTGACGGGCCAGTCCCTGACGAAAGGACCGAACTCTGATTTTTCGAGTGAACATGAGTGACGACGACAAGGATGATCCACCCGGCAATGGGCCGGGGACGGGGCTTGTCGTCGACTCAAAACCGAAGACGCGAAAACCGTCGATGTATCGTGTCATCATGTTGAACGACGATTACACCCCGATGGAGTTCGTCGTAATGGTTCTGGAAAGATTTTTTTCAAAAAGTAACGATGAAGCGATCAAGATCATGCTTCATGTGCATCAGAAAGGGGTAGGCGTCTGCGGGGTCTACACCTATGAGGTCGCCGAAACCAAAGTCAATCAGGTGATGGATTTGGCGAAAGAGCACCAACACCCCCTGCAGTGCACGCTCGAAAAGGAATAGCCCATGCTATCGCGCAACCTTGAACGCAGTCTCCATCAGGCCCTCGCGCTGGCGCGTGAGCGCAGCCACGAATTCGCGACTTTGGAACATCTTCTTATGTCGCTGACTGACGATCAGGATGCGGTGGCGGTACTCAAGGCGTGCGGCGTCGATATAGAAAAGCTCCAGCACCAGCTCGGGGAATATCTCGATAACGAGCTCAACAACCTTGTGGTCAACCGGGACGACGACCCGAAACCGACTTCGAGCTTCCAGCGGGTGGTGCAGCGCGCGGCGATTCATGTGCAGACCTCCGGGCGCCAGGAAGTAACCGGTGCGAATGTTCTGGTCGCCATGTTCTCAGAACGGGAATCGCACGCGGTCTTCTTCCTGCAGGAGCAGGAAATGTCCCGCTTTGACGCGGTGAATTATATTTCGCACGGAATCGCGAAGGTGCCTGGCCGTTCCGAAACGCGAACGGTTCAGGGCGCTGATGAACCGGCGGAAGAAGAACAGAAGGAAAAGGAAGAAGGTCGCGAGGCATTGAGCGCCTATTGCGTCGACCTGAACCAGAAGGCGCGCGACGGCAAGATCGACCCGCTGATCGGACGGGCACATGAAATAGAACGCACGATCCAGGTACTATGCCGCCGGACCAAGAACAATCCGCTTTATGTCGGCGATGCCGGCGTGGGCAAGACGGCGCTGGCCGAAGGTCTGGCGTTGCGCATCGAAAACGGGGAAGTTCCCGATGTGCTGCAGGAGGCAACGATCTTTTCTCTCGATATGGGGTCGCTGCTGGCAGGAACGCGCTACCGGGGTGATTTCGAGGAACGGCTGAAAGCCGTGGTGACAGAGCTTGATGCCTGCGATAACGCCATCCTGTTTATCGATGAAATTCATACCGTCATCGGCGCCGGCGCGACAAGCGGCGGATCGATGGACGCGTCCAACCTGTTGAAGCCCGCCTTGCAGAGCGGAACGCTGCGCTGCATCGGGTCGACAACCTATAAGGAATACCGTTCCTATTTCGAAAAGGACCGTGCGCTGGTCCGGCGTTTCCAGAAAATCGATGTCGATGAACCGTCGGTCGAAGATGCGGTGAAAATTCTGCGCGGTCTCAAACCGTATTATGAGAAGCATCACCGGGTGCGCTATACGGCGGAGGCGTTGCGGACGGCGGTAGAGTTGGCGGCGCGCTATATCAACGACCGGAAGTTGCCAGACAAGGCGATTGACGTGATTGACGAGGTGGGTGCGGCGCAGAAGCTGCTGCCGGAAGGACGCCGCCGCAAGATGATCGGGGTAAAGGACGTGGAGGCCGTGGTCGCCAAGATCGCGCGGATACCGCCGAAAAGCGTTTCCCGCAACGACCAGAAGGCTCTGCTCAATCTGGATCGCGATTTGAAGACCGTTGTTTTCGGCCAGGATAATGCGATTGATGCGCTGGCCACCGCGATCAAGATGTCGCGTGCCGGCTTGCGCGAACCGGAAAAACCCATCGGGTGCTATTTGTTTTCAGGGCCGACGGGCGTCGGAAAGACCGAGGTCGCGAAACAGCTTGCCCTGACCATGGGGATTGAATTGATCCGGTTTGACATGTCCGAATATATGGAGCGCCACACCGTGTCGCGGCTGATCGGCGCGCCGCCGGGTTATGTGGGATTCGATCAGGGCGGCCTGTTAACCGACGCCATTGATCAGCATCCGCATGCCGTATTGCTGCTTGATGAGATCGAGAAGGCGCACCCGGATCTGTTCAATATACTTCTGCAGGTGATGGATCACGGCAAGCTGACCGACCATAACGGCAAGCACGTCGATTTTCGCAATGTGGTATTGATTATGACAACCAATGCCGGCGCTTCCGATCTTGCAAAGGAAGCGATCGGAATCGGGCGGGACAAGCGCGAGGGCGATGACGAAGAAGCGATCAAGAACCTGTTCACACCGGAATTCCGGAACAGGCTGGATTCGACGATCGCTTTTGAATCCCTGCCGCCGGAAATCGTCGAGCTGGTGGTCGATAAGTTTATTATCCAGCTGGAGGCGCAGCTGGAGGATCGCGGCGTTACGTTCGACCTTGATGAGGCGGCCCGCAAGTGGCTGGTACGTGAAGGCTATGACGAACGGTTTGGTGCAAGGCCGATGGCGCGGGTCATTCAGGAAAATATCAAGAAGCCGCTTGCGGATGAGTTGCTGTTCGGCAAGCTGGAACGCGGGGGCGTGGTCAAGGTCGGCGCCGCCGATGGCAAGCTGACGCTCGATGTGACGCCGGCGAAAGTCAAGAAAAAGCCGAAATCCGGTGGCGGCAAGAAAGAAGAGGACCACGCGCTGGTCGAATAGACAGGGCCGGAACTAAAACGGCAGATCCTTGCGATAGGGCGACATTTCGTCCTCCAGCATCGCCATTTCCGAGCGGTTTTGCGCGCGTTCATGGGTGAGAAAGTTTTCGACCGCGTCGCGGAAGCCCTCATGGCGGATCCAGTGCGCACTATATGTTTCCGACGGCAAATAGCCGCGGCTGATCTTGTGCGGTCCCTGGGCTCCGGCTTCCACCTTTGCCAGGTTGTTTTCGATCGCGTAATCGATTGCGCGGTAAAAGCAGGCTTCGAAATACAGCATGCGGAACTGCGCGGCGCAGCCCCAGTTGCGGCCATAAAGCGTGTCGCGTCCCCGCAAATTCAGGGCCGCGCCGACAGGTGCGCCGTCATGGCTGGCTAGAACCAGTACGACGTTTCCGGCGAGGCGTTCGCGAAGCAGCGAAAAGAAATCGCGGTCCAGATAGGCATGCGCCCATTTGCGGTCAACCGTGTTGAGATAGAAGCTGTAGAACGCGTCCATATGTTCTTCGCGTAAATCATCGCCGGTCAGAATTTCTATTTCTACGTCTTCATTGGCGACGCGCCGTTCCTTGCGGATGGATTTTCGTTTCCGCGAGGTCAATGCGCCCAGAAAATCATCGAAATCCGCATAGCCGCGATTGTGCCAATGAAACTGCTTGCCGACGCGTTTCAGAAACCCTTCACCGACAAGATGGTCGTGTTCTTCCGGCGTGCAAAACGTTATGTGGAGAGAAGAAACCTCGCGCTGGCGGGCGAGTTCCTGAAGACCGGCGGTGAGAACCGTGGTCAGTCTCTCGCGGTCGCCATCCGGGCGAATCAGAAGGCGCGGCCCCGTTACCGGCGTAAACGGAACCGCGACCTGTAATTTGGGATAATATTTTCCGCCGGCTCTTTCGAAAGCCTCCGCCCATCCCCAGTCGAAGACGTATTCGCCGTAGGAATGGCTTTTCAAATAGGCCGGGACAGCGGCGATTACCGTGCCCGCCGCATCCTCGACCAGAAGGTGTTGGGGCAACCATCCTGTTTCGGCGCTGACGGACCCGCTGTCTTCCAGGGCCGACAGAAATTCAAAAGACACGAAGGGGTTGTCGTCGCCCGCACATGCATTCCAGACTTCGGAGGAGGTCTCGGACAGGCCTTCGATTACCTTGACGGTAACCGTGTCTTCACCGTCCGGCATTCTTAGGCGATTTCAAATACGCCATCGACCTCAACGGCGGCGCCGCTCGGCAGAGACGCCGTGGCGACCGCAAAGCGGGCATGCCGGCCGGCTTCTCCGAAAATCTCAACAAACAGATCGGAAGCGCCATTCATAACCTGCGGAGGTTGTTTGAAGTCGGGCGCCGCATTGACGAAACCGCCCAGCTTGACGACACGGGTTACCCGGTCCAGGTCACCGTCGCAGGCATTTTTCAACTGAGCGATCAGGTTAAGAGCGCAAGCCCGTGCCGCGCGTTGCCCGGTCTCGATATTGAGCCCGTCTCCGATCTTGCCGGCGATCAACTCACCGTTTTCGTGCGATATCTGGCCCGAAACGAATACGAGATTTCCCGTAACGACAAAGGGTATGTAGTTGGCCGAGGGTGCCGGCCCGTCCGGTAACGCGATTCCAAGTTCCTGTAGTCGCTGATCGATCTTTCCCGCCATTGGGTCCTCCTCTTTGGCCAAATCCTAGTCCAAAACCGGCCAATAGAGAACCGTGGGGCGCATATGGCACAAAAAATCGGGGGGTAACAAACCCCCCGTAGTTTCAGGGAGACACAGCGTCAGGATTGACGCTGATCTGTCGCGGCGTCCGCTGAGGAACTGACGGGCGTCGCGCTTCGTTCCTCCGGCAAAACCGGAAGGGACGAAGTCGTTCGGTCACCGGCGGACGGCCCGGTGACAGCGTCTGGAACAAGTATCGGACGATCCGGCGCAGTATGTCCGGTGTCATCGCGAAGAGTGATGGTCTCTGGTTTACTCACCGCCGGCGCCAACACCAGCGCCCTCAGGCCGACATTTCGCGCATCGGCAATCCAACCTTCGATCTGGTCGTTTTCCGTTGCGGCGGGCAAGGTCAGCGGGATCGCGATAGCGCCGGTCAGGAACCGTTGAATCCGTCCCATCGATTTGATCCGGTCGGCGGGGCTGATTTGTGTGCCGGCTTGCCGGTCCATACGTACCGGGTGGGCGTCTGAGGGGGCGGCGGCAATCCCGCCGGTGCCCAGCGCCCAACGCGACGCGGCGTCTATTGCGCCATCGCAGAAACCAATTGCGGCCAGGACATCGAAATCGTCTTGCGACAATTCCCCAGGATCCAGTTTTAATGCATCCACGCAAAAGGTCCGGCCGAGTACTGCTGGTGCAAAACATTGCGATAAATCATCGGCCGTCTGGAGCAACCGTTCGACCCGCCGGAGCACTTCTTCCGTAAACCCGCAGCGGCGCAAGCTCGTGTGATTTACCCCGGGCGCATTGCGGAGCGTTCGCCGCCCCGCGATTTGTCCGGCGGTGCCGTCGATTATGGTCTCGTTGTATCCCTCAGCTCTCATATCCGGGAGATTGCGCGCCTGGTCGTTTGCGCGCGGCGCTATTCCCGGCTTGACCGGCGCATTGAAGACGGCTTGCGGCAATTTCGGCGCACCGGCGGACAGCACAATCGCATTTCTAAGGGGCGCGCGGTCTTCGTCCGCCGGGTTCCGCCAGGCGCGCGCGGCCGGTCCAGCCGTTCCCAGCATCGCTGCCTGTTCCCTTTGGGCCGAGAGGGCCGACTGAATGGCGTCCTGATGGTCCGCATAGCGGGGAAAGGCGCCACGTTCTTCTGCGAGTTCCCGTGCCGCCCTCCATGACGCCGCAGCGGCCACAGCCGACAATTCTGCACCGGATTCATCGACCGCAAGATTGCCAAGGCAAATATTAATTGGCCGGAAATCCCATATCCGACGGGCGATTCGCGGGTTGGGTGACGGGGAAATGTCAATCAGGATATCGAGGGCGAGGGCGGTCAGACCGATAGCGTGCTCCATACCGCTGGAATCGAGGCCGATTTGCGAACTATAGGCGCCGGCGTTGATGGTCGCCGTCGGCGCGCCGATATCGTCGGAGAACATAAAGCCGTATTCCGGATCCATAGAGCGAATGGTACCGGCATCGAAAAACATGGTGGTTTCGGTATCCGGGTTTCCGATCAAAATCGTTAAACTGTCACCCGACTGGGTGGCCCGGTTGGCGTAATCCGCCACCGTCTTTGCCTTTGTGTCTGAATTCAAGACCACCGTACGGCGAGTCTCGGTGGCGGCCGCGCCGGCGGGGACGGGACCCATGATATCGTCCGCTGAAAATGTCTGTCGCCGCGCCAGCTTCTCCAGAATCGATTCGAGCATGGAGTCGGGAATGCCCGCTTGTGTGGCGGACAGTAAAGCCATCCTGAGGCGGGGCGATATAGCGTCGCTTCCATCCGGGGCTTCATCGCCCCAGCTGTCGATGATCGCGTCTATGTGACGGCGGAAAATTTTGTTCCCCGCGTCGGCGGCGGCTTGCCGCGCATTCTTGTACAGATGATCATCCCGAACGCCGGTAAAACTTTCGTCGGCGGGACTGATGGTCAGGAGCCCACCCGCTGGTGCCTCTTCGTAGAACCGGCGGAGCGCTCCGGGCCTCCTCCCCAAGCCGGGATTAAGCGACCAGCGCCCGCCGCCTTCCGATATGTGCTCAAGCGTCTGTTTCAGGCCGGTCAGCCCCGATGAATTCTCGGAAATCCCGTTTGCTCCGATGATAAAACCGGCATAAACGGGCATATCTTCCGAGTTCGCCGCGCGGACAGCGCCTGTCCGCCAATCGGCGATACAGCTTAACGGGTCGGATATCTCGATCCCGTATGCCCAGGAAATT
>Ga0181579_10003187_pt1 | contig 13047 bp, 11 predicted proteins | sample 071ome_24_FD_132996 | JGI IMG/M metagenome (GOLD analysis project Ga0181579, IMG submission 132996) | Coastal salt marsh microbial communities from the Groves Creek Marsh, Skidaway Island, Georgia - 071402CT metaG (megahit assembly) | ecosystem: Environmental > Aquatic > Marine > Intertidal... | reverse complement strand
CTTGCGTTTGCGCGACGACAACGCCGCCAGGAAGTCGTCGAACGATCCATAGCCGTCGTTCTGCCAGTGAAATTGCTCGCCGGTGCGTTGCAAGAACCCAGCTTCGCCGAGACGTTGCCACTCGCCTTCAGTGGGAAAGTTCACGTTGACGGAAGAGATGTCGTGTTTTAGCGCGACTTCGATCGCGCCGGCGATCAACGCCTGCTCCATATTGTCGCGGTTCGCGTCGCCGCGCACCAACAGGCGGGGACCGGTGGCCGGCGTAAATGGCACGGCGATCAGCAGTTTGGGGTAATAGCTCCCGCCGGCGCGCTCAAAAGCCTGGGCCCAGCCGTGGTCGAAGACATACTCGCCCTGGGAATGGCCTTTGACGTACATCGGGGCGCACGCGGCAATGCCAACGTCATCCTCGACCACCAGATGAAAAGGTGCCCAACCCGTATCGGCCGTCGCACTGCCGCTCTCTTCGAGGGCGGCGAGGAAGGCGTGCTGGACGAAGGGGTTGTTGTCACCGGCGCAGGCATTCCATTGATCGGCCGGTAGTCGACGGATATCGCCAACCACCTTGATCGTGACCTCTTGCGGCTCGACGTCACCCATTCGGCGTCAGCGGATCTCAAACACGGCATCAACTTCGACCGAGGCGCCGAGGGGCAACGATGGCGCACCCACTGCAAACCGCGCGTGGGCGGCTTTATCGGCAAACACGGCGGCCATCAGGTCGGATGCCCCGTTGATCACTTTGGGGTGGTCCGTGAAGGAGGGATCACAGGCCACGAAGCCGCTGAGTTTGACGCAGCGCACGACCCGTTCCAGGTCGCCATTGCAGGCGGCATTCAGTTGCGTGATCAAGTTGATCGCGCACAATCGCGCGCAGTCCTGGGCATCTTCCAGCGAAACCGTGTCGGGCACCCGACCGGGATACTGCAAGGCACCGTCGACGAGAGCGATTTGTCCGGCGAGGAAGACGAGGTTGCCGGTCACCACGAAGGGCACGTAGTTGCCCTGGGCCGCGGGGGCCGGGGGCAAGGCAATACCCAGTTTTTCCAATCGGTCGGCAATTTTTTCGGTCATCTCGGCGGTGGCTCCCTAGTCACTATGGCAACGATGATACATTCTCGCATCGGGGCGGCAAACTTGGGGCACACTTGCGTTGCCCGGCATCGCGCCTACATAGCATGTTCTGGAGGCGGATTTGTCAGAGCAAGACGTAGACGAAATCACGGACTGGATCGTCGAAAGCGGGCTCCTCGGCCTTCCGGAAACCGAGATCATAGACGGTGTTTGTCAGCGGCTGAACGACGCCGGGACCAAGGTCATGCGCGTACAGGTCGGGCAACGCGTTCTCCACCCGATCTATGCCGGCGTCGGCTTTCTTTGGGAACGGGACAAGGGAGCCGAAAAAGTCGACTGGGCGCGCGAGGATGATACCGGCGACGATCGCGGCATGAGCACTAGTCCGTTCGCCAAGTTGTTCAACGAAGGGCTTGAAAATTGGCGGTTTAAGATCGAAGGCGCCAACGAAGAACTCCCATTCTCTATTCTCGAAGATCTACGTGAACGTGGCGCTACCGACTATTCGGTGTACGCCACGGGGTTCTCAAAGGAGTCGATCCGCGAAACGCGCATGGACAAATAAGCAGAGGGCATGGTGTCGTCGTGGACCGTCGACAATCCCGGTGGCTACACCGATAAGCAGTTGGCGCAACTGAGGCGGGTGGTCCGAACGTTGGGGTTGGCCATCAAGAGCGAGCGCAACCACAGCATGGCGCAGGTGCTCTTAGAAGTGTACCTCGGCAAAGATGCGGGTCGCCGTGTGCTCTCCGGTGATATCGCACGCGGCATGGTGCGCTCGATCTCGGCTGTACTTTGGTATTGCGACCTTCAGGGCTTTACAAAGATTGCCGACAAAACGCCACCTGACGAGCTGATACGCCTTCTGAACGATTACTTCGAGAACATGGTCGAGCCGATTCACGCCGCAGGTGGGCAAGTTTTAAAATTTATGGGCGATGGGTTGATGGCGATCTTCGAACTCGATGGTTCCGATGATGCCGATATTTGTCGCATTGCTTTGGATACAGTCGAAGAAACGCGCCGCCGAATTAGAATCGTCAATCAAGAGCGCGCCGCTGCCGGTCGGCCGACGACCGATTTCTATGTCGCAATGCACCTTGGCGATGTGCAGTACGGCAACATCGGTTCCAAGGATCGTCTTGATTTCACCGTGATCGGACCGGCGGTCAACGAAGTTAGTCGGATCGAAGCGATGTGTCGGCCGTTAGATCGAGAAGTGATCGTCTCCTCGGCATTCTCAAGGGCTGCGGAGAAGTGCCAAGATCGTCTGGTCTCGCTGGGCCGCTATGCGTTGCGCGGGGTGCGTCGGCCTGAGGAACTCTTCACCTTGATGCCGCCTGACGCTGAATAAAAAAACCCCCGGCCGTGGCCGAGGGTTTTCTGAGAGAGGTCGTGTCTAACTCGCTAACGCCCCCCTGGCGTTCGCTTTGTCCCAGTCGCCGTGGAGTTTCCGTCGGCCCTTGTCGGTATACATCGCAGCATCGGCCCGGCGCATGACGGCGCGTGGATCGCTACCGGGGCTGAACGGCGCGACGCCCATGCTGGCCTGAACCGAGATTAGATTTCCTTCAAACGTAAGGTGTGACGCGTTCATCAATAGTTGCAGCGTCCGCGCCCGCCGTTCGCCCTCTTGGGGCGAGGTTTGCACCATCAGAATAGCGAATTCGTCACCGCCCAGGCGCGCTACTGTATCGGTTTGTCGAATGCTGTTTTTGAGAAAGTCGGCGACGTAGATCAAAACCGCGTCGCCCGCATCGTGGCCCATCAGGTCGTTGATCGGCTTGAATCCGTCGAGGTCGATGTAGGCAAGAACGCCGGTTTCGTCGAATCGGCTGGCACCTGCGATCGCGCGCCGGACCTGTTCTTCGAAGGCTCGGCGGTTGGCCAGACCGGTAAGGGGATCGGTCATGGCTTGGGATTTGAGGGAGGCGATCACGGAATCTTTTTGCGACAGCAACTGTTCGCTTTCCGCAATCCGGTGCAGGGCTTGAACCAGCAGGCGCATCAGGCGCGGCCGATCGGCGTGGACCTCGGTTCCCAGCGCCGTGCCGACATCGACCATCACAGGTTCGAGACCCATTCTGTCTTGGTCCAGTGAGATTACCTGCGGAGGCGCCATAGCGTTCATTCCCAGCCCGAGTACACATTACAAACCATATTCCTGGCCTTCTCTTGGCAATGCTCGTGCCATTTTTGGGGTGGCACTTCGCCTGTTTACCCATGGTTAAGATTTGGCGGCAGGCAACTTCGGCCCGGTCACGCGGCAAGGCTTGCCGCGCGGTGTGCAGGTATTGGCCAGTGACAAAAGTCCGCGCGTTCAATAACGTTTTGACATGATTCATCGAATACGTGCGATGTCCGCTCGCATCGGCATGGCTTGTGTCGCCGGTGTCGTCTGGCTGGGCGTCGCCGACGCGGCGCCTCTGCAGTCACACATCGGCGTTTACGAACTGACGATGTCGAAGAACCGAAGCGACAGCGGAATTGCGGGGGTTAGCGGTCGCCTCGTGCTCCGCGTTACGGATTCGTGCGATGGCTTCGCGCAATCGCAACGCATGGTGCTGCTGACGACCAGCGCCGACGGCGAACAAGTTGTACGGGATTTCAACTTTGAGTCCTGGGAGTCAGGCGACGGGACCGAAATTCGTTTTGATAGTCGGGATACCGCGAACGGTACCGAGCAAAGCCGACACTCCGGCCACGCCGACCTCTCCGCCGAGGGCGGAGAGGGCAAGGTTGTGTTCACGCGGCCCGAGCCGGGGGAGTTGCCGCTCGAGGCAGGCACGGTCTTTCCCACCGAGCACTTCAAAGTCTTGATTGAGGCTGCCCAAGAAGGGCGCCGAAGTGTCGAGCGCCGCGTGTATGACGGATCGGGGCCGGATGGGGTTTACGATGCCGTTGCCTGGATTTCCAAGCCGGGTACGCCGACCCGCGACACCGAAGTGGCCGACCAGTTGAAGGACGGCGATGCTTGGAACGTCCAACTCGCCTATTTCAAGCCGGCGACCGACGGTTCGCTCCCCGAATACGAGATCGCATTTCGACTCCATGAAAACGGAGTCGCGAGTGATCTTGTGCTTGATTACGGCACTTTCGCCCTCAACGCACGGCTCACGCGGCTGGACTATTTCCCACCGGACTGCAACGCCTCACGGCCATAACCGGGCAGCGCCTCGAACGCCGCTCGAATCACCGTGCTTGGCCCTCAAAAGCGGTGTCGAGACCTCGTCGGAAAACACGTAGCGGCTCCATCGGTTGGGCACTTCCTCGTAGAGGGCGGCGATGTTCGAGAGGCCACCCCCGACGACAATGGCATCCGGGTCAACGATGTTGATGACATGCGCCAACGCCCGTGCAAGCCGATCGGCGTAGCGATCGAGTGTTTCCCGGCAGGCCGGATCGCCTTGCGTGGCATGATCGACGATCTCTTCAGGGCTTAGTACCGCGCCTACCTTGCGCTGATGGTCGGCTGCCAGACCGGGCCCGGACAAGAACGTCTCGATGCAACCCTGTCGACCGCAGTAGCAGGGAGGGCCCGGTCGCTCGTCATCGGTCGGCGAGGGGAGGGGGTTGTGTCCCCATTCGCCGGCAATGGCGTTGCGTCCCGTGACTGCGCGGTCGTTCCAAACGACCCCGGCGCCGACGCCGGTCCCGAGGATGACGCCGAACACCCCGTCGTAGCCCGCACCGGCGCCATCTTGGGCTTCGGACAACGCAAAGCAATTCGCATCGTTGGCCAAGCGGACGGGCCGGTCGAGCGCGGCCTCTAGGTCACGATGAAACGGATGGCCGATCAGCCACGTCGAATTGGCGTTTTTGACGAGACCGGTCGCAGGGGAGATCGCGCCGGGGATCCCAATGCCGACCGGTCTTGCACACGGCGTGGCGGCCGCGATGTCGTCAACCAGGGCTGCTATTGCAGCTACCGTATCGGTGTAGTTGTCGCGCGGAGCATCGATGCGAATTCGAGCGACCTCTTCTCCGTTCTCGGCCAGCGCAACGGATTCGATCTTGGTGCCCCCGAGATCGATACCAATGCGACAGAGGTTGTTCGGGGTCACGACCGTTTACACCCCTAAGATCTCACGAATCGTGCGCTCGGCGTCCGGCCAGGTTTCCGTTCGGTGGTGACTGTGCCGCGCGGTGCCGACGAGGTTCTCCAACCGAGGGTCCTCAATGAACTGGATACGATGTACCTCTGGCGCATGGAGCGCTACCGATTCGTGATGTTCCGGTAAGTCATCGATAAAGACCGTCACGGCGTCGGTCTGCCGGGCCAGATCGCGTACCGCGTGACCCTTGCCGCCAACATTGGTGACGACAGGGTGGTCGATCCCCAGGCGACGTAGGCTGTCGCGCCGCGCTTGACGAGCCGAATGCGAAATATTGGTCAATACGACGATTTGCGCGTGTTCCGACAACCGCGACAACGCTTCGGCGGCACCAGGAACTTCCGGCAGGTCGTAAATGCACTCATCGAGAAATCGCTCGCGCACCTCTGCGACCTCATGATTGGGGATCGCTTGGTCGTCGGCAAGCCGACGGATGGTGCCTTCGAAGTGAAACGCGGTCCAATCGTAGTAAAGACCCTGCGCGGTTAGGAATGCCTCCATGCCGACGCCGAACCGAACCAACACTTCATCGGCATCGGTGACGATCAGGGATCGTGTCCGGTCCAACGCGATGGTTTCGAGCTGGACCGCGACTTCTTTGATGAGTTGATCAGGCATCGCGCGTTACGGGGTTCATGTCGGCGACTATACTGCGCCGGTGACCCAGAAGACGATCATCGTTGTCGAGGACGACGCCCTGACTGCCGGGCTCGTGGCGGACATCATTCAAACCATGGGCCATGCCGTGGAAACTGCCTCGTCGGTTCAACCTGCACTGCAACTGGCGCAATCGCGTCGGCCCGCTGCGATGCTGGTGGACGTGAACCTGGGCGCGGAGTCGGGGTTGGACTTGATGACCCAACTTGCAGGTGATCCCCGCACCGCGTCCATCCCGATTGTCGCCATGACTGCGCCGAACGGACCGGAAGGCGGTGCCGCCCTAGAGCGGGCGGGCGCGGTGGCGTTGCTGGAGAAACCGTTTTCTGCGGAAGACATCATTACCCTTGTCACCGCTGTGATTGCGACCGGCCCCAAATAGAAAGGCCGCCAAAAGGCGGCCCTCAGCGTCGATCAATAGCGCAGGCTATTTGATACGCGCTTCCTTGAACTCGACATGTTTGCGCGCCACCGGATCGTACTTCTTGAGCACCATTTTCTCGGTGATGTTGCGCGGATTCTTCTTGGTCACGTAGTAGTAGCCGGTGCCGGCAGTACTCTCGAGCTTGATCTTGACGACGGCGGGTTTAGCCATTTCTTGTCTCCATGCTGCCCTCTGGGGCGCGATTGGGGCCGGACGATAGTCCGTCCCTCGCCGGTGTCAAGCGGCGCGGTGGCGGGGTGTGAGAGCCAGCCGTAGAGCCGCAGAAATCAAACGATTAGGGGCCCCCGAGCTGGGCGAGGGGCATGTCTGCGCTTCCCGCGGCCCATGGTCGGAGGTTACGCCGCGCTCACGACGCGTCGTCGACCGCTGACTCGAAGAGCCCCCGCACGATGCGCCCATCGGCCATTTCATATCGAATGACCCGTTTGCCCATCCGGCGGGTGATAAAGGGAATGCCCTGCCGAGCGTCTTCTTCGGGCTGCAGCGACAGGGCCGTCGCAACTTCTTTGACGACCAGTTCGGTGACACTGGCTGTCGGCAGACGGTCGATCTCGTTGATCGGCACCCAGGTCAGGTCGAGCAGTTCGTCGTTTTGTCGAAGCGTGCCATGCAGATGGCGCGCATCGGCGACGAAAAAGCGGGCATGGAACCGCCGGGGTGGCCCCTTTGGCGTAATCGCGCGTGCCACGAAACCCAGTGCGCCGAGCGCCGGCTTGATCTGCGCTTCGGCAAACGCTCCCCAGCCGGTCGGCGCTTTGCCTGAAAACGCCTGATCTCGGACGCCGAAGAACAATCCTGTTTCTTCGTACGTTTCGCGGATCGCCGCAAGTCCAAGGGCGCGGGCACGGTGGCGCGTACAATGTCGCGTCAGCGCCTGTTGGACGGCGGGGTGGTAGTCGTTCGCAATTTCCGCATAACCGTCACGTCGATCGACGGCCCCGCCCGGGAAGACATAAACGTCCGGCATGAACGCCTGGCGTTGCGGTCGTCGGCCCATCAGAATTTCAGGGCTGCCATTCGAATGGCGCACAAGTATGAGGCTTGCTGCATCTCGGGGATACCGCGCCTTTGGATGCATTTCGGTCATCTCAGTGTTCTACCCGAGAATTGCCCGACGTAGAACACCACGGCGCTTTCCTAGCGCCGTCGTTGGGTGCGACGGCGCCCTGTGGGCTGGCGGCGGGCGCCACGCCGCTTGCCGGGCTGACTGCGAGTCGGCGCGTCGCTGACGATTTCGAGGCGCAGACGTCCCCCAATGGGGTCGGCATCAAGCAGTTTGACCTTTACCTCGTCACCTAGTCGCCACGTCTCACCGCTCTTTTCGCCGATCAAGGCGTGCTTTGCCTCGTCGTGCTGGAAGAACTCACCTCCCAGCGAGCGGATCGGCGCTAGGCCGTCAGCACCGCTTTCGTCCAGCGTCACGAACAACCCGAATCGTGAGACACCACTGATGCGCCCGCGAAATAGCGCGCCGACCTTTCCGCTCAGGTATAGCGCGGTAAAGCGATCTACCGCGTCGCGTTCGGCGACCATGGCGCGGCGCTCGGCCTGCGAGATCTGTTCGCCAATCTGGCGCCAGTCGGTGCCATCGTCCTTCGCAAGCCCGTCGTTGCCGAGCCGGCACGCCGTGATCAAACCGCGGTGAACCAACAGATCGGCATAACGCCGGATAGGTGAGGTGAAGTGCGCATAGCGTGCCAATGCGAGGCCGAAATGGCCGAGGTTGTCCGGGCTGTAAACCGCTTGCGCCTGGGCGCGCAATACTACTTGATGAATCAAATGTTCCGCCGGCGACCCCTTGGCTTTGGCCAAGATGGCGTTGAATGCTTTGGGTTTAAGGACCTGACCCGGCGCAAGGCTCAGATCGAGCGTCTTCAAGAAATCGCGCAGCGCCGATAGTTTTTCCCGGTCGGGTTCGTCATGTACGCGGTACATGCAGGGTAGTTGCTTTTCTTCCAGCGTTTCGGCCGCGCACACGTTGGCGAGGATCATGAAGTCTTCGACCAGTTGGTGGCTCCGCAACGCGACGCGCGGTTCGATCGAGACGATTTCACCGTCCGCGGAGAGCCGCACGACGCGCTCCGGCAAGTTCAGGGCAAGTGGCCCTCGCGCATCACGTGCTTTCTTGAGCGCATCGTGGGCGCTGTAGAGCGGCATGATGAGTTCTCGGCGCGCCGGATCCGAGGTATCGCTGGTGTCGTAGAGTTCTTGCGCTTCGGCATAGGTGAACCGCCGGGCCGACCGCATTAGGCCTCGGACAAATCGATGGCGCCGCTTTTTCCCCTCGCGATCGATCCAAACCTCGACCGCCATGCAGGCGCGAACCTCGTCGGGCCGCAGCGAACACACGCCGCTCGACAGAGCGTCGGGCAACATCGGCACGACGCGATCGGGGAAATAGGCAGAGTTCCCGCGTTTGGCCGCGTCCGCATCCAGTGCTGTGCCGCTCCGGACGTAGTGGGCGACATCGGCAATGGCGATCAACAGGTGCCAGCCACCGGCATTGCCAGGGTCGGTGTCCGGCTCGGCCCAAATCGCATCGTCGAAGTCGCGGGCATCTTCGGGATCGATCGTGACCAGCGGGACGTCTCTCAGGTCGGTTCGTTGGCCAAGGCTTGGGACGGTTGCCCGCTCAGCCGCCTCGATGGATTCCGGCCTGAACCGCGTCGGCAAGTCATGCGTATGAATCGAAATGAGGCTCAACGCCCGCGCGTCGTTCTTGCTGCCGATCCGTTCGACCACGCGGCCTTGTTGCAATCCCAGGCGGCGCGCCGGAAGAACTTCTGCGTGGACAAGGTCGCCCGGCTGGGCGCCACCGCTGTCCGGACCGGCGACCCACAGGTCGCGCCCGGTTCGATCGGTGGGATGAATGCGACCCTGGCCGCCGACCAAATCGAACACCCCGACCATGCGATCAGGGCCGCGGCCGATGACTCGCATCACGCGCGCTTCGTAGAGGCCGTCTTCTTTTTCCTGAATGCGGGCAAGGACGCGGTCGCCGATGCCGAGGGCCGGGCCGGTTGTTCGCCGAGAATCCGGGATAAGGAGGACGCGCGGCGCCTCTTTGTCGGATGTCCATTGCAGTGGCCGACACCAAAGCTCGCCGTCGACATCAATATCGCTCACCTCAAGGGGCGTGACGTTGGGCAATTTGGTGGGGTCGCCGACCCGTCGACCGCGGCGGCGTTCAAGTGCGCCGTCGTCGAACATTTCGCGCAGAAGGCGCTTCAGCTCCTTGCGGGCATCGCCCTTAATGCCGAACGCCCGGGCGATCTCACGCTTGCTGGCGCGGTCGGGGTTGTCCTGGACGTAGCGAAGGATCTCGTCTCGGGTCGGGAAGGGTGCCTTGCGCCCGCTGCGGGCCATATTGGCTAGTCGTCGGCCGAGGGTGCCGGCTCGGTATCTGTTGCTTCGCTGCTGGCAGGCTTAGCGGCCTTGGTCTTTTTGGCGGTCTTCGCCTTGGTCTTCTTGGCTTTCGTTTTCTTGGCCTTCGCCTTCTTCGCCTTGGCCTTTTTCGCCTTGGGTTTGGTGGCTTTCTTGGTTTTCTTCGCGGTCCCGGCTTTCTTTTCGCGTTCGGCGAGAAGGCCGAGGGCGACCTCAAGGGTCATTTCTTCCGGCTCCGTCCCGCCGGGCAGCGTCGCGTTGGTCTTGCCGTGATTGACGTAGGGACCATAGCGGCCATCGAGTACCGCGACGGCTTTGGAATCGACGGGATGTTCGCCGAGGGCCTTCAAGACCTTCGGGCCGCGCCGCCGCTTGGGTTCCGCCAACAGCGCCACGGCGCGGTTGAGCCCCACGGTGAGGACGTCTTCGTCGTCTCCCAACGATCGGTATTCGCCGTCATGGCGGATAAAGGGTCCGAACCGACCGATCCCCGCGCTGATCTTCTTCCCGGTTTCGGGATGTTTCCCGACCTCGCGCGGCAGCGACAGGTATCGCGCGGCCTCTTCAAGCTCGATCTCGTGCGGATCGGACCCTTTGGGGATAGCAACCCGCTTGGGCTTCTTATCACCCTCGGCCTCGCCGCGCTGGATGTAAAACCCGTAGGGGCCCTTGCGAACGGTCACGACCTCATCGGTCGCCGGGTCGGTCCCAAGCTCCCGCGGCCCGGCCGCAGCGTTACTGGCGTCTCCTGAATCTCCGAGGGCGCGGGTAAATTTGCATTCCGGGTAGTTGGAGCAGCCGACAAAGGCGCCGAACTTACCGACCTTGATACTCAACGTCCCGTCGTCACAGGACGGGCATTTGCGCGGATCGCCACCGTCCTCGGGTGGGTGAAAAACGTGGTCGGCGAGTATTTCATTAAGCGAGTCGAGAACCTCGCGCACGCGCAGTTCTTTGGTGCCGTCAACCGCGATCGTGAAGTCGTTCCAGAACGCCTCAAGCACCTTCTTCCAATTGATTTGGCCGGCCGAGATCTCGTCGAGTTGGTTTTCAAGATCGGCCGTGAAGTCGTACTCGACGTAGCGTTCGAAAAAGCTGACGAGGAAGGCCGTGACGAGTTGGCCACGGTCGTCGGCAAAAAAGCGCGACTTTTCCAACCGGACGTAATTGCGATCTTGCAGGACCGAAAGGATCGATGCGTAGGTCGAGGGTCGACCGATGCCGAGTTCTTCGAGGCGCTTGACGAGCGTTGCCTCGGTGTAGCGAGGTGGCGGCTCAGTGAAGTGTTGTGACGGCTTGACGTCGCCGTGCTCCAACGGATCTTTGACGGCGACCTTGGGCAACGCGCGGTTGTTGTCGGCCGCTGCATCCTCTTTGGACACATCGTCACGGCCTTCTTGGTAGAGCTTGAGAAAACCATCGAACAAAATGATCTGTCCGGTCGCGCGAAAGCGGCTGTTGTTGTCGTTGGCGGCGATATCGATGCTGGCGTTCTCGAGCTTCGCGCTGGCCATCTGGCTGGCGATCGTGCGCTTCCAAATCAATTCGTAGAGTTGCGCCTGTTCGGGTGACAGGTGCTGCGCCATATCTTTCGGCAATCGGCTTAAATCGGTCGGCCGGATTGCCTCATGCGCCTCTTGGGCATTCTTGGCTTTGGTCTTATAGGCCCGCGGGCTCTCGGGCACATATTGTGGCCCGTATTCGTTGGCGATCACTTGGCGACACCCGTTGACGGCTTCGTTGGCGATCTGCACGCCGTCGGTCCGCATATAGGTAATAAGCCCCGTCACCTCACCGCCCAGATTGATCCCCTCGTAAAGCCGCTGAGCCACCTGCATGGTCCGCCGGGCGGCAAAACGGAGCTTGCGCGAGGCTTCTTGCTGCAAGGTCGAGGTCGTGAACGGTGGCGGCGGATGACGCGAGGTCTCTTTCGCCGCAACGTCGGCCACCGCGAAGCCGGGCGAGGCTTGAATAAGCGCCAATGCGGCCTGCGCCTCCGCCTCTGTCTTCAGCGAGAATTTTTCGAGTTTTTCGCCGCGCAGTTGGACCAATCGTGCCGGCAGTGTGGCGCCGCCAGCGGTCTGGAAATCCGCCGCGATCGTCCAGTATTCCTGCGGAACGAATTTATCGATCTCGAGTTCGCGTTCGCAGATCAATCGCAGGGCGACCGATTGCACGCGGCCGGCCGACCGCGCACCAGGTAATTTGCGCCAAAGCACCGGCGACAAGGTAAAGCCGACGAGGTAGTCCAGCGCGCGGCGCGCTTGTTGTGCGTTGACGAGATCCATGTCGATCTCGCGCGGGTGCTGCATCGCTTCTTCGACAGCGCTCTTGGTGATTTCGTTGAACACTACGCGTTTGACGTCGACGCCGTTACAAGCTTTCATCTCGGACAGTGCGCCCAGGACGTGCCAGGCAATTGCTTCGCCCTCGCGATCCGGATCGGTTGCGAGATAGAGCCGCTCCGAGCCCTTCAGCGCTTTGGCAATATCTTTTAAATGACCGGCAGAGCGCGGATCGGTCTCGTAGGTCATCTCGAAGTCGTTATCCGGATCGACCGAGCCGTTTTTCGACGGCAAGTCGCGGACATGGCCATAGCTGGCCAGCACGACATAGTCCTTGCCAAGGTACTTATTGATCGTTTTTGCCTTGGCGGGTGATTCGACGACGACGACGTTCATAAGGTGCGCAGCGCTGTTTTCACTTGTCGTTGATACTCGGTGGTGCCTTGACCGGATGTCGAGCGGCCAGCACTTAGTCCGAAAGCGCGAGCCGTGTCAATTGCCGTGCACCGGCAGTTGATCCCACGCTAGTCGGCAAAAAATGAAGCAATCGTTAGTGTTCCTGCGGATTACCGGCAACTCGAAACACAAAAGGTCTTAGATCGACGGGGCACCGCCGTTACGTCACTTCGGCCTGCTTTGGCGACCTAGGCCGCCAATTGGACGCGGTGGCCTGGAAGGCGAAGGACCCGACCAGCGAGTTCCAATTCGAGAAGCGTGGTGTTGACCACCGTCGCCGACAACGTGCAATGCCGTGCGAGCTCGTCGATGTCGATGGGGACGACGCTGAGACGTTCGAGCATGATGTGTCGGGCATCGTCAGTAAGACCGTCATCGATCTCACCCGCTTGCGGGGGTTCGACATCCCTGGGTTCGACGAATCGTCGCGGCAGGCTGAGGGCGGCGAGGACGTCGTCGACATCTTCGCAAATCGCGGCGCCTTGGCGCAGCAACGCGTTGGGACCACGCGCCCGCGGATCGCGTGGCGAGCCCGGCACAGCCAGAACGTCACGACCTTGTTCGCCGGCCAGGCGCGCGGTGATGAGCGAGCCCGACCGGGCGGCGCCCTCGACCACGACAATCGCGCGCG
>Ga0181579_10003180_pt1 | contig 13062 bp, 12 predicted proteins | sample 071ome_24_FD_132996 | JGI IMG/M metagenome (GOLD analysis project Ga0181579, IMG submission 132996) | Coastal salt marsh microbial communities from the Groves Creek Marsh, Skidaway Island, Georgia - 071402CT metaG (megahit assembly) | ecosystem: Environmental > Aquatic > Marine > Intertidal... | reverse complement strand
GTTCCGCCCGACGCGGTTCCAAAACCTGAAGCGGCCAGAGGCAGGGCAAGCGACGTCTTGCCAAAGCCGGCCGATTATGTGGCGGCCATGCGTCTTTTGGCGGTTCCCGTGATCGCCACGATGATGGCGGTCACCTCTATCCGCCAGATCGGCTCAAGCATGCAAAGTTCATTTTATACGGTTTATCTGGAGAATGCCGGTATTTCCGAAACCGTGATCGGCCTTCTGATAGCGATGAACGGTCTTGCCGGGATCGCTGCCGTTTGGACCGGCAGCCTGACACAGCGGATCGGGCTCGAAAAATTGCTTTTCTGGACCACCGGATTGTCGATCCTGTCCATCGCCGCCATTCCATTGTCGGAAAATATAATCTTTCTGTTTGGGATGTCCGCTGTGCGGGGATTTACCCTGGCGGTCAGTGTCGCATTGTTGCTCGCGGTGCTGGCGCGAGAGGTTGGGCCTGAATTCCAGGGCAGGGTGATCGGATTGCGGATGACATGTCATCAATTGCTGAACGTGTTCGTGCCGATAGTTCTCGGCGCAATTATCCAGCTATCGGGGCTGGCGTCGGGTTTTTACTATGTCGGCGGAGCCGCGCTCGCCGGATTGATCGGTGTTGCGCTACTCAGGGCCCGCAATCGAGGGGGTTAAACCACCTCCGACGCGACTTCCCGACCGAGATGGGTGAGCTTGCAGACCTGCCAATCCGGTTTCAAAGGGTTTGCGAACCAGGGTTCCGCCCAGTTCTGCCGGATACAGGCGTCCACGGTCTTTTTCGACACCTTTTGCCCGTCGCTGTCGAACAAGGGTAATTTGCCGCCGGGCTGTTCAAGTCCGGCCTTAAGCCATCGCCGCTGGACTGCGGTTGGTTGCGCAAACGTGCCGGCGCGCAAGGCCGCTGATTTTGCCTGCATGGTCATGCGCCGTCCCCCCAAGGTGGCGTATCATGATATGAACGGATTCCTCCCCCCGGAGATATCCGCATGATTGGAAAAATATCCTAAGTGATTCGCGTGATCAATGATTTAGGTGAGGCCGAGAAGTGACCAACTCAGACTGATTTATTTGACTGCTTCGTCACCGGAGGAGGCGCGCAGGCTTGCCGATGCACTGGTGGGGGAAAGGCTTGCGGCCTGTGTGAACATCCTCGGTGCGATAGAGTCCGTTTACAGGCGGCAGGGCGCGGTTGTTTCAGATACCGAGACCGGGCTTTTGGCAAAGACTACCGTCGACAGGGTGGAAGCCGTCAGCCGGCGTATTGCGGAGCTTCATTCCTATGAATGCCCATGCGTCGTCAGTGTTCCCATCGATGGCGGCAACCCGGAATTTTTGAAATGGATATCAGAAAATACGTAATATCAATTATTTGTGTAAGTTATCTAATGTTAATTAGAAAGAGTGGGGCGTAATTCTGTGGGTGTTGTAATTCAGGAGAGGCCCAACCGCGCCCTGAGATATGCGAATTACGGCCATTTTCTCAATCACGTCATCATGCTGATTTATCCGACAATCGCGCTGACATTGAGCGAAATATGGATGTACTCATACGGTGAAATGCTCTCCGCGTTCTTTATCGGATCGATGATCTACGGATTTGCCGCCTATCCCGCCGGTTGGTTGAGCGACCGCTGGAGCAGCTGGTGGATGTTGGGTATTTATTTGACGGGCACGGGGCTAGCCACCATTGCGACAGGCTTTGCGGGCAATTTGAACCAGATCGTTGTGGGTCTTGCGGTCATCGGGCTATTCGCTTCGATTTATCACCCGGTGGGGACCGCTTTTGTCGTTCGGCATGCGGTTAACCGTGCCAAAGATCTGGGCAGAAACGGCGCCTGGGGGACAGCGGGACTTGCCTCCGCGGCCTTCATCGCGGCCGGCTTGACCTACCTGTTTGGCTGGCGGGCGGCGTTTTTCGTACCCGGCGCGTGCTGTCTGGGGCTCGGGATCGTCTTTTTCCTGACCACACAACCGGTGGTGGCACCGGATTCCGGGCCGAAAAATGCGCCGAATTCTTCTTTTCGGGACATGCTGACACCGGCCCTTGTCCGGGTGTTGGCAATAATGACGGTTACCATTCTGGCCGTGGGGTTGTTCACACAGGCCTATACCACCGGTCTTCCAAACCTGTACGACAATACGCTGCAAAGGCTGGTGACGCTGTTGTCTCTGGATATGGCGGAAGGGCGGACATTCACCGCCGCCTTTGTGTCGGTGGTGATCCTGTTTGGCGCGTTGGGCCAGATTATCGGCGGCAGCCTGTCGGCGCGCTGGTCGCCGAGACTGGTCTATATGGGGATGTTTTTGTTCATCCTGCCTCTTGCGTTTCTGTCCATGCAACTGGATGGGTTGGCGCTCGTGGCGGCGGGGGCGCTCATGATGATCGCCGTCACGGGTTGTCTGCCGGCGGAAAACTGTATCCTCGTGAATTTTGCCCCGGCAGACTGGCACGCGCGGCTGTTCAGTCTGAAATTTGTCGTCGGATTGGGCGGCGGGTCCGCGGCCTTGCTGGCCAACGGATATATTTTCGATCAGACGGAAGGGTTTTTCTGGTTCTTTGGCTTTTTGGCGGTACTCGCGGTGACGGTCATTGTGGGGGCGCTTTTATTGCCGCCCGTAAAAGTTCATGAGATCGCGGGAGAAAACGCGCCCGCCGAAGCCAAATAGCGTCTGACGTCAGGATGCAAGCCCGTCCTGAATTTCCTGTGTAAAGCCCACGGTAATCGTGCCGTCCCGGTCAATCACCGGTCGTTTGATCAGGGTGGGGTGCTCAAGGAGCAGCTTGGCGGCTGATTTTTCGTCCAGCCCGTCGCGAATATCTTCCGGCAATTTCCGCCAGGTCGTGCCACGCCGGTTGACAAGCGTATCCGTGCCCGCCGCCTCCAGCCACACTTTGGCGAGGTCCGCGTTCATCCCGTCTTCGCGGAGATCGTGATATCGGTGTTCGATCCCCCGATCGTTAAGCCATTTGCGCGCCTTCCGGCAGGTGTCGCAATTCTTGATGCCGTATAAAGTGATCATTGTCGCTCTTCAGATTTAATCGGCTCTCGCATCTTCCAGAGACGCGTTTTTTCGGGCGTGCGCGGCTTTCATGACCTTGCCCAGATAATGTTGGGCGAACGTTACCGGCGGATATTTCGCCGCGCCATCCCTGCAAGCGGGGAGACATTCGATAACCGCATCATGGTTGGGGCTATGGAAATAGACCATTGATATTCGATCGCGGCTGCCGGCGGGGCGGGGTGGATTCCCGACCCGGTGAAGCGTCGAAACCCAACGGTCATTGGTCCAACGCGCCAGCGCGTCGCCGATATTGCAGACGAATCCCTTGTCTGGTGTTGTGACGTCGAGCCAGCTGCCATCCTTCATTTGAACCTGAGTGCCGCCGGGGACCGGATCGCCGCGCAAAAAAGTCAGTGTGCCGTAGTCAGAGTGAATCCCGGCCCGCAGCTGTCCGTCTTCCGGGGCTTCTTTTTGGGCCGGATAGCGGACCATACGGGCAACGCTGGATTGATGGTCGAACTTGTCGCGGAAATACGCCCTGTCGGTATCAAGCGCCACCGCCAGAATATCGAGCATTCTTTCACCGAGAGCCCGCATTTCGGCATCATAGGCCAGCATGGCGGTGCGAAATCCCTCCGGTCGGTCGGGCCAACGGTTTGGCGCCAACATCGCGGTTTCGGGATCGTCCGGTATCCATTGGCTCCCGTCGAATTCTTCCGGCCCGAACGCGAAGGCCTCCTGCAGATCCGGCGGGGCCTCCAACCCGAGAGAATAGGCGAGTGACCGGTCCTTGAACTTGTTGTAACCCCGGCTGACCTTTTGCGGTGGTCGTTCGACCCTGAATTTTTCTTCTTCCGGCAGGGCAAAAAACGCTTCCGCCATGGCACGAGTTTGTGCCATCACCTTCTCATTGACGCCGTGTCCGGTTATCGCAAAGAAACCTGTTTCGCGGCAGGCTTTATCGATTTGAGCGGCTATATTCTGACGGATTTCAGCGTTGCCCTCAAAAAAGGGTGAGATGTCGATAACTGGAACATGCGGGTTGGTCATCAGGGGCTCTCAATCCGAGGGTTGGGCTAATCCTAAACCGCTCTTGTAACCGCGGGCAACCTTAGGGCGACATCAATCACGGTATATAGTTACCGCAAATCTAAACTTATGAAAATAATTGCTTTTTCGATTGACAGGCCCGCTTTCGTTGGCATAATCCGCCGCCTCTAGAGGAATGGTCCTCAATCAAGGTATTTAGAAAATGCTGGCTACCAATACTTATTCGGCAAAGCCCGCCGATGTCGATGCCAAATGGTATGTGATCGACGCTGACGGGCTTGTGCTGGGACGCCTGGCCGCGATTGTCGCGAACATGCTCCGTGGAAAACACAAGCCGATGTATACGCCCCACATCGATTGCGGCGACAACATCGTGATCATCAACGCTGAAAAAGTTGTCCTTACCGGCAATAAGCGGCGTGACAAGAATTACTACTGGCACACGGGTTATCCCGGGGGGATCAAGAGCCGGACGGCAAATCAGGTGCTGGAGGGTGAATTTCCGGAACGCGTGATCCATAAGGCGGTGGAACGGATGCTGCCGAAAACCAAGCTTGGCCGAAAGCAGATCGGCAAGCTCAAGGTATATGCCGGTGAAGCCCATCCGCATGAAGCCCAGTCGCCCGAGGCGCTGGACATTGCCGCAATGAACCCGAAGAACAAGAGGAATGCCTGATATGGCTGAGGAAACAGGCGCAACACTGGCTGACGCGATGCCTGAAGAGGCAGGGGCCGCGATCATTGTCGACGAGGCCCCGGTCTATGAACCGAAAATCGACGATCTCGGGCGGTCTTATGCGACCGGCCGGCGCAAGGACGCGGTGGCCCGGGTTTGGGTAAAGCCGGGCAACGGCCAGATGATTGTGAACGGCAAGCCGCTGGAGGCGTATTTCGCGCGTCCGTCGCTGCAGATGATTGTTCGGCAGCCGCTTGAAGCCACCGAACGGGTCGATTCGATTGATGTCTGGTGCACGGTCAAGGGTGGCGGGCTTTCGGGACAGGCCGGGGCGGTTCGCCATGGCCTCTCGCGAGCTTTGACCCATCAGGATCCGGAACTGCGCGGTACGCTCAAGAAGGGCGGGTTTCTCACCCGTGACTCGCGTGCCGTGGAACGCAAGAAGTACGGTAAGCCCAAGGCCCGCCGAAGCTTCCAGTTCTCCAAACGTTAGGGACTCCCGCAGTAGCGGATTTGTTAAGGGCGTCCCTGGCGGACGCCCTTTTCGTTATGTGCGCTCTGATCAAGAATTTTCAGGAGTAGGAAATGACCAGTAACGACATCAATATCGCGGTTCTCGGTGCCAGCGGTTATACCGGCGCCGAGCTTGTACGAATTCTTGCCCTTCACCCCCATGCCCGTATCAAGGCCCTGACCGCTGACCGGCGTGCGGGTGAGGAAATGTCTGCCGTGTTTCCGCATCTTGGCGGCGTCGCGTTGCCCAGGCTTGAGCGGATTGAGGATGTGGATTTCAGCGACATCGACTTTGTTTTTTGCGGATTGCCGCACGGAACGACCCATGAAATCGTCGCCGGCCTTCCTGAAAAGACAAAGATTGTCGATTTGTCGCCCGATTTCAGGCTGATGGATGTTGCTGTTTATGAAGAATGGTACACCGATCACAAGGCACCTGAGCTGCAGAAATCGGCTGTTTACGGGTTGTGCGAGTTGCAGCGGGAGGGGATTGCGGCAGCAAGGCTTGTGGCCAATCCGGGTTGCTATCCGACATCGTCGATTTTGCCGCTTGCACCTCTTCTGGAGGCGGGTCTGGTCAACGCGGACCAGATTGTTATCGATTCAAAATCGGGGGTTTCCGGCGCGGGACGTGCCGCGCAAGAAGCCAATCTATTTGGTGAAGTCGCCGAGGGTATCCACGCCTATGGCGTCGGGGCTCACCGGCATATGCCGGAAATCGAGCAGGAGCTGTCAGGCGCGGCCGGGAAACAGATTACCGTCAGTTTCACGCCCCATTTGATGCCGATGAGCCGGGGAATCCTCTCAAGCATCTACGTCAACCTTAATGATGGCCAGACTGCGGCGGATTTGAAGAAGACGCTGGAGGACCGGTACCGGGAAGAGAAATTTGTCAGGGTTCTGCCCGAAAAGGCGTTGCCGGCGACGCGTCATGTCCGGGGATCGAATTATTGTCTGATGAATGTCTTCGAGGACCGGTTGCCGGGCCGGGCGATCATTCTTTCGGCAATTGATAACCTGGTGAAGGGTGCGTCGGGGCAGGCGGTTCAGAATATGAATTTGATGGCGGGGATCGACGAAGATACGGCGATTTCCCAGCAACCGCTCTTTCCCTGACAGGTGATATTATGAGTTATGCCGTCACACCGGACGCGAAACCGGTTATTTTGCCTTATGGCGGGAAAACGCCGGTTATCGCGGAAGATGCCTTTATCGCACCCGGCGCGGTATTGATCGGTGACGTCACCGTCGGCAGCCGCAGTAGCGTCTGGTTCGGATGTGTTCTGCGGGCCGATGAGGCGCCGATCCGGGTAGGAGAGCGGACAAACCTGCAGGATGGGACGGTGGTTCATGTCCATGGCGAGAAGCAGGGTACGATCATCGGGGACGATGTATCGGTAGGGCATATGTGTTTGCTTCATGCTTGCACGCTTGATGACCGCGCCTATGTCGGTATGGGGGCTCAGATCCTTGACGAAGGCCGTGTGGAAGGCGGCGCGATGCTCGCTGCCGGCGCCCTGCTGACGCCCGGCAAGACTGTGCCGACCGGGGAGGTCTGGAGCGGGCGTCCGGCGTCATTGATGCGGGAGATATCGCCCGAACATGCGGCCCTGCTGGCCCGGACGCCGGAGAATTACGCCGGCAAGGCGGAACGATTTCGCGATGGGCTCGGGTGATAGGCCCGAATCATTTGTTCAAAGCCCCTATTAGTTGATTGAATCCCTTGGCTTTTCGTATAGTGCGGCGACTATTTTGAATATTTGTAATCTCCGCCGCGCTCCGTCATAAAGGTAGCAACGTGGTGTCCGAAATGGGGAGGCTCTGTCGGGAGATGTCCATAATGAGTGTGAATACGCCGAATTCGGCGGTAAGGCGCTTTTGTTCGTTGGGTATTCTGACCGGGTATCTCATCCTTGGTTCCGGCTGTTCCTGGGTGCCGGACTATGCCAATCCCGTTGAATGGTACAACGGAACGCGCGATTGGATCGCCGGTGAAGACGAGGCGCCGCCGGCCCAGCCCCCGTCGAAAATTTCCCAGGCCGAGGAACCGACGGATTTCCCGCGGATAAATGCCGTTCCGGAGCGTCCGAGCCCGCCATCTGAAGCCGAAAAGAAAAAGATGGCCTCCGGTTTGGCCGCGGACTGGAGCTCGGCGCGCTATACCGATCAACAGGTGCGTGCCGGCAAGGATATTACTCCTCCCAGACGGGCCGCATCGTCTCGCGCGGTCTCGCCGACGGTTATGAATGCGCCGCAAAATCCGGTGCCTCAACCGGTGACGCGGACTCCGCTGGCCGCGCCAAGAGCGCCTGAGACTCGTTCCTCCATGGCTTCAAACCCGCCGGCGCCGCCGCAAATCGCCGCCGTTCCGGCAGCCAGGCCGGTCCGCCCGGCACCAGCAATGACGGCAACGACACCGATGCAGCGTCCGGCGGCCATGGCCGGGGGCGCGCCCCCCAATATGGTTGCGGCTGATGCGGGTGGAAGTGTGTTTGTTCAGGCAGACCGGTTCTCGCCGCGTTTTCCGGCAGGGACAGCGGGCCGGATTTCGGCCGGTCAGCCGGCGATACAGTCAAATGCGGCACCGGTGGCGGGCGGACTTCCCGTGGCGATTGTCTATTTCGGCAATAACTCGTCGCGTCTGAACGGTCAGGCAAAGAGTCGCATCCGCCGGGTCGTCGCGCTTTACCGTCAAGGAGGGCGGGGCGCTATCCAGGTGGTTGGTCATGCGAGCAGCCGTACCCCGAATTTGAACCCGTCCCGCCATCATCTGGCCAATTTCCGGGTGTCGAATAATCGGGCAAATGCCGTGGCGCAAGAGTTGATCCGCCTAGGGGTTGATCCGAACGCCGTCACTGTCAGCGCCGTGGCCGATCAGCAGCCCGCCTTTGTGGAGGTGATGCCGGCGGGCGAAGCCGGAAACCGGCGGGCGGAAATATTTTTCGCTCGTTGATATAGAGAAACAAGCCTGCGGTTGGGGCGCATGATTGCCCGGGCCAAGGGCCCGGGAGAATAGTAATGGATCAGGAATTTCATCGCGTAAAAAGGCTGCCGCCATACGTTTTCGCCGAAGTCAACGATATGAAGGCGAAAGCGCGCGCCGCCGGTCAGGATGTCATTGATTTCGGGATGGGGAATCCCGATCTGGCATCGCCGCCCCATGTCGTCGAAAAACTCGTCGAAGCCGTTCAAAACCCCCGGACGCATCGTTATTCGGTGTCACGGGGGATCACCGGTCTGCGCCGGGCCAATGCCGCCTATTACGCGCGTCGCTTCAATGTGGAAATCGATCCCGAGACCGAAACAATTGTAACGTTGGGATCCAAGGAAGGGTTTGCCAATCTTGCCATGGCAATTACCAGCCCGGGCGATGTAGCGCTGGTTCCCAACCCAAGCTATCCGATCCACGCCTACGGTTTCATTATTGCGGGCGGCGCGCTACGGCATCTGCCGGTCGGACCGAATGTCGATATGATGCAGGAGCTGGAGCGCGCGGTGGCGCACAGCGTGCCCAAACCCTTGGCCGTGGTCCTGAACTTTCCATCCAATCCGACGGCGCAGGTTGTCGGACTGGATTTCTACGAACAGGTCGTCGCATTTTGCCGTGAACAGGGTATCTGGATCCTTTCAGATCTTGCCTATGCGGAAATTTATTTTGATGATTTTGTGCCGCCGTCGATCCTGGAGATTCCAGGTGCCAGGGAAATCGCGGTGGAGTTTTCCTCCGTCAGCAAAACCTATTCCATGCCGGGTTGGCGAATCGGATTTGCGACCGGAAACGCGAAGCTGATCGCGGCGCTGGCACGGATCAAGTCCTATCTGGACTATGGCGCGTTCACGCCGATCCAGGTCGCGGCTACCGCCGCATTGAACGGGCCGCAAGAAGTAATTGATGAAGCGCGGGACACTTATCGCCGGCGGCGCGATGTGCTGGTGGAAAGCTTTGGACGCGCCGGGTGGGAAATTCCGTCACCCAGCGCGACTATGTTCGCCTGGGCGCCGATACCCGATCAGTTCCGTGAGTTGGGTTCGCTGGAATTTTCCAAATTGCTGCTGGAGCACGCAGAGGTCGCCGTGTCACCGGGAATAGGGTTCGGTGAATATGGCGAAGGCTATGTTCGGATTGCGCTGGTCGAGAACCGGCAACGTATTCAGCAGGCGGCGCGGAATATAAAGCGTTTTCTGTCTTCGGCGGATGATATTATCGACGCGTCCGCGGCAAGCAGGGCTTCTCTTTGAGCGCGCCGGTGAAAATCGCGATCGCCGGTCTCGGCACGGTTGGCGCGGCTGTTTTCCGGTTGGTCACGGAGAAATCGGCTCTCCTGGGACAGCGTGCGGGCAGGCAAATCGAGGTTTCAGCCGTTTCGGCGCGCGACCGGGGTCGCGACCGGGGTATATCGCTCGAGAATGTTCGGTGGTTCGATGACGCGGCGGATATGGCGCAAAACGCGAATGCCGACATAATCGTTGAATTGATCGGCGGATCCGACGGTATCGCGCTTGAGGTCTGTGAAGCGGCGATTGCTTCCGGTAAGGATGTGGTGACGGCCAACAAGGCCTTGCTGGCGCATCACGGGGCGGCGCTTGCGGTGACGGCGGACCAGGCAGGGCGGTCGATTGCCTATGAAGCGGCGGTGGCGGGCGGTATTCCCGTGATCAAGGCGCTTCGGGAAGGGCTCGCCGCGAACCGGGTCGACAGTATTTACGGCATTCTGAATGGCACCTGTAACTTCATTCTGACCGCCATGCGGGACAGCGGATGTGATTTCGAGACCGTTCTGAAAGAAGCTCAGGAAAAGGGCTACGCGGAAGCCGATCCCGGTTTCGATGTCGACGGGGTGGATGCCGCGCACAAGCTGTCGATCCTGACGGCGGTGGCGTTTGGTTGCGCGCCGGATTTCGACGCGGTGAGTGTTGAAGGAATCCGTCATATTTCCGATCTGGATATCGCCTTCGCCGATGAACTTGGTTACCGGATTAAGCTGTTGGGGATTGCGCGCCGGACCGGGGAGGGGATTGAGCAAAGCGTGCATCCCTGCATGGTGCGGACGGGATCGCCGATGGCCCATGTTGACGGCGTGTTTAACGCGGTCGCGATTCAGGGTGACGATTCAGGCCCTGTTGTTCTGGAAGGTCAGGGTGCGGGCGCCGGTCCGACCGCGTCGGCTGTCGTCGCGGACATCATGGATTTGGCCAAGGGGCTTCGTTTGCCCGTTTTTGGAATTCCCGCCAACGCCCTGTCGGTCAGCATGCCCGCCAATACCGACAGGCAGACCGGGCGATACTACGTCCGGCTTATGGTCGTCGATCGTCCGGGTGTGTTTGCCGACGTTGCGGCGGCTCTCCGCGATGAGAATGTTTCCATGGAGGCGATTTTGCAGCGGACCCGCGCGCCTGGCGAGCCTGTGCCCGTAGTGATGACCACGCATGAGGTCGCGCAGAGCGCCGTCAGAAAAACTGTGAAAAGGTTCGCCGCACTGGATACAGTCGTTGAGGAACCACGTATAATCGGCATTGAACCGCTAACCTTCTGAGAGCGGCATTGTGATAATTTTGGATTAGCAGGAAGAGGACGAAATATGTCGGAATCCATCCCGATGGACAGGAATTTAGCGCTTGAAGCAGTGCGGGTGACCGAAGCCGCGGCATTGGCCGCATCGCGGCTGATGGGGCGGGGCGACGAAAAAGCCGCCGATCAGGTAGCGGTAGATGCGATGCGCACCGCGCTGAACAGCTTGGATATCAAGGGAACCGTCGTTATCGGAGAGGGTGAGCGCGACGAGGCGCCAATGCTCTTTATTGGTGAGGAAGTGGGTACCGGGAATGGCCCGGAAATCGATATCGCGCTTGATCCGTTGGAAGGGACCACCATTACGGCAAAGGGACTTAACAACGCGCTCGCCGTAATCGCGATGGCGGAACATGGCGGGTTTCTCTATTCCCCCGATGTTTATATGGACAAGATCGCGGTCGGCGGCGGGTTGCCGGACGGCGTCGTCGACCTTGACATGACGCCCGAGGAAAATCTGAAAAGCCTGGCGAAGGCCAAGAGCACCGATATCTCCAATCTGGTGGCCTGCATTCTGGATCGCCCCCGACATGAAGAGCTGATTGCCAAGGTCCGTGAGGCGGGTGCGCGTATCATGCTGATTTCCGACGGCGATGTCAGCGGCGTTATGGCGACATCCGAAGAAGGCAGCGGCGTCGATATCTACATGGGATCGGGCGGCGCGCCGGAGGGTGTGCTGGCGGCCGCCGCGCTACGCTGTATCGGTGGCCAGATGCAGGGCCGGCTATTATTCCGCAATGATGATGAACGCGAACGGGCCCGCCGTTGCGGAATCGAGGATTTCGACCGGAAGTACGGCCTCTTCGATCTTGCGCATGGCGATGTGATGTTTGCCGCGACGGGTGTTACGAACGGCAACATGGTCAAGGGGGTCCGGCGGTTCAAGGACGGCGCGGAAACCCAATCCGTGGTTATGCGATCACAGACCGGTACGGTTCGTTATATTTCCACAATCCATAATTTCGAGCGCAAGCCGGGTTTCGATACGCCGGAATGACGGCGGACGTCGCCTCAACCGGTGCATTTCTCGGGGTAGAAAAATCCGCGACCGGCAAAAGCTGGCGCGCGAGGCTTGAAGATGACCGCGCCGCGTTGGCGCTCGCCCAGACCAAGGGATTGCCTGATATTGTGGCGCGCGTATTGGCGGCGCGCGGCGTTACCACGGAAACTGTCGATGTATTCCTGGAACCGTCACTCCGGACGCAGTTGCCCGACCCGTCCCATCTCCGGGATATGGATCAGGCTGTCGCGCGTGTGGTCAAAGCGTTGGAAGCCGGTGAGACCATAGGTGTCTTCGGCGATTACGATGTTGATGGCGCCACCTCATCGGCCCTACTGACCCGGTTTTTTTCATCGCTGGGCCGGGCGGTGCAGGTCTATATCCCCGATCGTCACAAGGAAGGGTACGGCCCCAATCTGCCTGCCTTGATGCGGCTTAAGGAACAGGGTGTTTCCCTGATCGTCACCGTTGATTGCGGTACGACCGCTTTCGATGCTCTCGAAGGCGCGGTCGATGCGGGCCTTGATGTTATTGTGGTTGATCATCATGTGGCGGAGGCCCGTCTGCCCTCCGATGCGCTGGTGATCAATCCGAACCGGCTTGACGAAGAGTCGACTACCGGACAGTTGGCCGCCGTCGGGGTGACTTTTCTGTTCGTGGTCGCGATAAACCGGGCGTTGCGCGAGGCCCATTGGTACGGCGAAGGGCATGCGGAACCGGATTTACGTCAATGGCTCGATCTGGTCGCGCTTGGGACTATATGCGATGTGGTGCCCTTGACCGGGGTGAACCGGGCATTGGTCACGCAAGGTCTGAAAGTAATGGCCTCGCGCTCCAACCCCGGGATCAGGGCGCTTGCGGATGTTGCAGGTGTGGACCGGCCATTGGATGCGTATCACGCGGGATTTGTTCTTGGCCCCCGGGTGAATGCCGGAGGGCGGGTTGGTGAATCCGGATTGGGTGTCCGCTTGTTGTCGTCAAACGACCCGGCGGAAACCGAGGCCATTGCCCAGGCGCTTGACGGGTTCAACAAGGAACGTCAGGAAATTGAACAACAGGTCCTTATCGCCGCCCTTGATCAGGCAGAGCAACAGGCAACGCGCGATGAGACCTTGATCATTGCTGCGGGTGAGGGATGGCACGCGGGTGTCATCGGTATTGTCGCGGGGCGGTTGCGGGAAAAGTTTGACGTGCCCACCTGTGTGGTCGCGCTGAAAAACGGTATCGGTAAGGGGTCCGGAAGGTCTGTCGGCG
>Ga0181579_10003165_pt1 | contig 13102 bp, 10 predicted proteins | sample 071ome_24_FD_132996 | JGI IMG/M metagenome (GOLD analysis project Ga0181579, IMG submission 132996) | Coastal salt marsh microbial communities from the Groves Creek Marsh, Skidaway Island, Georgia - 071402CT metaG (megahit assembly) | ecosystem: Environmental > Aquatic > Marine > Intertidal... | reverse complement strand
TGCACTGCCTGAGATAGCTTCAGAGCTTCGACAGCGGATCATAGAGGTTGTTTCTCAAAATGGTGGTCACCTGGGGGCCAGTCTTGGTGCCGTAGAACTTACCGTGGCTTTGCATTACATTTTTGAGACCCCTGAAGACCGCTTGGTTTGGGATGTAGGGCATCAAACCTATGCACACAAACTGCTAACAGGTAGAAATAATGAATTTTCAAGTTTAAGAAAGTTTAAAGGTCTTAGCCCTTTTCCGAAGCGCAGTGAATCGGCTTACGACACCTTTGGAGCGGGTCATAGTTCTACTTCAATTTCTGCTGCCTTGGGGATGGCCTCTGCTGCGCAATTAAGTGATGCCAATGATCGCCTGCATATTGCTGTAATAGGAGATGCTTCTTTGGCTTCTGGCATGGCTTTCGAGGCACTCAATCACCTAGCTGACACGAACGCCAATGTATTAGTAGTGCTAAATGATAACGCCATGGGTATTGATAAGGCGACTGGAGCCTTACGCACTCATTTAGAACAGATTTCAACACAGGGAGCATTGTTCTTTGAAGCCTTGGGTATCCCGTATTTCGGACCTATTGACGGTCACGACCTGAATCAGTTATGTGCTGCTTTTAGGGCCCAGAAAGAAAGTAAAGGTCCAAGAATCGTACATGTCAAGACGTTGAAAGGTAAGGGCTTAGCTACCGCTGAAGCCGATCAGGTCACTTACCATGCACCCGGCAAATTTGAGCCCTCAACGGGAGCTCGTGCGGCCTCGAGTGGAGTGCTCAAGTATCAAGATATTTTTGCTCATACGGTTGAGGCGCTATTCAAAAAAGACCCGAATATAGTCGCAGTAACTCCCGCTATGCTTTCGGGTAGTGGTTTGATTCAACTCAAAGAACGCTACCCTTCAAGGGTGTTTGATGTCGGGATCGCAGAGCAGCATGCTGTTACGTTTTCTGCCGGATTAGCGGCTGAGGGATTTTTGCCCATTTGCGCTTTGTATTCAACCTTTGCCCAACGGGCATACGACCAGATTATTCACGATGTGGCGCTCCAAAAGTTACCAGTTTTATTTGCGATAGATCGTGCCGGCCTTGTTGGTGCCGATGGCCCTACCCATCACGGATTGTTTGACAGTGCCATGTTAAAGGCGATTCCAGAAATGGAAGTGTTCGCCCCCATAGATGCCCAAGAGCTTACCGATGTACTGTCTGCCTTGGCAGATCGTTTCAAGCGAAGAGCTTTGAAAGGTCCGGTAGCGGTGAGATATCCTCGCGGATCTTCTGGATTGAAAGAGTACCCCTATCCTCAAGATATAGATCTTTACAGGCTTCGTTCGTTGAGAACGGGTTCGACGCAATCGCCTAAAATTGCCTTGGTATCAAGTGGAGCCATCGCCGAGGAGATTTTTGCCATAGAAACGTTGCCACAGGGCGTTGATCACTACCACAGTCTAGCAATCAAACCGCTCGATGCAGACGGTTTTAAAACGATTTTTGAGCGGTACCCAGCCGTAGTTACACTCGAAGACGCCGCAGTAACTGCTTCGTTTGGGGCTTCAGTGATGGTGTTAGCGCAAGAGTTGGGCTTTAAGTTGCCCATTCATTGTTTGGGAGTTCACGATACCTTTGTTACTCACGGATCGGTGAGTGTTTTAAGAAAAGAGTTGGGTATCGATGCAAATGGAATCGAAAGCTTTTTAAAGCAGACCCTTGAGCGTTTGGTGTAATTGAATGGCTTGACTGTCAGAAAGGCTTGCGACGAAACTAGAAGCTTCTAATAGACGGTGGTAAACACTTTCTTTTTCAGCCATGGGCTTAGGAAACTCAAAACGCTTTAAAATAAGACGGTCAAAGGCTGTGGTTTGACCGCTACTTTCATTAATTAGGGCGGTGCAAAACACATCAAGTAAGGTTTCGATGATGCGGTATCCGGCAATCTCCTTTTCAATGACCTCGTCAGATTGGTACAAGTATTTTACGCTTAAATCAATGATGTCTTTCACCTGTGCGCTGTATTGGCTCTTGTCTAGAAGACTGGCCGAGAAGGTCCCCGCTAGAATTTCACTCTCATAAGATTCAAAAAGCTGTACCGTATCTTGAACCAGTGCATTAATGGCCAGCGCTCTCAGGTAGCCCAATCGGTCTGCCGTGGTCTGAAGTCCTCGATATTTTGCAGTGTCGATTTGATCTTTTACCAGATTGATAAGGTTTTCTAAGGCATAGTCTTCAGAGATCAGCTTTAAGTTGATCGCATCCTCAAAGTCTATGAGGGTATAACAGATATCGTCTGCGGCCTCTACGAGATATACGAGCGGGTGCCTATCAAACCCATAGTCTGATCGTCGCTTGAGCCCAAGGGCAGTCGCTATGGTTTCAAAGCTACCTTGATTGGCTTTAAAATAGCCGTACTTCTTGTCTGCGATATGCGCGCTCGGCTTGTGAGGTAGGGAGGTCTTAGGGTATTTCGTAAAAGCGCCCAAGGTGGCATAACTCAATCGCAAACCTCCAGGAATTCCTTCACGGTCTTCAGTCAACAATTTAAAACCGTTCGCATTTCCTTCAAATCTGCAGAGGTCTGCGTACTCTTGTGCGTCGAGCTGTGAAGCGAATCTCTTTCCACCTCCCGATTCAAAGTAATTTCCTATGGCTTTTTCTCCGCTATGTCCAAAAGGAGGGTTTCCGATGTCATGGGCAAGCGCAGCAGCTGCGACAATGGCTCCAAAGTCATTAAAACGATATCCTAAAGCTTTGAGATCTGGATGACGGTCTAGTAATATTGATCCGGCCAATCGCCCCAAACTTCTTCCGACCACAGAGACTTCAAGGCTGTGGGTAAGACGCGTATGAACAAAGTTTCGGTGAGATGCAGATTGCACAGGTAGAGGGACCACCTGCGTTTTGTCTTGTAAACTGCGAAAACTATTTGAAAAAATAATGCGGTCGTAATCAACCTCGAAACCAAGTCGCACTTCGTCTTGCGCTTTCCGCAAGCGGGGTTGGGTGTCAAGATGTCTTTGCAGTGATAAAAGTTGTTCCCAATTCATGCGCGGTTTGTTGATTTATTGATAGAGCCCCTTGGCGTCAATATAGTCCCAAACTTCATCAGGAAGCAAGGGGCGAACCTCATGGCCTAGACGGATTTGTTCTCTAACGTACGAGGCTGACAATTCGATAATAGGTGCAGCGATTCGTTGAACGTTTGGGTGTTCATTCACCGATTCGATGGCCGAAACGTCAGGAACCTTCACCCTTGGATAGACTAAGATTCTATAGCGCTCTAGTAGCGTCTCAAAGTTTTTCCACTTGTGAAAATGTACAATATTGTCTTCACCCATGATGAGGCTAAAATCGATGGCGTACTCGAACTTTTCTTCTAAATGGGCCAAGGTGTCGGCGGTATAGCTTGGTGTAGGAAGTGAAAATTCTATATCAATTGCCTTAAACTTGGGGTAACTGGCAATCGCGTCATAGACCATTTGATAGCGGTCTTGATTGCTCGCGAGGCTGTCTTTTTGTTTGAAAGGACTCTTTGGCGTAATGACGAACCAGACTTGGTCGAGGTCTAGATTCTCTGCAATATGATTCGCCAAGAACAGATGCGCCCGATGCATGGGATTAAATGTTCCAAAAAATAGACCTACTTTCTTCTTGTGCGCGCTCATGAGGATAAAAACTGTGCTACGATCTGCTCGGCCTCATGGAGCGCCTTTTCTAGCTGGTCGTTGATGAGAATGGTGTCAAATTCAGTTGATTTTTGAAGCTCTTGACTCGCTTTATTGACGCGAACTTCGAGTTGTTCGTGACTTTCGGTATTGCGAGATTCTAGACGATTTCTCAGGTCTTCTATGCTCGGAGGCTGCACAAAAACCGTAAGGGCTTTCTCTTTGAAAAACTGTTTTATCGAAATGCCTCCCTCTACATCGATGTCGAAAACAACGGCCTTATGGGCATTCCAAATACGTTTAATTTCTGTTTTAAGCGTACCGTAAAAGACCCCTTCGTACACCTCTTCCCATTCTACAAAGGCATCTTTGGCAATACGTTCTTTAAAAGCTTCTACGGATAAAAAATAATAGTCCTTTCCGTCAACCTCTCCCGGACGCGGTTTACGTGTTGTGGCCGAGATAGAGAAAGCCAAGGGCAGGTCAGTGTCATTCAGTAAGTGACGTACGATGGTGGTTTTACCACTTCCTGAAGGGGCAGAAAAGACAATCAGCTTTCGCGTATCAGAGTACATTTAAGGCTTGTTCTTTGATTTTTTCGAGCGCGTCCTTCATTTGAACGACCTCGTGTTGAATGTTTGCGTGATTTGCTTTTGAACCGATGGTGTTGATCTCGCGGCCCAGTTCTTGCGCAATGAATCCCAGTTTTTTTCCAGAGGCCTTCTCTTGAATTGTGGTTCTGAAATAAGCGATATGGTTTTTGAGTCGTACACGCTCTTCGTTGATGTCGAATTTTTCGAGATAATAGATCAATTCTTGTTCAAAACGGTTTTCGTCTACCTTTTGTTCTAACGCGCTTAAGGCTTCTTTGAGCTTTTCTTGTTGAAGCTTACCGCGTTCTGGATCCAATTCACTGATGCGCTCTAGGCCTTCTTCAATGGTTTGGAGGTTGCTAAGCAAATCGACTTGAAGTTCAGCCCCTTCTTGAACCCTAAAGGCTTCTAATCCATGTAAGGCTTCTGAGCTGACCTCAAGAAGGCGTTGTTCCCATACGGCATCCATGGCAGTTTCTTTTTCTTGAGATACGGCATCAGGTAGTCTCAGTGCCAATGCTAACTGATCTAGACGATCGCCTGGTGCTATCGCATTGATCTGATTGAGATACTCCTCAATTACGGCTGGATTCAATTGGGCTTGAGGCGCGAGTTTCTGACTGGTGTATTGCACAAACACCTCTACCTTACCGCGAATCACGGTAGAGGAGAGGTGTTTTCTTAAGTTGAGTTCGTAAATCCGCAGGGCCTGAGGCAGGCGCACGGAGAGGTCGAGATTCTTGCTGTTGAGTGATTTGATCTCAACACTCAGGGTCTCCTGATCAAAAGTCTTTTCGGCTCTGCCGTATCCGGTCATTGAGTGTACCATGACGGCAAAGGTAGCAAAACGTTTGCTCTCGAATTAGAGTCTGCGCACCCAGATATTGCGGTAGCTCACCCCAGAGTTGTCTCTGTGATCTTGAAGTCGTAACGGTGCCTCACCATGCGCTTCATTTTTAGGCCAACCGATGTAAGGGGTGGTTCCTTTAATCTCGATATGATCGTGAATTAAAATGCCATTGTGCATCAGTGTTAAGGTTCCTGATTGCACCTTTTCACCTGCTTCGTTGAAAACAGGAGCATGGTAAATAGCGTCAAAACTATTCCACTCACCTGTTGGAGCAGAGGCCATTACTAATGGGACATGCTGCTTATAAATTGAGCCGACCTGTCCGTTTACATAGGTGGGGTTGTCGTTATTATCGAGCACCTGAATTTCATACAGTTCTTGCAGAAAAATTCCGCTATTGGCTCGGGATTGATTTTTTCCTTTGATCTCAGCCGGTGAACGCCACTCGATGTGCAGTTGCATGTCCCCGAAAGATTCTTTGGTACGGATGTCACCTGTCTTGTCGGCAACCGTCATGCTACCGTCTTCATTAAGCGTCCATGCAGCCGCGCCGCCATCAACACTTTCCCATTGGTCGAGGCTTGTACCGTCGAATAACACAATGGCGTCACTAGGCGCTCCATGACCAGCCCCTGGCGTTACCTTTTCTACGAAAGGCTCGTACACCTCGGTGTCTTTCGGATCCGTTGGTTCTTCAGTCAAAACAGGTTTTGCGATGCGACGCACGCGGATATTTCTAAACGAAACTTGGTCCCCGTGATCTTGCAGTCCAATTTTACCGGTGCGGTAGACGCCAAAAGCATCCCAGTTTGCGAATTTTGATTGAGCGACCATCTCGTCCCAAGCGGTTCCGTGTACTGGGAATTCAACCACTTTCTCACCGTTCATTACCACATGACCCATATTGCTGAAATGATCAATAAGAATCGAAAAGCTGTTCCATTCTCCGGCAGGTTTTGATACGTCTGCACTTGGTGCAACCATGTCATAAAGGGCTCCGGCCTGATGGGTTTCGCCGTTTTTTGCATCAGGATGACGCTCGTTGTCTAATACTTGAATCTCAGGACCTGTGAGATACGGTTCGCCCAGGCGCTCGTCTTCTACGACTCCGTAAAATACGCCGCTGTTTGCTCCTTCAGCTACCTTCCATTCGAGTTCAAGCTCGAAACTGTGAAAGTATTCTTTGGTCACAATGTTTTGACTTTTACGCCATCCTCCACTTTTTTCTGGCGGATAAAAGACCATAGCACCGTCCTCAATCTTCCAAGAATCTGTTACCTCTCCGCCATTATAGCTTTGCCATTTATCAAGCGAAGTTCCATCGAAAAGCACCTCCCATTCGGGTTCGGTAGCAGTTTGTGCTTGATTCGATGTGCCATTTTGTGCACAGCCTACGAAAAGTAAGGCTGAACCGAGCAGGGTTAATCCGTAATTGAATTTCATAATCCTAAAATGTTCTTGAGTTGTTGTTTGTCTATAGCACCACCTGCGAAATCGTCAAACGTTTTCTCAGTGGCTTCGATAATGTGAGAGGCAATAAATTCAGCACCTTCTCGGGCCCCTTGTTCTGGACTTTTTATGCAGCATTCCCACTCCATCACCGCCCAAACGTCACAGCCGTACTGGGTGAGTTTTGAGAAGATGGTTGAGAAGTCTACCTGTCCGTCACCAGGAGAGCGGTAACGACCTGCGCGATCGCCCCAATCGTTGTATCCGCCGAAAGCACCTTTCTTTCCGGTCGGATTGAATTCTGAATCTTTTACGTGAAAAGCTTTAATGAATTCGTGATAGTGATCGATGTATTCTATATAATCGAGTTGCTGAAGCACAAAGTGGCTTGGATCATACAGAATATTGACGCGCTTGTGGTTACCCGTTGCTTCAAGAAAGCGTTCAAAAGTGTCTCCGTCGTGGATATCCTCTCCAGGGTGTACCTCGTAGCACACATCTACACCTTCTTCGTCAAAGTGATTCAAAATAGGCAGCCAGCGATTCGCGAGCTCTTCAAATCCCATTTCAACCAATCCTTTTGGGCGTTGTGGCCAGGGGTGGGCAGTATGCCAAAGCAGTGCCCCAGAAAAAGTAGCATGGGCCTTAAGTCCAAGCCTTCTACTGGCTGTGGCTGCTTTTTTCACGGTATCGATAGCCCACTCAGTACGTGCCTTCGGATTGTTCTTCACCGCATCAGGTGCGAAGTTGTCAAACATGATATCATAGGCCGGATGCACCGCTACCAATTGACCTTGAAGGTGGGTAGATAATTCGGTGATTTCTAACCCGTAACTGTTGATCGTTCCTTTGAGTTCGTCGCAATAGGTTTGGCTTTCAGCGGCCTTATCTAGGTCAATTAGAAAGTGTTCCCACGTTGGAATCTGAATTCCTTTGTAGCCCAAGTCAGCGGCCCATTTACACATTCCTTCAAGGGTGTTAAACGGGGCTTTAGCGTCTACAAATTGGGCGAGAAATACAGCAGGTCCTTTTATCGTCTTCATGCGTCTTAATCGTTATTTAGGGTTACCCAAACATTACCTCTTTTATTCGAATCAACGGTGGCTTCAATAAAGTTCATTCCACGTACTCCATCCCTTACGGTGGGGTATTCGCCTTCATGAATTTTTTCTCCTCGGATTGCTTTTGCAACACCAAGGTAGATATTGGCCATAGCGTCAAAAATTCCTTCTGGATGTCCTGGAGGGAGTTTGGTCGCGTCCTTGGCCATATCACTGTTATAGTCGTGGCCGGGCTTAAGAACCTGAAGGGGCTTACCTTCTTCGATCAGATAGAGGTAGTTTGGATTTTCTTGCTCCCATTTGAGTCCACCCTTTCTTCCGTACACCGCAATGCTGATGTTGTTTTCTTCAGCAGTAGCGATTTGGCTAGCTCGGATTACACCTTTGACGTGTTTGTCCATGCGAACGAGTACGGTACCGTCAACATCCATCACATTATCGTCGTAGAGGTAGTTGAAGTCGCTTAAAAGCTCCTTAACCTCTAAACCGCAGGTGTACTCCAGTAGGTTGAATGCGTGCACACCGATATCACCGATACAGCAGCTTATTCCTGATTTCTCGGGGTCTAAGCGCCAGGTTGCCTTTCGGCTTTTTTCATCGTGAATGAGCGGATTGATCCATCCTTGATAGTATTGTGCGTCTACCTTGTGCACGGCGCCAATAGCCCCTGAGCGAATCATCTCACGCATTTGACGAACCATAGGGTAACCCGTATACGTATGTGTCAAGGCGAAGACGGCGCCACTTTTTTTCTGAAGTTCGGCTAAGATTTTGGCCTCTTCGTAGGTGGTAGTCATCGGTTTCTCACAGATGACATTGAATCCACCTTCTAAAAGGGCTTTGGCCATCGGGAAGTGCAAGAAGTTTGGCGTCAAAACGCTAATGACCTGCATACGCTCGTTTTCAGGAAGGGCGTTTTCTTTTTCAACCAATTCTTCTACGGTAGCGTAGATACGGTTGGTAGGAATATCAATCTCCTTGGCAAATTCAACACTGATCGCTGGATCTGGATTAAATACCCCTCCGACAATACTGTAGTTGTCATTCATAAATGAGGCGATTCTATGGACAATTCCAATAAGTGAATCACCCCCTCCTCCTAGTATTCCTAGTCTGATTTTTTTCGGCATAGTATTTTATGATTTATAGGCTACTTTTTCTTTCTTGAAAAATATTGCAAAAAGAGCAAAAACCCCAATGGCAAATAAGGCTGGGAAGGTCCAGATTTGTTTCCAATCGTGTCCTCCATCTGCAAGGGCGTAAGAGTCAGTAATCTGTCCGGCGATCGCAAAACCAATGAGCATACCTACCCCGTAAGTTGCCAAGGTAATGAGTCCTTGAGCAGCGCTCTTAACACTGTCTCCTGCCTTTGAATCGGTATAAATCTGACCTGAAACAAAGAAGAAGTCGTAACAGATTCCGTGAAGGGCAATACCGATCAAGAGTAGGTAAACACCAGAACCTGCGTCTCCAATGGAGAATAAGAAATAGCGAATCGTCCACGCGAGCATTCCAACTAAAATGGTTTTCTTAAATCCAAATCGCGTGAAAAAGACCGGAAGTAACAACATGAAGAGTACCTCCGAGATCTGACCAATGGTCATTTTTCCGGCAGGATTCTCTACCGTTATCTCGCCTAAAAACTGAGCCGCATGCTGGTAATAGAAGGCCAAAGGAATGCAGATCAGAACCGAAGAAACAAAGAACACTAAGAAGTTACGATCCTTTAAAAGTTTGAGAGCATCAAGACCTAGAATCCCACTAACGGTAATCCCTTCTTGCTTGCCTTTTGGTGGTGTCTTAGGAAGGGTAAAGCTAAATATCCCTAGGATAAGCGAAGCCACTCCTGTCATTAAAAAGGTGTTACGAAGTGCTCCATTTGCAACGGCATCCGGAGAATCCCACTTGAAAATATAGCTGATTGATAAACCTGCGATGATCCATCCGATCGTTCCGAATACACGAATCGGTGAGAATTCAGTCGCGGGGTTGGTCATTTGATTAAAAGAAACCGAATTTACTAGAGCTAGCGTAGGCATATACGCGATCATGTATCCTAATACATAAGGATAGAAGACTGCAAAGTTTTCAGCGGTGGCCATTTGATACATGAGTACAGCTCCTAAGAGGTGCAACACCCCCAAAATGCGCTCGGCGTTGAAGTAACGGTCTGCGATAAGACCGATGATAAAGGGTGCGATAATAGCTCCCCATGATTGTGTAGAGTAGGCTAATGCACTTTCGGCACCACTCGCGTTTAGTGTACTAGGTAAAAAGATACCCATGGTGACAAACCATCCTCCCCAAATAAAGAATTCGAGGAACATCATAAACGAGAGTTGAATTCGAGTTGTAGTTTTCATAAGGTTAGATTTTCATACAAGAATGTAAAATGCTAAAAATGTTGCGGTTAAATCGTTAAATTTTCAAGTAAAGCGAACTAAATGTAGAAAAATTAGGCTGCTTTCTATAAATTGGGGCAACTAAACTATTGAAAAACAATGAGCAAATTTTATTTCAATGAAGAGCAAGAATCGTACGACGCGATAGTGGTCGGCTCTGGTATCAGCGGAGGCTGGGCTGCTAAAGAGTTGTGCGAGAATGGTTTGAAGACCCTTGTGCTTGAGCGCGGACCGATGAAGAAGCACCGCGAAGACTATCCAACGGCTAATCTAGACAAATGGGATATGCCGAATGGGGGACGACCCACCCTAGAGAGTCAAGAGCGTCAACAAAAGCAAGCGCGCACAGGTTATACTACTGGGTATGCGAGCTCGCATTGGTTTGTTGATGATATTAAACACCCTTACAGTGAAGACAAGCGTTTTGACTGGATGCGTGGATACCACGTGGGTGGACGTTCAATTATGTGGGGACGCCAAGTATACCGCCACAGTGATATCGATTTCGAGGCCAATGGTCGTGAAGGTATCGGGGTAGATTGGCCAGTTCGTTACAAAGACATCGCGCCTTGGTATTCTAAGGTAGAGAAGTTTATCAGTGTTTCGGGTGAGGCTCTTAATCTGCCACAACTTCCTGATAGTGAGTTTGAGCCTGCAATGCCGTTAAACTGTGTAGAGCAAGACGTTCGCGAGCGGGTTGAAGCCGCCTTCGAAGATCGAGTGGTGACTTCAGGTCGTGTGGCTCATATCACTAGTGATAAGAAATTTGATGGAGACGGACGTATCCGTTGTCAATACCGTAACCGCTGTGTGAGAGGATGTCCTTTTGGCGCCTACTTCAGCAGCCTTTCTTCTACGCTTCCAGTAGCCGAGCGCACAGGGAACCTTACCCTTCGTGCGGATTCTATTGTGAGCGAGGTGATTTACGATGCAGATACTCAGAAAGCAACTGGCGTCAAGGTTATTGATGCTGAAACAAAAGAAGAATTCGTGTTCAAGGCAAAGGTGATTTTCTTATGTGCCTCTGCGATCGGATCTACTTCAATCTTGATGAATTCGCGTTCTGACCGTTTCCCGAACGGATTAGGTAACGATTCAGGCCAGCTCGGTAGAAACATCATGGACCACCACTTCTTAGTAGGAGCGGCTGGAACTTTTGAAGGGTATGAAGACAAATATTATAAAGGAAGACGTCCAAACGGATGGTACGTTCCACGTTTCAGAAATATTGGTGGAAACACAAATATGAAAGAGTTTAAGCGCGGATACGGCTACCAAGGTGGTGGAGGTCGCGGTGACATCTCTGAATTGGTAGCTGAGGCGAAGTATGGTTCTCAATTGAAAGATGCCATTCTCGATCCAGGTAAATGGACAGCGAACTTCTTAGCTTTTGGTGAAGTTCTTCCTAACGAAGACAATCGTTTTGTTCTTGATTACGACAACTTAGATCAGTGGGGACTTCCAACCGCGCGATTCAATGCTGAAATTGGAGAGAATGAATACGCGATGCGTAAAGACATGCAAGATCAGGCCGTTAAAATGCTTGAGGTTGCCGGAGCCAAGAATATTACTCCTTACGATCGTCCTTATGCCTTAGGTCTAGGAATCCACGAGATGGGTACGGCACGTATGGGTCGCGATCCTAAGACTTCTGTACTCAATGGTCATAACCAAGTTCACGCTTGTAAAAACGTATATGTAACAGACGGATCATTCATGGCATCTGCTGCCTGTGTAAATCCATCGCTAACGTATATGGCATTTACTGCACGCGCCGCTAACCATGCGGTTTCTGAACTTAAAAACGGAAATATATAATGGAAAGAAGAATAGCCCTTAAGAATATCGGAAAGGCCTTCGGATTTGCCGTAGCCACCCCCACAGTACTTTCAATACTAGAAAGCTGTGGTTCAGTCGATACTGCAAGCTGGACCCCTGCCTATTTTACTGCAGAGGAAGGTTCATTCTTGACAAAAGCAGTCGATGTATTGCTTCCTAAAACAGATACGCCGTCTGCTTCTGAAGTGAACGTGCATGTGTTTATGGATAAGCTTATTGCTGAAACCTACAATGAAGAGGCACAAGCACGTGTAAGAAAAGGATTCGATGCGTTCACTGCTGCGATCCTCTCGATTTCAGGTGCCTCTTCTTTAGCAAGCGTAAGTGAAGCTCAAATTGATGAGGCTTATCAGGCCCTTTACGGAGAGCGTACTGATGCGATAGACGCTGAAGCATATGGTTTTGCTGGTCAATTCAGAGGTATGGTAATAGATGCCTATAAGAGCTCTGAATACGTTGGAGAAAACGTTCTTGCTTACTTGCCAGTTCCTGGTGAGTACATTCCTTGTGACGATCTAGACACCCTCACCGGTGGAGTCGCCTGGGCTGAATAAGCTTTAAGAATGTGGATATAAAAAACCCCGCCATCGGCGGGGTTTTTTGTTTGGAGGTTAGTCCTGCAGGTCTGTTACGTAGTCGTTAAGACCCGCACATCAAACAATCGTCATCCCCTTGACCTTCTTTCGCCTTAGCGATTAGGGCCTTCATTTCTTCTTCGCTCATAGGTTGAATGTCAACCTCTTGCTCACGAATGCTTTTTTCGTCTTGCTTTGCTGTCTTCACCGCTACCTCGGCTGCTACTTCTACCGGAGCACTTTTCTTGGTGTTATCGAGCGTAAACTTGATGGCATCGGTCGCTGCTTTTGTTCTGAGATAATACATCCCTGTTTTGAGCCCGCTCTTCCACGCATAGAAGTGCATAGAGGTGAGTTTGCTAAAGTTTGCATTTTCCATGAACAGGTTCAGTGACTGAGACTGATCAATGAAGTATCCGCGCTGACGACTCATGTCGATAATGTCTTTCATACTGAGCTCCCAAGAGGTTCTGTAGAGTTCTTTAAGATCTTCAGGAATACCTTCAATGTGTTGTACTGATCCGTTTGCACGCATCAATTCTTGCTTCATGGCCTCGTTCCACAATCCACGCTCTACAAGGTCGTGAAGTAAGTGTTTGTTTACCACGATGAATTCTCCAGAGAGCACACGTCGGGTGTAGAGGTTTGAAGTGTAAGGCTCGAAGCATTCGTTGTTCCCTA
>Ga0181579_10003164_pt1 | contig 13102 bp, 14 predicted proteins | sample 071ome_24_FD_132996 | JGI IMG/M metagenome (GOLD analysis project Ga0181579, IMG submission 132996) | Coastal salt marsh microbial communities from the Groves Creek Marsh, Skidaway Island, Georgia - 071402CT metaG (megahit assembly) | ecosystem: Environmental > Aquatic > Marine > Intertidal... | reverse complement strand
CTCAACAAAGCCGACTTGCTGGACGACGCGACGATCGCGCGGCAGCGCGCAGCCTTGTCCGAAGCGGCAGGGAGTAGCATCGCGGTGATCTCGGGCGCGACCGGCGCCGGAATCGACGCGGTCTTGAAGCAAATGCTGGAAATGATCACGGCGTGGCGGGCCGGAGACGAAGAAGCTCTCGCGGCGGCGGCGCCATGACCACGCTCGCCGACGCCAAACGTATCGTGATCAAGATCGGGTCGATTCTTTTGGTCGATCCCGAAAGCGGACGAGTCCACGCGCGGTGGCTAGACAGTTTGGCCGCGGATGTCGCGCAGCTGCGTGCGCGCGGCCAAGAAGTCATCATCGTGTCGTCGGGCGCGATCGCCTTGGGTCGGCGGCACCTGGGCTTGCGCCGCGGCAAGCTGAAACTCGAAGAAAGCCAGGCCGCGGCGGCCACCGGACAAATCCACTTGGCCAAGGCCTATCAGGACGCCCTGTCTAAACACGACGTCTCGGTCGCCCAAGTCTTGTTGACGCTCGACGACACCGAACAACGCCGCAAGTATCTCAATGCGCGCAGCACCATCAACACGTTGCTGCGCTTGGGCGCGGTGCCGGTGATCAACGAGAACGACACGGTGGCCACCGCGGAAATCCGTTTCGGCGACAACGACCGCTTGTCGGCACGGGTTGCGGAGATGACGTCGGCCGATTGCTTGGTGTTGTTGTCGGATGTCGACGGGCTTTATTCGGCCGACCCTGCGTCCAATCCCTACGCCGAACTGATCCCCAACGTGGATCGCATCACCGACGCGGTCGAGGCGATGGCTGGTCAACCCACGACCGGCGACGGCACCGGCGGGATGATCACCAAACTGATGGCGGCGCGGGTGGCGACATCGGCGGGTTCGTCGATGGTCATTGCGCCCGGCACGTTGGAACGCCCGATCCAAGCGCTGGAACGTGGCGGCCGCTGCACGTGGTTTGCGGCGCAAGGCAATCCGCGCACCGCGCGCAAGCAATGGATCGCCGGCACGTTGCAGCCCGCGGGCTCGATCACCGTCGACGACGGTGCCGTCAAAGCGCTGATGGCGGGCAAGAGTTTGCTGCCGGCGGGCGTGACGGCAGTGGACGGCACGTTCGAGCGCGGCGATGCGGTGCTGGTCAAAGATGCCTCGGGCCGCGTATTGGGCCGCGGCTTGGCGGCCTATTCGTCGACCGACGCGCAGCCGTTGATCGGCCACAAAAGCAGTGAAATAGAGGCTTTGCTGGGCTACCGTGGCCGCGACGAGATGATCCACCGAGACGATCTTGTCCTCAACGATTGAGCCCGACATGTCTGTAGCCGAAGCGCGCGACGAAATTCACGACCTCATGCTGGAGATCGGCGTGGCCGCCCAAGATGCGGCCCGCTTGCTGGCGCGGGCCTCGACCGAGGCCAAGAACCAAGCCCTGCGCGCGGCGGCCCAAAAGCTGCGGGAAAACCGTGCCACCGTGCTGGAGGCCAACGCGCGCGATCTCGCCGAGGCCGATGCGAAAGACATCAGCAAGCCGCTGCGCGACCGTCTTGTCTTGAACGACGACCGCCTGGAGGGCATGGCCGCCGGGTTGGAGACAATCGCCGATCTGCCCGATCCGGTGGGCGCGGTGTTTTGGGAAACCGAACGGCCCAACGGCTTGCGTATCGAACGCGTGCGGGTGCCCTTGGGGGTCATCGGCATCATTTACGAATCGCGCCCCAACGTGACGGCCGATGCCGGGGCGTTGTGCTTGAAATCGGGTAACGCCGCGATCCTACGCGGCGGGTCGGAAAGCTTTTATTCGAGCCAAGCGATCGTCGCTTGTTTGCACGAAGGACTGCGCGCCGCGGGCCTGCCCGAGGCGGCGATCCAACTGGTGCCGACGCGCGACCGTGCCGCGGTCGGCGCGATGCTGACGATGAACGAGACCATCAACATCATCGTGCCGCGCGGCGGCCGGTCGTTGATCGAGCGCGTGCAGAAAGAAAGCCGCGTGCCGGTGATCGCGCATCTCGACGGCAATTGCCATGTCTACATCAACAAAAACGCCGATCCCGACAAGGCAGTGGCTTTGGTGCACAACGCCAAGATGCGGCGGCTGTCGATTTGCGGCGCGGCCGAATCGTTGGTGGTCGACAAGGCGGTGGCTTCAACAATCGCTCCGAAACTGATCGACGATCTGAGCGCGGCGGGCTGCGAGATCCGCGGCGATGCGGCAGCGCAAGCGCTGGACTCGCGCGTCGTGCCGGCGTCGGACGAGGATTGGTCGACGGAATACCTCGATGCGGTGATCTCGTTGCGCATCGTCGACGGGATCGACGCCGCGATCGAGCACATCGAACGCTATGGCTCGCACCATACCGACAGCATCGTGACGGAAGACCCCGACGCGGCCGCGCAATTCCTGGCCGAGGTCGACAGTGCGATCGTGTTGCACAACGCCTCGACGCAGTTTGCCGATGGTGGCGAATTCGGGATGGGCGCGGAAATCGGTATCTCGACCGATCGCCTCCATGCCCGTGGGCCGGTCGGTCTCGAACAACTCACCACGTTCAAGTATCGCGTTCACGGCACCGGACAGGTCCGGCCCTGACCGACGCGCGGCACCCCGACGACCCCGACGCCCGAACCATTGGTTTGTTGGGTGGCTCGTTCAACCCGGCGCATAAGGGCCATCGGGGTCTGAGCTTGTTCGCCCTGGAGCAGCTCGCACTCGATGAGATTTGGTGGCTGGTATCGCCCCAAAACCCGTTGAAGCCGGTCGACGGCATGGCGCCGTTGAGCGCGCGATTGGCGGCTGCGCGGGCTTTGGCGGCCCACCCGCAGATTCACGTGACCGATATCGAGGCGCGACTGGGCACCCGCTTCACGGTCGATGCGTTGGAGCAGTTGGCGGAGAGCTATCCGGCCGCCCGTTTCGTTTGGCTGATGGGCGCGGACAACCTGGCCCAAGTGGACAAGTGGCATCGCTGGCGCGACCTGTTCGACCTCGCCGCGGTGGCGGTGATCGACCGGCCGGGGCATACCGAAGCGGCATTGACCTCACCCGCGAGTAAGGCGCTTGCGGAACATCGTTACACCGGACCGCTGGCGCAGTTGGCGCAACAGCCGTTGCCAGCCTGGGCGTTCGTCACCGGATTTCGCGACCCGACCTCGGCCACCGCCTTGCGCCAGTCCCGGCCCCGCGGTTAAATGGCTTGAATGCTAAGACGCTTTTTGGAGGTCTTCACATAACGCGCACCCGCGGGGCGACAGAGCCCAAGGCAAAAGACCAGCAGACTCTAAAGCTGATTCTCGAATCGCTTGACGAAGATCAGGCAATCGACCCCACCACCATCAATCTAGTCGGCAAATCGTTGATCGCCGACGACATGGTCGTCGCGAGCGGGCGATCGCAACGCCACGTTGCGGCGATTGCCGAACACGTCACGGAACGTCTGAAGGCACAAGGTATCCGTGTTCGCGCCGAGGGGCTGCCCCGCGGCGACTGGGTCTTGCTGGATTGCGGCGACGTGATCGTGCATCTGTTCCGGCCCGAAGTGCGCGACTATTACAATCTGGAAAAGATGTGGTCGGCCGAACTGCCAGCCGATCCCGAGACTGCCCCGGCCGCCAACACCCCATGAAAGTGACCGTCGTTGCGGTGGGCAAGCTCAAGCGCAGCCCGCTGCAACAGGCATTTGACGATTACACGACCCGGCTGAGCTGGCCTGTCACGGTGCATGAAATTGCCCCGGCAAAAGGGCCGACCGCGGCCAAACGGCGCGAAATGGAAGCGGCTAAGCTGAGCCAGCACACAACCAATGCGTCGGTTGTCGTGGCCCTCGACAAAGACGGCCGCGATCTGACCAGCGAGGCCCTGGCGGCCAAGATCGGCGATTGGCAGCTTTCCGGTCGCGCCGATGTGGCGTTTGTGATCGGCGGCCCGGACGGGCTCGAGGACGGTGTGCGGCGGCGCGCCGACCTCGTTTTGTCCTTCGGGCAGGCGACCTGGCCGCACCTGCTGGTCCGGGTCATGCTGGCCGAACAGTTGTACCGCGCGGCCTCCATTCTGGCCGGTCATCCCTACCATCGCGGCGACGCGGCGGAGACTTGAACCCAATCCGTTTCTCGCCCATGTTCCGGTGACCGATTGCCCCGAAATGCCTGAAACGCCTATGAAAACCCGCCCGCGCCCCGTTATTTTGTGCATCCTCGACGGATGGGGCTACCGCACGGACCCAGAAGGCAATGCCATCGCGTTGGCGCGGACGCCAGTTTATGACCGGCTGCTGGCGGAGAACCCGTGGTCGTTGCTTAAAACGTCGGCGACGGATGTCGGTCTGCCGGTCGGGCAAATGGGCAATTCCGAGGTCGGCCACACCAATCTCGGCGCCGGTCGGGTGGTCCTGCAAGACCTACCGCGCGTCGACACCGCGGTGGCCGAGGGAAGCTTGGCTGATCGCGATGCCCTTAGAGACCTTATTGCGGCATGCGGCGACGCGACCGGACGCTGCCATCTTATGGGGCTGGTCTCCGACGGTGGCGTGCATTCTCATTTGAGCCACATCGTGGCGTTGGCGCAGGTCTTGTCGGCGGCCGGACTCGCCGTCGATATCCACGCGATCCTCGATGGTCGCGACACCGCGCCGCGAAGTGCCGCTGGCTTTATCGCCGCGTTGGAACACGCCATTGGCGACGACCCCAAGGTACGGATCGCCACGGTGAGCGGACGCTATTACGCGATGGACCGGGACAACCGATGGGACCGCGTGCGCTTGGCCTACGACACGATCGTCGATGCGAAGGGCCCCGCGGCAAATGACGCGGGCAGTGTCGTCGACGCGGCCTATGCCGCCGATACCAGCGATGAGTTTGTCCTGCCTACGGTGGTGGGCGACTACGCCGGCATGCAAGACGGCGACGGCCTGGTCGTGGCGAATTTCCGCGCCGACCGGGTGCGTCAGATTCTGACGGCGATGTTGGATGCAGATTTCGACGGCTTCGATCGAGCGCGGCGTCCAGCGTTTTGCGCCGCCGCCGGCTTGACGTCGTATTCGTCGGACCTCGACGCATTGATGTCGGCCATCTTTCCGCCGCAGGACATTGCCGACACGTTGGGCGAAGTGGTGTCGAAGGCGGGATTGACGCAACTGCGGATCGCCGAAACCGAGAAATACGCCCACGTCACGTTTTTCTTCAACGGCGGTGAAGAACGCGTCTTTGAGGGCGAAGAGCGCATCTTGGTCCCCTCGCCCGACGTGGCGACCTACGACTTGAAGCCCGAGATGTCGGCCACCGAAGTCACCGACAAGCTGGTCGAGGCCATTTCAGCGCATCGGTTCGATCTGATCGTGTGCAATTTCGCGAATACCGACATGGTGGGCCATACCGGCATGTTGCAACCGGCTATTGCCGCGGTCGAAGCGGTCGATGCAAGCTTGGGCCGGATCGAAGCGGCGGTGAAAGACGCCGGCGGCGTGCTGCTGATCACGGCCGACCACGGCAATGCCGAACGCATGAGCGACGAGAACGGCGGTGCGCATACAGCGCACACGACCGACGACGTCCCGTTCATCGTAGTGAATGCTGATGGCGTGACGCAGGTAGAGGCCGGGCGACTTTGCGACGTCGCACCGACGACGCTTGAGGTGTTGGGGTTACCGCAACCCGATGCCATGACCGGCGTGCCGCTGGTGACGCGCGACGAAACAGCACCTTCAACCGCAGACACCGTGCGTGTGGACGCCTAGCATCCGCCGCACCCTGCCAGTGGCCTTGGCCGCGTGCTGTCTGTGGGTCGGCGCTGCCAACCCACAGACCCAAGACGAGCCGCCTGCGAACCAACTGCGCGAGGTCGAGCGCGCCATTGAGGCGGGCAAGACCCGCAGCGAAGAACTCGACCGCGAAGCGGCGCGCATCGAGACCGAACTGCGGGAATTACAACGCACCTTGGTGGAAAGTGCGCGACGCGCGCAAAGCCAGGAAGAAACGGTCACCGAGCTTGAGTCACGCTTGGGCTCTTTCCACGTCGAGGAACGCGCCGTGCTGGCGCGCCTCAATCAGCGGCGGGCGGCAATCGATAAGACCCTTGGCGCGTTGCAACGGATCGGGCGGCTGCCACCGGCGGCCTTGCTGACAAGCCCCGACAACGTCACCGATGCGGTGCGCACCTCGGTCTTGCTGTCGGCGATCGTGCCTGAACTTGCGGCCCAAGCCGACAGCTTTCGGTCCGAGCTGTTGGCCTTGCTGCAGATCCGGGGCGAAATCGTACGACGTCGGGCCCGCCTCGACAATGCGGTCGCCCGGCTAAAGCGCGAACAGATTGCGCTGGATCGGCTGATCGCGCGCAAGTCGTCGCTGCGCTCGCGTACCTTGGCCGAAAGCGAGGAAGAGCGGCGTCAGATCGCCGCGCTATCGGCAAGCGCGCGTGATCTGACCAACCTGATCGACCGGATCGAGCGGCGGCCGCGCACGACGCCGACCCGTTTGGCGATGCGCCCGCCCACCCAGATCAAGCCGTTTTCGACGGCGCGTGGAACATTGGCGCTACCCGCGCGCGGCCCTGTCGTGACACGTTTTGGTGAACGCAGCGACCTTGGCTTGCGGGCGCAGGGAATATCCGTGGCGACCCGCCCCGGAGCCCAAATTGTGGCGCCTTATGATGGCAGAATCGTGTTCGCAGCCGCGTTTCGGCGCTATGGCCAACTATTGATCATCGCGCATGGCGAGGGATATCATACGTTGCTTGCAGGATTTGACAGCATCGACGGGGTCGTTGGCCAATGGCTACTCGCCGGGGAACCGGTGGGCAAAATGGGCCAGCAGGAAAGCCAAAGAAAGCCCGAGTTGTATTTCGAGCTGCGCCAGAACGGCGAACCCATGAACCCCCTGCCCTGGTTGGTAGCCACAGAAACAAAGGTAAGCGGATAATGCGTAACGTTCTTGCCGTTCTCGGCATCTCGTTCTTTCTTGCGATATAGGCCCCGACATATGCCGATGCGCAGTCGAGTTCGGAGACCTATCGACAACTCGACCTTTTCGGCGAGGTGTTCAATCGGGTGCGCGCCGACTATGTCGACGAGGTCGACGACGAGAAACTGATCGAAGCGGCGGTCAACGGCATGTTGCAGGCGCTCGATCCGCATTCCGGGTTCCTCAACGCCAAGAACTTTCGCGAAATGCAGGTCCAGACCCGCGGCGAGTTCGGTGGTTTGGGGATCGAAGTCACGATGGAAAACGGCTTCGTCAAAGTGATTTCGCCGATCGACGGCACGCCGGCGGAACGCGCCGGCATCCTTACCAACGACCTGATCACGCACATCGGCGGCGAACAGATTCAAGGACTGACCTTGTCGCAAGCCGTAGAGAAAATGCGCGGGCCGGTGAACACCGACATTCGCCTGACCGTGGTGCGGCCCGGCGTCGATGCGCCCTTCGATGTGACGCTGACCCGCGAGGTCATCCGAATCGCTTCGGTGCGTTCGCGGATAGAGGACGATATCGCCTACCTTCGCGTGACGACGTTCAGCGAACAAACCGCGAGCGGACTGGCAAAAGAAATTCGCGAGATCAAAGAAGAGCTTGGCGACACGCTTGCCGGCGCCGTTCTCGATCTGCGCGGCAATCCGGGCGGCCTGCTCGACCAAGCGGTCAAGGTCTCCGACGCCTTTTTGGAGCAAGGTGAAATTGTCTCGACACGCGGCCGACAAGCCGGTGAAGCGCAGCGGTTCAACGCGAAATCGGGCGACTTGATCGACGGCCTGCCTTTGGTCGTACTGATCAACGGGGGCTCGGCGTCGGCGTCGGAAATCGTCGCGGGCGCACTGCAAGATCACGGCCGCGCCGTTGTCTTGGGCACGCAGTCTTTCGGCAAGGGTTCGGTGCAGACCATCATTCCGATTGCCGGGCACGGTGCGGTACGCTTGACGACCTCGCTTTACTACACGCCGTCGGGCCGTTCGATCCAGGCGAAGGGCATCTCACCCGACATCGTGGTCGAGCAAGCCCGCTTGGAGTCACTTCAAGCCCGTCGCCCGGATTTGCGGCGTAGCGAAGCCAACTTGCGTAACCACATCGAAATCGACGGCGAAGACGAGGACGGCGGCGAATCAGCGACCGCAGACGAGCGCCCGTTCGATTTCCAGCTGGCGCGCGCACTGGATCTTCTGCGCGGACTGCAGCTATTTGCCAAGAAGTCCGTCAACTAAAGCCGATCACCGCGCGCCCATGTCGGCCCCAAAAAAACTCCGAGAGCCATGGCGCGTAGACCGAGGTCGCTAAGAGCCAGCCGCCGTCTCGCGGAAGAAGACGCCCCGGAAACCCCCGTTTGGCGGACCGCCCCGGCCTTAGTGGCCTATGGGCTTGTCGGCGCGCTGATTGCAGGCGGTGCGTTTCTCCAACTGACCTACGTTGAACCGTCACCGGAAACCGAAACGGCCCAGGACACGGTGGCCGAGGTGGCCTTGAATCCACCCGCCGCGACGCCCGAACCGCCGCCGATCGAAGTCGACGACGAGGTCTCGGAAGGCGATACGCCGCACGCCGCGCCCGAAGGCGATGACGACTCAGCGACCGCACACGGCGAGGACGCCGAAGGCACCCACGAAACCGAAACCGCAGCGGCCGCGCCGCCGCCACCACCACCCGCTGCGCCCGCGGCACCACGCACCGCCGTGCCGAGTGCGGCACTGCCTGCCCTGCCGCGCAAACTCGTTCTGGCGCCCGCACCGGAACAGGCGCTGTTGGTCGAAGGCCGGTTCGGCCCGCTACCGGCCATCGCGGAGGACGGGCGCGAACCTTGGCGGGTATATGCGCGGCCCTTCCCGACGGAACGTGACCGGCCGAGGATTGCCATCCTGTTGCAAGATTTGGGACTGAGCCAAGAACAGACCAATACCGCGATCCAACAACTGCCGGGTGCCGTGTCGCTCGGCTTTACGCCTTATGCGCGGCGGCTGGATCAATGGATCGACTTAAGCCGGGCGGCCGGCCACGAAGTGCTGCTGCAGGTGCCGATGGAACCGTTCGATTTTCCGACCAGCGATCCCGGCCCGCACACCCTGCTGACCTCGGCCGGACCGGACGAAAACCTCGAACGGTTGGAGTTCCTGTTGAGCCGGTTCACCGGGTATGTCGGCGTCTACAACCGGATGGGGGATCGCTTTACCTCATCGCTCGATAGCCTGCAGCCGGTGCTGCAATCGATCCGCGACCGGGGCTTGTTGTTCGTCGATGCGCGCACCTCGGGCACCAGCGTGGCGGGCCGCATCGCCGAGGACCTGGGATTGCCGCATGCCCTGAACAATCGGGAGATCGATCAGGTGGCCTCGCGGGTCGAGATCGACGCCAAGCTGATCGATCTGGAAAACATCGCACGCCAACAAGGCCACGCATTGGGGATCGCCCGCCCCTACCCGGTGACGCTGGAACGCCTCGCCCAATGGGCGGCGACGCTGGAAGAAAAAGGCATCGACCTTGCGCCAGTCTCTGCCCTTATGGGTGATGCAGCGCACCCATGACGGTCGATATCGAGAGCCTGGGCTACCGACCCTGCGTCGGGATCATGTTGCTAAACGCCGACAACCAGGTGTTCGTCGCGCAGCGGATCGACGCCATCGCCGAGGCCTGGCAGATGCCGCAAGGCGGAATCGACGAGGGCGAAGAGCCTGCCGACGCGGCGATGCGCGAGCTTCTTGAGGAAATCGGCACCAACAACGCCGAAATTATCGCCGAACACTCGGAGTGGATTCCTTACGACTTGCCCGAACACTTGGTGGGACGGTTGTGGAAAGGACGTTACCGGGGACAAACCCAGAAGTGGTTTGCGATGCGCTTTCTCGGCGAGGACAACGAGATCGACATCGACACCGCGGAGCCCGAGTTCAATGCCTGGCGCTGGGCGCCGATGGGCGACCTTGTGGACCTGGCCGTGCCCTTCAAGCGACACGTTTACGCCGACCTTGTCGAAGCTTTCGGGCATTTAGCGGCGGCGTAAGATTCGGGTGGCTAGAACGCGGGCTGCCCCCTAGGCTGTCGTCACTTTGCGCCAATGTCCTTCTTCCCCATGAGCAGCGATCGCATGGACGGTCGCAGCTGGGCCGGCATCATCTTGCTGGGCTCGGTGTGGGGGAGTTCGTTCTTTTTCTTCGAAGTTGCGCTGGAGTCGTTGGGACCGATTACGGTCGCCTTGGGCCGGGTAGCGATTGCCGCACCGGCCCTATGGCTGATGATCCGCTTTGCCGGCGAGCGGCTGCCGCGCGACTGGCGGTCCTGGCGCGTGTTGGGGTTGATGGGCATCCTCAACAACGCAATTCCCTTTACCTTGATTGCCTGGGCCCAAGTGGCCATCGAAGGCGGATTGGCGTCGATCCTGAACGCCACGACGCCGATCTTTTCCGTGGTGCTGGCGGTGTTCGTCGTGCGGCAAGAGGTGCTTTCGGCGAACCGCTTGGTCGGGGTCGTGCTGGGCTTCGTCGGGGTTGTGGTGTTGATCGGGCCAGAGGCCTTGCTGAAGCTGGGCAACAATGCGGGCAGCCAATCGTTGGTGCTGCTGGCGGCCTTGTTCTATGCCACGGCCGCGATCTATGCGCGCCGCCACCTGATGAACTTTTCGCCGATGGTGACCTCGTTCGGTCAGGTCAGCACGGCCGCGCTGGCGCTACTGCCGATTGCGCTGATCTTCGAGACACCGTGGAACGCAACGCCCTCGGTGGCTGCGTGGGGCGCCTTGATTGCGATCGGTACGTTGTGCACCGCGTTTGCCTACCCGTTGTACTTCTATTTGCTGCGCCGGACCGGGGCGACGAACTTGATGCTGGTTACGTTGATCAATCCGGTGACCGCACTTTTACTGGGGATTCTGATCTTGAGCGAAAGCCCGGGCTGGACCACCTATGCCGGGATGGTGTTGATCTTTGCCGCGCTGGCGACGATCGACGGTCGGGTGATCGAACACTTTGCTAAACGGTGTTCCGGAGCAAGCCGGGGAGCTGACCCAGGTTCGTGACGACATGGTCGGGCTTTGTGTGGGCCGGCGCCGCAACCGCATCGGGGTTGAACCAGACAGCCACCATGCCGACCGCCTGTGCGCCGGCAATATCCCACTCCAAGTGATCCCCGACCATCCAGGTCGATGCAGCTGTGGAATCCAGAGCAGCAAGCGCCTGGTGAAAGATCGCGGCGTTGGGCTTGGCGGACCCGAGTTCCTCGGAGATACCGACGAAGTGAAAGAAAGAGGCGAGCGCGAAGCGATCGAGCTTTGCCCGTTGGCTGTCACGACCGCCGTTGGTGAGAAGCCCAAGCCTGATCCCACTATCCCATAGTGCGGTAAGGACCGGGACCGTATCGGGATAGAGTTCGTATCCCTTTTGGCGTTTGGCGGTGAACGCATCGGCGATCTCGACGGCAAGCGCGGGGGCATCGATGGCGCATTCGGCAAACGCCTCACCAACGATGGTGCGGCGGGCCGCGCCGAGATCGTGCCCACCACCACAGTCATAGACGTCGGGATGCCGCCAGAAACGGGCCGCACACGACGAGATGGTGTCGGCGATCTGGAGCACATCATGTGAAGGAAGCACGGCGGCGTACGCCATGAGGTGGTCGCGCCAAGCGGCTTCGCGGTTAGCGTAGGCACGAATGAGCGTATCGTCGAGATCGAATAGGAGTGCCGTCGGGGGTGCCATGCGCCGACGACCAGTTGCCGCCCTAGGCCGCGATCTGAGTGACCTTGCGGGAGCGCCACCGCATGATGCGGTAGATCGTTTTGGCGATGGCGTCGTGCCACCAACCTTCGCGGCTGAGGCCGAGGGCTTTGAACGCCATGGTCACGCCTTTTCTGATATGCACCGGCCGGTAGAGCGAAAGGGCGCGGGTGGCGTAGGCATCGCTGGCGGCCCGGCGGTCGTAAGGACCGGGCAGACGGTTGGCGGCATGGTAGGCATAGGCCAATTCATCGTCGCCGGTTTCGAGCGTCCGGCCGATCATGATGCGAATCCGCGTCCAAATGCTGAGCTTCTCGTCGGCGAGATAACGTTCCATATGGCGGCGGAACAGCCCGTAGTGGCTGAATTCATCGCGCGCGATCAGCGTGCAGATCTGTTTGAGAACCGGTTCTTCGACGGCGTCATGAATCGAGCTGTAGAACGAACTGGTGCCGATTTCGACCATGCAACGGGCCAGCAACTCCGCGGCCCGGGTGCCGCGGATGGACTCTTCGGTGTCGAGCGCGAGTTCGTAATTGGCGCGGAAGTCGGCGAAGTCGCCGTCGAAGTCGAACGACGGGTCGGCCATTTTGGCCCATTGGCCGAGGGCGCGACCGTGCTGGTTTTCCTCTTCGCCCCACTTCCGCGCGGCCTCTTGGAAGGCCTCGTCGTCGGCGAAGATGTTGCACAGATAGGTGACGTAATCGGCGCTGCGGTACTCGACCATGCTGGCGGCGCGCACCACGGACAGCACCATCGGGTCAACCTTTGACGGGTCGAACCGGTCCCAATCGATGTCTTCAAGCGTCCACTTCATGCCGATGCCCTTGGCTCCCTGCCTGGCAACAGTGGTCATCGATTTTAGCGGCACTTTTCGCCGCGGTCAGCAGTCGATTAGACGACCTGCAACATCTCCCGAAGCGTCGATAGCTTGAGGTCGATGAGGTGACGTTCAAGATCAGTTCGTGCTTCTTGAATGTCTTCTTCGGCGTCTTTAATGCGCTGCTCTAGGTCCGCGCGATCCAGTTCCTCGACCGGCACGGCTTCTTCGGTCATGACCGCGCAGCGGTCGCCCGTAATCTCGGCGAACCCGCCGTTGACGAAAATCCGGCGGTCTTCGGCACCGGCATTCTGTACTTCGAGAATGCCCGGACGGACGGTCGAGATCATCGGCTGATGGCCGACGAGCACCCCGAAATCGCCCTCGCCGCCGGGGACGACGACCATGTCGACATCCTCGGAAACCAAGAGACGGTCGGGTGAGACCAGTTCGAATGCGATCTTATCGGCCATGAAGGGTGCCTATGCCGCCTCTTGCGCGAGACGCTTTCCTTTTTCGACCGCGTCGTCGATCGTGCCGACCAGCATGAAGGACTGTTCGGGCAGATCGTCGTGCCGGCCTTCGCAGATTTCCTT
>Ga0181579_10003163_pt1 | contig 13102 bp, 10 predicted proteins | sample 071ome_24_FD_132996 | JGI IMG/M metagenome (GOLD analysis project Ga0181579, IMG submission 132996) | Coastal salt marsh microbial communities from the Groves Creek Marsh, Skidaway Island, Georgia - 071402CT metaG (megahit assembly) | ecosystem: Environmental > Aquatic > Marine > Intertidal... | reverse complement strand
CTGGAAGCGGAGCCAGTTTGCTGTCGGAGACCGCCCGACAAGGATGAATTTGTCCTCACGCTCGCGGAAAATGATCATGTCGCCAATGACATGACCCGCCGGCGTGACGGGCACAAAATGCTTTGCTCTGTTCAGTCCGAAATTCGAAAAATCATTGATGCCGGTATGGGCCAGAAACGCTTCCGCCTGCGGGCCTTCCACCGTCAATTCATCCATATGGTGTGTCTGGTCGAACAACACCGCGCTGTCACGCCAGGCGCGCTGCTCGTCACGCCAGTTGCTGAATTCCGGTGCCACGACAGGGTACACATACATTCCAATTTTCGAGTTCCGGAGCATCGCAACCGGATTGGCATGGTGGTTCATGACGTCTGTCAGATTTTTCATTGCAGTCCTCTTTATCGGCAAAGGTCAGGATTTCACGAGAGACAAGCCGGGCACATTGGCCCGCGCCGGCGGATCGCCGGCCATAAGCAGGTTCAGATTTTGCCGCGCCAGCCTTGCATGCTCGCGCGCCAGCGCCTCGGCCCTTGACGCTTCACGCGCCTCAACAGCCTCGAAAATCGCCCAGTGGTGATGCTGCGCAATCAACAGAGATTTACGAAATATGGCGCTGTCTTCCTGGCCGGTCAGGAACGAACTTGGGGAGGCAAGCGGCATTCGACATACGCGATCAACCTCACGTATCAGGATCTGGCTTCCCGATGCCGCGGCCATCCAGCTGTGAAATTCTGCGTTGAGGTGAACATAAAGCTCAAAATTGTCAGGACCAGACAGCCCCATCAACGCGTCAAGCCTTGTCAGCGTCTGCCGGCAGGTGATCAGCATTGATTGCGAAACGCCCCGCTCCGCCGCGGTGCGAGCCGCCAGCCCTTCAAGCGTTCCGCGGACTTCGATTGCATCTGTGATATCCTGAATGGAGTAGCTGCACACTTGCCAACGCCCCGACGCCTGTCGTTCGACAAGCCCCTCCTGCGCAAGGGTGGCCAGCGCCTCGCGGAGCGGCGTGCGCGATATTTCAAGACGCTGCGCGAGGAACGGTTCCGAGACCCGCTCCCCCGGGGTAAAGGCACCGCCCAGAATCAACGACCGTGTCTCGGTCAGAGCCTTCAAGCTGAGATTCGTTGAACGGCTGTCCTTCATCATCGGCATCTCCGGTTCACTCGATGCTAAACCGTATACAGAAAATCGGAAAAGTCCAAAATTATTCCGTATTTCCGCTATTAATAGTCAAAAATGTATACAGTTTTACCATTTCTGATTATTCTGGCATCACCGGACCGCGACGACAGGAGTGTCGGCCTTTATTTCACTGGCAGCCTTCATAAGCCGTTGACTATTACAGCCCTGATCTGAAAGGCTTATGCTTGTATGAATGCAGATGTGATCATCGTTGGCGGCGGGCCTGTGGGCGTGGCCCTTGCCATTGACCTTGCCCTCCAGGACATGAAATCGATTGTTGTGGAGCGTCATGACTCGATCCAGCAAGTTCCAAAGGGTCAGAACCTGACCGCCCGCACCGGTGAGCATTTCCGCCACTGGGGCGTGACGAGCGCCATCCGGGCAGCCTCACCGATCCCGCGAAGTTATGGCAGCGGCGGTGTTGCCACCTACGACAACTACCTGTCGGATTACCACTATGAATGGTTCAACCGCGCCCGGATCGTTGACTATTACGCGGCGACAAATGAACGCTTGCCGCAATATCGGACCGAAGAGGTGCTGCGAGCCAGGGCGGCGGAAACCGGAAAGATCACCCTTATGCGCGGCTGGAGCTTTCAGTCTGTTGAACAGCATGATCATGGTGTTGTGGTGGACATCACCATGACACAGGGCGGTGACAGCCAGACAATTTCCGCGCCATTTCTTGTCGGCTGTGACGGCGCGCGATCGCCCGTTCGTGAGGCGGTCGGCATTACCCAGACCGTGGACCCGCATGACAGGCTGATGGCCCTGCTTGTGTTCAATTCCAGGCAGCTCGATGAAAGGCTGGCCATTTATGGCGAGAAAGCCATTTTCAATGCGATCAGCCCGGATATGAATGGATATTGGCAGTTTCTTGGCCGCGTTGACCTCGATGGTAACTGGTTCTTTCACGCACCTGTTCCCCCCGGCACCACGCGCGAGAATTTCAACTTCGAGGAACTGCTGTGCAAGGCCGTTGGGGCCGAGATCGACGTCGATTTCACCTATGTAGGCTTCTGGGATTTGCGCCTCAGCCTTGCCGATACATATCGGCAGGGCCGTGTGTTCATCGCCGGTGATGCCGCACATTCGCACCCCCCCTATGGCGGCTATGGAATCAATACCGGGTTTGAGGACGCGCGAAATCTGGCCTGGAAGCTGGCCGCCTGTCATGGCGGATGGGCCGGGGCGCACCTGCTGGACAGCTACACGGCGGAACGGCACCCGGTGTTTGCCTCGACCCGGGATGATTTCATCGTGAAATCCATTCTCGAGGACCGCGATTTTGTTGACAGCTATCACCCTGAACGGGATCTGGCGGCTTTCGAGGCTGCATGGGACCGACGGGCCGGCGGCGATGACAGCCTCGTTACACAGTATCTTCCGCATTATGAAGGCTCGCCGATCGTCTGTGGTGAGGCGGGCGCTGTCTCAGGCGCGACAGGGCGGCATGGGTTCACCGCGAGGGCCGGGCATCATCTGGCGCCGCGACCGCTTCCCGATGAACAGGATTTGTGGGACATGCTCGGTCCCGGGTTCACCCTGCTGGATCTGACCGGAAATGCCGATTTGCAACGCCGTTTCGACGCCGCCACAAAGCCACGGGGCATTCCTCTCGAGATCCTGGATCTGGCGGAGGCCGGTCTTCTGAAAACCTATGGGGCGGAAGCCATTCTTGTCCGCCCGGACCACTTTATCGCCTGGGCCGGTTCGGCCAATGATTGTGACGCCACCGGCATCATCGACCAGGCAACCGGTGCATGAGGAAACGCTAATGTCATATGAGCTTGGACATCACTATATTGCCGGCAAATGGCTTGCCGATGCGCCGAACGGCTTGATCGATGTGGAGAACCCCTCCGACGGCTCGATCCTCGGCGCGGCACCAAACGGGTCCGCCGAACTGGCGGATCGGGCGGTGATGGCGGCGCGACACGCCTTCGAGACCACGAGCTGGGCCAGTGACCCGCGCCAACGGGCGGCAGCGCTGCTCGAATTCGCCAACATATTGGAAAGCCGGGCAGACAGCATCGCCGCGCTGATGGCCCGCGAGAACGGCAAAGTGCTGGCGCAGGCCCGTCATGAGGTGGTGGCAGGTTACAGCGAGGCGCGCTATTACGCCGGCATTGCCCGCAATGTGTTTGGCCGCACATTCGAGAGCGGTGTGGGCAAACTCAGCCTGATGACGCGTGAGCCATCCGGTGTGGTGTCTGTCATCGTTCCCTGGAACGCGCCGGTGACGCTGCTGGTCCGGTCGGTTGCCCCGGCGCTGGCGGCAGGATGCGCGGTGGTGATCAAGCCGGCACCGCAGACGCCGCTGACCAACGCTGCCGTCATGGCCTGCTTTGACGAAGCCGCCTCATTCCCGCCCGGCATAGTCAATTCCGTCAATGAACATGGCACGGAGGTCGGCACCGTCCTGTCATCACACCCGCAAATCGATGTCATTTCGTTCACAGGATCGTCACGGACCGGCAAGATCATCATGGCAAACGCCTCGGACACGATCAAACATGTGTCGCTGGAGCTTGGTGGCAAATCTCCGGCGCTGGTGTTCGGTGACGCCGACCTTGACCGGAGCGTTGCCGAAATCCGGCGCGGTGTAATGGCTTTGAACGGGCAGATGTGTACCTGCATCAGCCGGATCCTTGTCCAGGACGAAATCTATGATGACATGAAACAACGCCTTGCCGATGCCTTCCGCGCGGTCAGGCTTGGCGATGCCAGAACCGACGGCACCGAACTTGGCCCGATCATCGACAAGGCAAACCAGACCCGACTTCTGGGCATCATAGATCGTGCCGCAGACGAGGCCCGCATGGTGGTGCATGGCAAATCCGGTGATGGTGATCTGGCCTCCGGTTTCTTCATCAGCCCGACAATGTTCGAGATCGAGGATCTTCAACATGATCTTGTGCAGGACGAATTGTTCGGGCCGATTGTCTCGCTGGAGCGATTCACGGACGAGGCAGAGGCCATCATTCGTGCCAACGCCACCCGCTTTGGACTCGCCGCGTCGGTCTATACAAATGACCTCAACCTGTCGATGCGGATGGCCCGTAAATTGAAATTCGGGACGGTGTGGATGAACAGCCACAACAGGCTTCTTGCCGAGGTCGAGACAGGCGGCTATCGCGAAAGTGGCATTGGCCGCCTGCACGGGATGGAAGCCATGAACGACTTCCTGGAGACCAAGCATATCTACATAGAAGCCGAAGGCTGATGCCGCAGATCAACTATCTGACGCGCATCGAATTCGATTTCGGCGCGCTTGCCGGCCTCGGTGATGAAATCACGCGGCTTGGCCTGAAACGGCCCCTGCTGATCACCGATGAAGGCGTTGCCGCAGCCGGAATTCTGCAGCGCGCACTCGACGCCGCCGCGCCACATACGCCCATGATCTATGATCGCACAACCGAAAACCCGACCGAGAAGTCGCTGCTGGAATGCGTGCAAATCTGGCATGACCGGGGGTGCGATGGCGTTATCGCGCTTGGCGGCGGGTCACCAATCGACCTTGCCAAGGCGGTGGCGCTGCTGACAAGTCATGGCGGCACTCTGGCAGACTATGACGTCAAGACTGGCGGTTCGGCGATGATTGGCAAGGTGTCGCCGCAGATCGCCATTCCGACAGCCGCCGGCACCGGGGCCGAGGTCGGGCGTGCCTGTGTGATGAGCCGTCTTGACGGCACGAAGATGGTTGCGGTGAATCTGAACATGGTTGCCGATCTGGTGATCTGTGACCCGGAGCTGACATTGTCCCTGCCGCCGCGCCTGACTGCCGCCACCGGCATCGACGCGCTCAGCCATGGAGTCGAGACCTATTGCAGCCCGTGGGACAACCCTCCCGCCGCCGCGATCGGCCTTGAGGCTGTCCGGCTGGCGGCAAGATGGCTGCCCGAGGCCGTTGAGAATGGCCAGAACCGTGAGGCGCGCTGGCACATGATGATGGCGTCGCTGATGGGCGGCATGTGCCTTCAAAAGGCGCTTGGCGGCGCGCATGCGATGGCGACCCCTCTTGGCGAGCTGCATCTTCATCACGGCACGCTGATCGGCATTCTGCTGCCGCATATCCTGCGCTTCAACAGAGGCCATGCGGACACCGCCTTTGCCGATCTTCGCCGGGTCATGAACGTCCAACCCGGGGCCGAGCTCCATGACTGGATGACAGACTTCGTCAGCGCCATTGGATTGCCCACAAGCCTGGCCGCCTTGGGTGTGCGCGCCGATCAACTGCCCGCCATCGCCGAAAAAGCGGCACAAGACCATTTATCAGCCACCAATCCGAGACCGGCAGTGGCGGCTGACTATCTTGGCATTCTGCAGGACGCATTGTCCGGCTGAGACCGGAGCCGTTGGCCGGCCGGCAAAGGCTGGGCCGGGCCGGGCTGGGGAGCGGACGCAGGCGGCTACATGCGGCTTGGCAAATACAGCGCGATATCGGGAAAGGCCACAAGCAGCACAAGGCAAACGGCCATGGCAAACCAGAACGGCAGCACACCCCGGAAGATGGTTTCCATCGGCACATTGGCGGCGACGCCTTTCACGACAAAGACATTGACCCCCACAGGCGGTGTGATCAGTCCCATCTCGATCACAATCACACAAATCACGCCAAACCAGATCGGGTCGAAGCCAAGCCCCGATATGATGGGAAACACCACCGGCAATGTCACCACCAGCATCGCCAGCCCATCAAAGAACATTCCCAGAATGATGTAGCCAATCAGAATAAGCAGGAGCGTGCCATAGGGGCCAAGTCCAAGCGCCTTGAGTTCCAGCGCCAGCGTTTCCGGAATATGTGTCAGGGCCAGGAACGGACCGAAGACATGCGCCCCGATGATGATGAGATACAGCATCGCCGTCATCATCACCGTTTGAAGCAGGATATCCGGCAACTGGCTGATTTTGACAGCGCCGGTGCCAAGGGCAAGCGCCGTTACCATCGATGCGCCGACGCCCGCCGCTTCCACAGGTGTGAAAACCCCCAGATAGATGCCACCAATCGAGGTGAGGATCACACCAATCAGCGGCAGCGAATGCAATGTGGCGAACAGCTTGTCACTGGCCTTGGTGGCTGGGCCGGCAGGCCCCTCGGACGGCCTCAGAAAGGTTACAATCGCAATGGTCGCGACGAACAGCAGTGACAGCAGAATGCCGGGCAGAATGCCGGCGATGAAAAGCTTGCCGATGCTTTCCTCGGTGAGAATGGCGTAAAGCACAAAGCCGGTTGATGGCGGGATCAGGATTCCCAGTGTGCCACCGGCCGCAACCGAACCTGTCGCCAACCCGTCGCCATAACCGAACCGCTTCATCTCCGGCAGCGCCACCTTGCCGATGGTCACAGCCGTGGCCACCGAGGACCCGGATACGGCGGCAAAGGCGGCGCATCCCAAAACCGTCGCCGAAGCCAACCCACCGCGCAAGCGCCCGATCCACGCATAGGCCGCTTCATAAAGCCTCTGGGAATAGCCGGCCGCGCCTGCCATGTTCCCCATCAAGACGAATAGCGGAATAATTGAAAGACTGTAGGCGGTAATCGAGGAGTAGGTTTCCGAGGACAGGGTTGCAACCGCCACCCGCTGACCATCAATCACCCAGATGCCGCCAAAGCCGACGACGAGAAGCGCCATGCCAACGGGCATCCGCGCGACAAGAAAAAAGAACAGCGACAGAATGCCCAGAAAGCCGATCAGGGTCTCACTCATAATCCTTGACCCCCGACAGGAACTGACGCACCAGCTGGACGATCAGGACAACCGCATACCCCCCCATGCCGATCGTGATCGCGCCATAGGCTATCCAGACCGGAATTTCGATCATATTGGTAACGTCACCATATTCATGCGCATCAAGCGCCTTGTCCCAAGTTTTCCGGATCAGCAGAAACAGGATATAGGCCCCGAGGCTGCGGGCCAGCGCATCGCCGAGAAACCGACCCCAGCATCCAATCTTGCGGTCAAAGATATCAACCCTGATATGCGCGCCGCTGGCAGTCGCATAGGGCATTGCCATCATCACCACGATCGACATGCCCATCTGCACGATTTCGGCATCGCCAAGAACCGGGTCATTCATCACATACCTTCGGAAAACAGCATAGCTGACGAGGCACATAATCACGAAAAGCGCCACGCCGCTGAATGCGGCGAGCGCCTTTAACAGGCGTCCAGAAAGTTTCTGGACGCCTTGTCTTTTGGATTTGGAGATCAAGATCAGTTCTTGAGCGCGTCAGCCCATTCCTGGGCTTTGATTCCGTCAGCCTCGAGTTCTGCGATCAGCGCTGTCGCAAGCTTTGATGACGCCGCATCAAATTCGGCAGCCCGCTCGGATGAAAGCTCGACCACTTCACCGCCAGCGGCCACCCACTTCTCCAACGCCTTGACGCCGGAGGTCGACATGGTGATGTGGCCCCCTTGTGACATCTCGGCCCCGGTCATGCTGCCAAGCTTGGCCTGCGTTTCATCATCAAGCCCTTCCCAGCTGTCCCGGTTCATCACCAGCATAAACAGCGAGTTGGACCCGTCCATGCCAGTGGTTACATATTTGACCACCTCGCCAAGCTTGAAGCTTGTCAGAACAGATGTGTCGACAAGAACCCCGTCGACAACACCGGTGTCAAGAGCCTGATACACCTGCGTGATCGGCATTGAAACGGCGGTTGCCCCCCAGGCTTCGATGACGCGACCGGTATTCTTTGACGGCACGCGGATTTTCAGACCGGCAAGATCGGACAGCTTTTCGACTTTCTTTTCGGCCATCAACAGCTTTGCCGGCTCGGCGGACCAAAGTCCCAGCAGCTTGGTACGGCGGAACTCGTCACCGATAACATCGATGTTGCCCCACATCTTTTTGGTGATGTCCTTGTTCCCCGGCACCACGCCCGGAAGCTCGACAAGAAGTGTTTTCTTGAATTGCGACGCGGTGTAGCCCGGCAGCGCATACACGATATCGGCGACACCATCGAGAACACGGTCATACTGCTTGACCGGGCCTGCCCCAAGCTCACCGGCTGGATAGACACGGATGGTTGTGTCTCCGCCTGTCGCTGCAGATATCTTTTCGGCAAGCGGCAGGAACATTTCATTGTGAAGGTGGTATTTTGTTGATGAAAAATGCGCCAGCTTCAACTCATCCGCAAATGCAGTTCCGGCGAAAAAGACGCCCAACAAACCTGCGGCCAACACTCTTAAGATCTTCATGACTTCCCCCTATGATTAAAAGGTCTTCTTCAAAACGGCCATCATTGTCCCCTGATCCAACCATCCACCATCTCAGACAGATTGTCCATATCTGCTAACAACTTACGGTTACCAGTGACCACAGTCTCGGCGCTCGGGACGCGCGGCTTGGGCTCTGATCCGGCGACAAATGCAACCGAAGCCAGGGGCATGCGGTGTGGTGCCCCTGACAACACTATTCTTGCCTAGACAATCACCGCCTGTTCAAACTCTCTTCCGCCAAGCCCGTCTTCAAATATCCCCTTCTCGGCGATCCATTCCCGTGACTGGTCAAAAATATCCTTTGAATACTCCTCAAAAACGAGCCGTTCGCCCGGCCCGAACAGCCGCGTGTCGATCTGGTCCTTGAAGCGTTCCGGAAACTCCTCACGATAATAATGGGTATAGAGTTCAGGCCGCAGATCGATGTCTGATTGCGCCCGCCGCAGGGCAGCGAAATATTTTTCCACATCCTCGGTGCTGGCATCCTCAGAGATCATCGCCGCCATCATGAAGGTGGTATCGAGAATTTTCCGGAACCCGAGCTGCTGCATGAAATAATAGGGGCCACTGAACAGGCTGACAGCCGGAATATTGCCGTCAATCATGTGTTCCATACGGCGGAACAGCAGCCCGTCAGAAAATGACAGGTCGATTTCCTCGGGCTTCAGGAATGGCTCGAGCGCCTGGATGGTCGAGTAGTGGCTTCCCGACTGATAGCCGACCGAGATCGGCACATTGGCCAGATCCTCGGGCGTTCTGATATCGGAATCGCCCGGCACGAAGATGCCGCAGGGCGACACTGAATAGAGCTTGCCATAAAGGCGGCCATGGCCCGATGCGGCCGCCACATTCACCGTCCAGTGGCAGGCGCAGCTTACATCGCTGGAACGCCCTTTCTCGAAAGTCTGATAGGCGCCAACCTTGTCACCAAGGTCATGCACATGATTGGTCGCCGATTTCAACTGGTCTTCCAATGTGTAGACCAACCCTTCATCGTCGAAATAGCCTTTCTCGACTGCCACCCATTCGTGAAGCCGCATATGCGGTGCGATAACGAATTCCTCTGCCATTCTGGCCTCCCGGCATCCCTGCCATGTAACGTTTGTGTCGTGTGCGATCGGCGTTTGCCAAAACCGGCGCTTGATAGAAACCTTATTTGGCAGCCAAACAATTCTCCGATGACGAAAGCCTATTCCGGCGATAACGATTATGGCAATTCATACGCTCTTATATTTTATATAAATTTTTTTTATATTGAAAATTCCCAGATATAGCTGCGCCACCGGCGACGGCAGAATCGAAAATGGAAGGGGACATCAGGTGAAGAAACGAGATTTCACGGATCTTGACGGCCATATGCTTCGTACGTTCCTGACTGTCCTGGAGTTTTCTTCAGTGTCCCGGGCCGCGGAAAAGCTGGACCTCACACAGCCTGCCGTCAGCCACATCTTGCGCCGGCTGCGGCATATCCTTGGCGACCCCCTCTTCGTCCGGACCGGTCACCGCCTGACAGCGACCGAAACCGCGCTTGCCCTCAAACCCACCGCCATCGCCGCGCTGGACAGCCTGCAGCGTATGACCGAGCAGCGCGCCTTCGACCCACGGCAGGAGGACATGCAGTTTGTCATCGCCGCGAATGACATGCAGCGGGACCTGATTTTCCCGCAATTGCTCCGCGAGACGACGGCCGAGGGCATTTCACTTGAGTTGCAATTCATTCCGTCCGGCCAGCCAAGCGTTCCCTGGATCCGCGATTCACGTTGCCATCTGGCGTTGACCCCCATACCGCCCGAGGCCCCTGATATTTTTCAGAAATCGATACTGAAGGGCGAAATGATGTGTTTCTTTGATGCTGCGGTGGGCACCGCGCCAAAGACACTTGAGGATTATTACGACGCCCGGCATTTGAGCGTTCGCTTCATGGAAGGCCAGACCTCCTGGACGATTTGGTCGAGCGATGAGGTCGACAAATCGAGGATCAGCCGACCAGCAGTGACCGTCTCCAACTTCAATGCCATTCCCGCCTTCGTCGAGGGCACCAACCTTATCGCAACCCAAATGAATTTGATGCGCCTGCGGACACTGAAAAATCTTGATGTCGCGCCGCTTCCCTTCAACAGCGATCCGGTCGCCATCTACATGGTTTGGCATGAAAGAAGCATCAATGACCCAGCCCATATCTGGCTGCGCCGGAGGATCGAGCGCGTGGCGCAGGATGTCAGCCGTCAAATGGACAAGCTTGGTCAAAACTGACCATTTGCGCTGTCAAAGGTCTGGGGTTCGTGGCTGTTGGACCTCGGAACCTTGTTTGGTCAGCTCTATCACACCTGCTTTAGGGGATGTGATCGCCGAAAAGTTGCAATGATATGGGATAATTTCGGATGGCGGCGCATCAAACCGGACTGGCCATCATACCGCCATCCCCTGCCATGTAATTCGGAAAATAAATGTGTGATCGCTTCTTTGGCGTTTTCTGACGAAAGACGATTTGGTGAAAAGAAATTGGGGCATGGCATGGGCGGTGAAACGCGCGGACACTTAAAACTTTGGCCATAAGGACCCATCTGTCTACAACAGTTCCAACCACGCACTTGCTTCGAGGGGGCCATTTAAATCTCGGGCTCATCCAAATCCACCAGTTTTTCCGAATGGAGTGAAGGGCAAGCTGCCTGGCGCACAGTCAAACGGGTATCACCGTTCATGTGGCCAGTCGGTAATTTTGATCTCCGCGCACGTGTTGTGGTCGCGCTTCTGGCGCTGATCGGAACCAAATTTGTCGCCATACTGGCACCCATTCTACAGGCATGGGCAGTTGACGATCTGGCAGGTGACGGCGTGCCAGCGTTCGCGCTTGGCGCCATAGGGCTGACCGTTGCCTATGGTGTTGCCCGTATTCTGACAAACGGCTTCCAGCAGATTCGTGATGCCCTTTTCGCAAAAGTCGCCCAGCGGGCCCTGCGCAGTCTGGCGCGGGAAACATTTGAGCATATCCACAGGCTGTCCTTGCGTTATCACATCACCCGTAAAACGGGTGGCCTGAGTCGAATAATCGAACGCGGCGTGAAGGGCGTTGAGTTCCTGTTGCGCTATCTGGTCTTCTCAACGGGCCCACTCGTGCTTGAGTTGATCTTCATCGGCGCGGCGATTTTCTGGAAGCTGCAGGACTGGCGCTATGTCGGCATCATCCTTGCCACGATCGCGGTCTATGTCTGGTTCACCCTCGCGATAACAGAGTGGCGCGTCAAACTGCGGCGGGTGATGAATGAGCAGGACACGGATGCGAACCAGAAGGCAATCGACAGTCTTCTGAATTTTGAAACCGTAAAATATTTCGGGGCGGCGAAAAGAGAGGCTGCACGCTATGACCAGGCAATGGCCGGTTACGAGGCGGCGGCGCTTAAAACAAGCTACTCGTTAGCCTTTTTGAATTTTGGCCAGGCGGTTCTGATTACGTCCGGCCTTGTGGCGGTTATGCTCCTTGCCGCGCTTGGTGTGCAGGCTGGCGAGTTGACCGTTGGCGATTTTGTTCTCGTAAACGCCTACATGATACAGATCACCATGCCCCTGAACTTTCTTGGCACGGTTTACCGCGAAATCAGGCAAGCCCTTGTCGACATGCGCCAGATGTTTGATCTCCTCGACGAGCCACCAGAGGTGCGTGACAGAACAAATGCATCAGCGCTCAAAGTCACAAATGGCCGTGTGAGTTTTGAATCGGTCAGCTTCTCATATGAACCGGAACGGCCAATCCTGCGCGATGTCAGTATTGATATACCTGCCGGACAGACCGTTGCTATCGTAGGCCCCTCGGGGTCCGGCAAATCGACAATCGGACGACTGTTGTTCCGGTTCTATGACGTGACCGGTGGAGCCGTTTTGATAGACGGTCAGGATGTGCGCGATGTCACTCAGGATAGCCTGCACCAGGCCATCGGGGTCGTTCCCCAGGACACTGTACTGTTCAATGACACGATCTATTACAACATTGCCTATGGCCGTGAGTTTGCAACTCATGATGAGATCATCAATGCGGCCAGGGACGCACAGATCCATGAATTCATCATGTCGTTACCTGACCGGTATGACACGCGCGTGGGTGAGCGGGGACTGAAGCTGTCCGGCGGAGAAAAGCAACGCGTCGGGATCGCGCGCACATTGTTGAAGGATCCACCCATCCTGCTTCTGGATGAAGCCACCAGCGCTCTCGACAGCGAAACAGAACATGAAATCCAGGAGTCCCTTGAGCGCGCAGGCCAAGGAAGGACCGTCATCACGATTGCCCACCGTCTATCCACCGTCTCGAATGCCGATGTCATTCTGGTGTTGGAGAAGGGCATTGTAGTGGAAGCCGGCACGCATCAGGAATTGTTGGCGCGCAATGGGCGTTACCTTGATCTTTGGACGCTTCAACGCTCGGAACAGGCAGGCTGACCCATTCTGCTGGCAAAGGGATTTTGGCGATCACCGCTACCGCGTTGATAAATCCGCTACCCTCTGGATGTTGAGGCGTGGCTGTATTACTTATGGCAGAGATCGCGGATGTAGGGAGAATTTTATGTTGGTTGTTATTTCACCCGCCAAAAAGCTGGATATGAGCGTTGATGACCGCTATCCGGTCACGGCGCCCGCCTTTGCCGCCGATGCCGAAGCACTGGCTGATATGGCTCGCGGTCTCAGCCATGATGACCTGCGGT
>Ga0181579_10003161_pt1 | contig 13103 bp, 15 predicted proteins | sample 071ome_24_FD_132996 | JGI IMG/M metagenome (GOLD analysis project Ga0181579, IMG submission 132996) | Coastal salt marsh microbial communities from the Groves Creek Marsh, Skidaway Island, Georgia - 071402CT metaG (megahit assembly) | ecosystem: Environmental > Aquatic > Marine > Intertidal... | reverse complement strand
TGAAGACCGACCACGTGCTGTTCATCGCGTCCGGCGCCTTCCATGTCGCCAAGCCCGCCGACATGCTGCCCGAACTGCAGGGCCGGCTGCCCATCCGTGTCGAACTGCGCGCGCTCACCCGAGACGATTTCAAGCGCATCCTGACCGAGCCTGAGGCCAGCCTGATCAAGCAGTACACGGCGCTGATCGGGGTCGAGGACGTGGCCCTCGATTTCGCCGAAGATGCCATCGAGGCGATCGCCGATCTCGCCGCCGAAATCAACCAGGGCGTGGAAAACATCGGCGCCCGGCGGCTGCATACGGTGATGGAGAAGCTGATGGAGGAGATCAGCTTCTCGGCCTCGGAACGGGCCAGTGAAAGCGTCACCATCGACGCCGAGACGGTGCGCAGCAACCTCGCCGCGCTTGCCGAAAACGCCGACGTCCGGAAATTCATTCTCTGAACGGGATTTGCCTGTCGTTTCAGGCGTTTACACGACCGCATTCAACGATCCGGGACGACTGCGCCAGCGGATTCATGCCATGGCCGAGAAAAACCCCGTAAGCCGCTAATGCGTCGGGCCTTTCAGGGGCGCGAGGCGGCCCTCAATCTCGGCCAGCACCCATTCCAGGGTTTCTTCATCCATTTTATCAATTTGCTCGGCCAAGACATTGGCAAGTTTGGTCGCCTGCGGACTGAGCCCCGACGTGTCGACGACCACGCGCGGGTGCGACAGCTCGGCGAGGCGCCGGAGCTCCTCCGCCTCGTCCCACATCAGCTCGAAATAGCCGCAGATCTGCTGCACCAGGCCCGAGCCCGGCCGGCCGCGGTGGCCGTGTTCGAGCGCCGAGAAATAAGCCGACGAGACGCCGAGATCCTGCGCCATCTGTTTCAAGGTGATGCCTCGAGCATCGCGCAATGCGCGTATCTTTTCGCCGAACGGGGTCATTTCCGCCGCCTCATGACGATGTAGAGCGCACCCTCGCCGCCGTCCTGGGGCGCGGCATGATCGAAGGCATGCACGAAGGCGCGCATCGGAGCCTCATTTAGCCACTTCGGCACGGCGCTACGCAAGACGCCAACACGGCCATCGGCGCGCAGTCCCTTACCGGTAACCACTAGAACCGTCTTCAGTTTGCCCAAATGGGCACGCTCGAGAAAGGCCCTGAGCACATCATGGGCCTCCGACTGGGTCATGCCGTGCAGGTCGAGTTTCGCTTCGATCTGAACCTGCCCCCTTCTTAAGCGCAGCTGCGTGCGCTTATCCAGGCCCGGCGCGCGTCCGTGGGACATCGCCGGCGCCGATTGATGGCGTACATCGGGGCTTTCAGCCAGAATGCGGCGCGCCTTAAGGGGTTTCTTTTGATTTTGTTCGGATAGGGCATCGCTAGAGAGCTTAATTTGCTGCTTTGTAAGCGGCCGGACATCCGATGTGACGCTCTCCCATAGAGCAAGGTCATCCTGTTGAAGCAGATTGCTTCTTTTCGTCGGTTTCCGCGGCGGCCCCTTATCCGGCATCATCGACGATCACGATATGCAGCCGTTGCGGCCCATGGGCGCCCAGTAACAGCGTCTGCTCGATGTCCGCCGTGCGCGACGGGCCGGTGATCCAGTTGACGGTGCGCGGCAGTTGCGTCTTGCCGGGTCCGGGCGCGGGCGCCAGCGTCCGCACCCGGCGCCACACCGCTTCGTAGCTGCCGGCAATATCCGAGGCGGCGATGACGGCGATATGGGTCGGCGGCAGGAAATTCACGGTCGTCGGATTGTCGGGGCCGGAGACGAAAACCAGGGTGCCGGTCTCGGCAACACCGCCGAAGGCCCGGCCTACGCCGACGGCATCGAGCCCGGCGGCCCGGCCCGAGCTGATGTCCAACAAGGGCTGCGCCTCCCAGCCGGCGCCGGCGAGGGACGGTGTGATGCGGAGCTGCTTGGGCAGGTTGTGTCCGGCCAGATACTCGGCCACCGTCGCCGGCAGGTCAGCCAGTGTCGCAATGCGTGACACGGTGGCCTCGACACGCGTCGCCTCTTCGGTAAAGCGCCCGATCCGATCCGCATCCGAAGCCTGGCCACGCGCCGGAACAAGGTTTTCGGGCGGCGTCTCGAGCCGTGCGCGGGCCGCATCCGGCGACCGGTTGTCGCGGTCGAGTGCCGTTTTGAGCCGGCCCAGAATTTGTGCGCGGGCATCCGTCATGAGCGTCGCTTCCGCAGCCATTCGCCGCTGGCGTCGCCGCGCGGGCCTTTTTTCCATTGCGCCATGAAGGTATCGCCGGCAGGCGCGGCGAAATCGCGGCTGCCGGTCCAGCCCTGCGCGAAAGGCAGCCGGCGGAACGCGCCGCGCCGCCGGCCCCAGGCACCGAGCGCGGCGATACTCAGGTTGGTGAACAGATGATAGAGCGCCGGCCTCTGCGCCAACCAGGCCCAGGCTCTGAGCGCAAGGCGGCCGGGACCGGACGAGGACTCGCGCCGGTATTGGCGGCGGCGCCATGCGCGCAACATGCGCGGCAACGGAATGCGCATCGGGCAGACGCTCTCACAGCGCCCGCAGAGCGTCGATGCATTGGGCAGATGGCCCGCCTCGTCGATGCCGATGAGACCGGGGATCAACACCGCCCCCATGGGTCCCGAGTAGACCCAGCCATAGGCATGGCCGCCGACCGTTCGGTACACGGGGCAGTGATTGAGACAGGCGCCGCAGCGGATACAGCGCAGCATCTCGTGGAACTCGCTGCCGATCAGTTCGCTGCGGCCGTTGTCGAGCAGCACCACATGGTATTCGTCGGGGCCGTCGAGGTCTTCGGCACGGCGCGGCCCCGAACAGAAGGTCGTATAGACCGACATGTCCTGACCAGTAGCCGAGCGCGCCAGCACACGGAGAATGCTGGTGGCATCCTCCAGCGTGGGGACGATCTTCTCCAGGCTGGCGATGACGATATGCACCTTGGGCAGCGAATAGGTGAGGTCGGCGTTGCCCTCGTTGGTAACCAGGACATTCGACCCGGTCTCGGCGATCAGCATGTTGGCGCCGGTGAGCCCGACGTCTGCGCCGAGGAACTTGTCGCGCAACTTGTCGCGCGCCTCCTCCAACAGCTTGCGCGGTTCGTCGAGCGGGCGTTCGGCGGGCAGATCGTCGTGGGATTTGCGGAACGTCTCCTCGACCTGCCCCATGGTCAGATGAATGGCCGGCGCAATGATGTGGCTGGGCGGCTCACGGCGAAGCTGGATGATGTATTCTCCCAGATCCGTCTCGATAGGATCAACGCCATGCTCTTCGAGAAAGTCATTGATCGCGATTTCCTCGCCGATCATCGACTTGCTCTTGGTAATGGTCTTGGCGTCGACACTGCGGCAGATTTCGAGGATCTTCTCGCGCGCCGCCTGGGCGTCCGTACACCAGTGGACCTTGCCGCCCTGCTCGGTGACGCGCTCCTCGAAGCGTTCCAGATAGAAATCCAGATTGTCGAGCACGTGGTTCTTGATCTCTCGCGCCCGGTCCCGCAGCGCCTCGAACTCGGGCAGGCGCGCCGCCGCCTCGAGCCGCTTCAGGGGAAAGCCGTGGCCGAGCCGGGCGAGCGCATCCTGCAGATGCGGATCGCGCCGGGCATCGAAGGCATTGGATTTGAAGTCGCGGGATGTCGCGTCCATGTGCCGGCCCTCAGCTCGCGTCTTCGTTGGCCGGCCCGCCGCCCGGCGGTTGGGCGATGGCCGGTACGTCCGTATAGCCGGCGAGCACCTCGGCGACGTGGCGCGCTTCCATGGCCGAGCCGCGGCGGCGCAGGCGGCCGGCGATGTTCATCAGGCAGCCCAGGTCGCCACCGAGCACCATGTCGGCGCCGGTCTTCTCCAGGTCGTCGAGCTTGGCATCGACCATGCCGGTCGAGATGTCGGAATACTTGACGCAGAACAGGCCGCCGAAACCACAGCAGGTCTCCGCCTCCTCGCCTTCGTTGAGGGTCAGCCCGGCGACCCGGCCGAGCAGCCGGCGCGGCGCCGCCTTGATGCCGAGTTCGCGCAGGCCGGAGCAGGAATCGTGATAGGTCGCGGTGGTCTCAAACGCCGGCGGCGTGTCCTGGAGGCTCATAACGTCGGCGAGAAACGCCGTCAGCTCATGGACCTTGGCGGCAAAGGCGGTCGCACGCGGGTGCCAGTCAGGATCGTCGGCAAAGACTTCGGGATAATGCATTTTCAGCATGCCCGCGCAGGAGCCGGACGGCGCGACTACGTAATCGAAGCCTTCGAGGGCGGCTATGGTGTTTTTGGCGATCGCCGCCGTGTCCGCATCGTCGCCGGAATTGAAGGCCGGCTGGCCACAGCAGGTTTGCGCCTCCGGCACCTCGACCCGGCAACCGGCGCGCTCCAGCAACTCGACGGTGGCGAAACCGACGCTCGGGCGCATCAGGTCGACAAGGCAGGTGACGAACAATCCGACGCGCGGACGCCCGCCCGCATCGCCGCCGTGATCACCTTGGGAAATGTCTTCTTGCATGGGGACAGAATGACGATTCCGAGGCCGCAAGGCAACCTCGCGAGATGCGTGTTCAGCTCGCCGGTTGCGGCGCCAGGGCGCGCGGCAGCAGCAGGAAATAGCTGCCGGACTGTTTCATGATTCCGGCCTTGTCGCCGGCTTGCGGGCCGTAGCCCCAGAACAGGTCACCGCGCACCGCACCCTTGATGGCGCTTCCCGTGTCCTGGGCAATGACGACGCGGCGCAGCGGCTTCTCCGGCCGCGTGCCGGGTTCGGTCGTCGCCAGCCACAACGGCGCGCCGAGTGGCACGAAGGTGCGATCGACGGCGAGCGACCGGCCCGGCGTCAACACCACGCCTTGCGCGCCGATGGGGCCGTCGCTCTTCAGCACCTTGAAAAACACGAAGGACCGGTTCTTGCGCATCAGCGCCTGGCCGGCGACCGGGTTCTGGATCATCCACTGGCGGATAGCCGGCATGGTGACATCGTCGAGACGCATGATTCCGTCGGCCACCAGTTCGCGCCCGACCGCCGTATAGGGTCTGCCGTTGCGTCCGCCGTAGCCGAGACGCACATGGGTGCCGTCGGGCAGGATCACGCGGCCCGAACCCTGGATATGCAGGAAGAACGCGTCGATCGGATCGTCGACCCAGAGTATTTCCAGCTGGCGGCCCACAAGCGCTCCATCCTCGATGGCGCCGCGGTCGTGATAGGGTACGTATTTGCCTTCGACCAGGCGGCCGGCAATCTGCTCGCCGGTCCACTTATCGTCGAACTGGCCGAGGTCCGCTCCAATCAGATCCTTGGGCAGGGAATAGATGGGAACACGAAAGCGCCCGTCGGCCTTCCAGGCGCCGCGCAGTTCAGGCTCGTAATAGCCAGTGAACAGGCCGTAACGCTCGGTGCCGCGGAGCACCAAGTAGGCTTGAAAACGGCTCTCGAAAAAATACCGCGCATCGGTGTCGTTGCCCGCGCGCACGCGGCGCGCATCCTTGCAGATCGGCACCCAGTCCTTCACCCGGCCCATTTGGCGCATCTCGCCGACCTTGATTTCCGGCGGCATGGCCTCGAATTTCTCGCAGCTCCCGAGAAACGCCGGCAGGGCCTCGGCATGACGGTCGGCCTTCCAGCCGGGCAGCCGTTCGTAAGGTTGCGGCAGCAGCAGCATGCCGCCCGCCGTGGTGTCGTCAGCGCCCGGCGCCGCACCGGACGGCGGCGTGCGTGGCGGCAGCAGATCGGGAAACCGCGCACAGGCCGCCACGCCGACAATCATCGCCGCCGCGGCCAGAAGCCGCGCCGCCGGCCGCCATCCGGCCCTTATGGCACGGAGCTCAGTCAAGACTGCGGGTAGCCACCAACACCCAGTTGGGATCGGACGTGCGGGTATCGCGGGAGAAGGTCCAGAAGTCTATCACGTCGGCGACCTCGTTGGGGTTGCCCGACGCGATCTGCCCTTCGGCGTCGCGGATGACGTTCACCTGTTCGCTGATGAACTTGACCGTCACCATGGCCGCATCGTTCTCCATATAGGCCTCGACGATATCGGCCCGCCGAATTCCGACAAGCGTATCTTCCATGGTCTGGCCCGCAGCCTCGCGATCATCGATGGCGCGGATGAAATTGCTCAGCACTTCCGGGCTCAGGAGATTTTCCAGCGTCCGGCGGTCGCCGGTGGCATAGGCGCCGAGCACCATCTCGAAAGCGACCCGCGCGCCGACCAGGAAGTCCTCGGTATTGAACGCCGGGTCGGCTGTGCGAATAAGCGCAATCCCCTGCGCAAGCGTCGCATCGCCGCCGGCCATGGCGAGCGTCTCTTCCTGTTCGGCAAAGGGCTCGTCCTGGCCGCGGTCCGGCAGCTGAACGACGTTGCCGTTGTCCTCCGCGCCAGCCTTGTCCGCACCTTGTTCGTTGGCGTCGGGCTTGAACGGATCGCGGTAGTTGCCCTCGTGGCCGTCGCGGCGGCCGAGCACGTTCCGCAGCCGCAGGATCAGGAATGCCGCGATCATGGCAAACAGGATTATGTCGATGAATTGAAAACCGTTGCCCATACTTGCTGCCCATGCCGATCAATGTTTGGCCGACGCCGTCTTGCCGGACTTGATGATCGTCGGTGACCTTTCATGCCCGACATCGGCGCCCCGGACTGGCGGGTGCCGGTTCAGACCCTTATAAACGCTAGATAAGCTGTTCAGACACAAAGGGCAAGCATGGCGCTAGTGTTTCTTATCACGTTGATCGCGTTGCCGGTGATGGAAATCGCGGTTTTCATTGAGGCCGGCGACCGTATCGGACTGTGGCCGACGGTCGGCGCAATCCTCGCCACCGCCGTAATCGGGCTGGCGATCATCCGCATGCAGGGGCTTGCGATCCTCGCGCGCATGCAGGACAACCTCCGCGCCGAGCGCTTTCCGGGAACCGAACTTTTCGATGGCGCCTGCCTGCTTGTTGCCGGCGCCTGCCTGATCACGCCGGGCTTCATCACCGACAGCATTGGGGTTCTGCTGCTGATCGTGCCCTTGCGCCGCGGCATCGGCAGGCTGCTGTGGCGCTATGCCGAGGCGCGCGGATACACCATGCGGACGGGCGATCCCGACGGCGATGTGATCATCGATGTCGAGTATGACGACGTCACGGACCGCGCCCGTCGGGACGGCGATGCCGCGCCGGACGGCAATCGGCTCACCGGGCCCAAGTCGAACGACAACGAGCCGCCGCGTTAAGCACCCGGTTCGCGGGTCCGGACGGGTATCGAAACGGTTGTCCGTGCCGACCATCCATGATAGCCAAGCGCAAATTTTTCAGGAGAACCCTCCCATGTCCGAAGAAACCGCCGGTGGCGCCGAAGCCCAAAACACTGCGCCCCCCATTCTGATCAATGCCCAGTACACCAAGGATCTCTCCTTCGAGGCGCCGACCGCGCCGGGCATCTTCTCTGTGATGCAGCAGTCCCAGCCGGAAATGACGGTGAACGTCAACGTCACCACGGCGGAGTTCGACAAGAACGTGCACGAAGTGGTGCTCGACCTCAGCGCGCATTGCAAGGTGGGCGAGGACGTGGCTTTCATCGTCGAGCTGGAATACGCCGGTCTGTTCACGCTCAATGTCGATGACGAGGTCAAGGGCGCCGTGCTGTTCGTCGAATGCCCGCGGCTTTTGTTCCCCTTCGCCCGCAACATCCTGGCCGACGTGTCACGCGACGGTGGCTTCCCGCCGGTCATGCTGGGTCCGGTGGATTTCGCCCAGCTCTATCACCAGGAACTGGCGCGCCATGCCCAATCGGCCGAACAGAATGCCGGCGCCGACGGCGAATAACGCCGGGTAATCCCGGGAGAGGACCCGATGGCGCGTCAGGCGCGCCAGACGGGTTCCGTTAATTTTTCCAGGAAGGCATTGTGCGCCTCGAGTTCCTCGGCACTCGGCGCATGCGGCCGCGGCGCGCGGTTCTCGCGCGGCTGTACGGTCCCGTCCACGGTGTTTGAGTCCTCGCTGCCCGCGCCGGCCAGCTCCAGGTCCGGCTGGCGGCCGCCGATCAGCTCCAGATAGACATCCGCCAAAAGGCGCGCATCCTTGAGCGCGCCGTGCAGCTCACGATCCGAATTGTCGATCTGAAACCGCCGGCAGAGCGCATCTAGGTTTGCCGGCGCACCGGGAAACTTGCGTCGCGCCATGCGCACCGTATCGACGGCACGGTCGCGCGCCAGGGACGGCCAGCCGGCGGCGACCAGTTCCGCGTTGAGAAAGCCCATGTCGAAGTCGGCGTTGTGGATGATCAGTGGCGCATCGCCGATGAAGGCCATAAACTCCTCGGCCACGTCGACGAATTTCGGCTTGTCGGACAGGAACTCCGCCGACAGTCCATGCACGGCGAAGGCCTCTTCGGGCATATTGCGCTCGGGATTGATGTATTTCCAGAATCTGTTTTCGGTGGCCACGTGATTGACCAGTTCGACACAGCCGATCTCGACGATGCGGTGCCCAGACTTGGGGTCGAGCCCGGTGGTTTCCGTGTCCAGTACGATTTCGCGCAAGGTTTGCCTGTCCTATCGCGCCCAGGGTGAGGGGTTTCGCGGGAGGTTCCTGCGCGCGGGAGAGGGTGGCCAATGCCTGCCCCGCCAATCGCGAACCTCCGCCAGGATTGTACGGACCGCACGGAAATTCTCAACCCGCCCGAGGCCCGTCGGCACGATAAAATCGGCGCGCCGGCGTTTTTCCCGGTCCGGCATCTGCTTGGCAAGAATGGCATCGAGCTTTTCCGCCGTCATGCCCGGTCGCTTCAAGACGCGCTGACGCTGGATGAACCCCGGCGCGGAAACCAGCACCACGGCGTCGCATAGCGCATCGCCGCCGGTTTCGAACAGCAGCGGCACGTCGAGCACCACGATCCGCCGGCCCGTGCGCTCGGCGACGGCGAGGAAGCGGTTGCGGCTTTCGGCGACCCGCGGATGCAGGATCTTCTCCAGCTTGCGGAGCGCTGCGGCATCGCCGAACACGAACGACCCCAGGCGCGCGCGATCGACGGCGCCGCCCGCGACGCTTCCCGGGAAGGCCGCCTCGACCGCTGCCACCGCGTCACCGCCTTTGCCCATCAGCCGGTGCACGGTGGCGTCGGCATCATGAATGGGAACGCCCATGATACGGAAGTATTCGGCCGCGGTCGATTTGCCCATGCCGATGGAACCGGTAAGACCGAGGATGATCATGGCGAGCCTACGACCCGATCTCGGCGAGGACATGGGCGCGCAGTTCCGGCGTGACCTCGGGCGCCCTGCCGAACCACGCCTCGAAACCGGGCCGCGCCTGGTGCAGCAGCATGCCGAGACCATCGACGACGGCGTTGCCGCGCGCCCGCGCGGCGGCGAGCAGCGGCGTCTCCAGCGGGCTGTAGACGATATCCGTCACCACGGCATCGGCGGGGAGATGGTCGAGATCGAGTTCCAGCGGCGGCTGGCCCGCCATGCCGAGACTGGTGGTATTGACCACCAACGCCGCGCCGCCGAGCGCCGCCGCCGTATCACGCCAGCCGAACGCCGCAATCGGTCCGCCGAGATCGGCAGCCAGGGCGTCCGTGCGGGCGGCGGTGCGGTTGACGATGCGCACCTTTTCGGCCCCGGCATCCGTCAGCGCGGCAACCACGGCGCGCGCCGCGCCCCCGGCGCCCAGCACCGTGACGGCGCGGCCCCGGATATCGAGACCCGGCGCGCCGGCGCTCAGGTTCTCCAGGAATCCGAAACCGTCCGTGTTGTCGCCGTGCAGTCTGCCGTCGGCAACCACGATGGTATTGACGGCGCGCAAGCGTTTCGCCGTTTCGCTCAAGCTGTCCATGGCGGCGAAGGCGGCTTCCTTATGCGGCACGGTAACGTTGGCCCCGCGAAACCCGAGCGGCGCCAGCCCGCGCACGGCGGCATCGAAAGCCGCTGGGTCGACGGCGAGCGGCACATAGGCGCCGTCGATGCCGTAGCGCCCGAGCCAATAGCCGTGCAGGCGCGGCGACAGGGAATGGGCGACGGGCCAGCCCATAACACCTGCCAGTCTTGCGGAACCGGATAAGCTCACAACGCTATCCTTTTTCGAAAATCATGCCGCGATATGGCCATGCTCGCGCAGAAAAGCCAAGAGCGGCAAGAGGGGGAGGCCGAGGATGGTGAAAAAATCGCCGTCGATGGCCTCGAAAAGCTGAACACCCGGACCCTCCAACTGGTAAGCCCCGACCGATTGAAATGCTTTTTCGCCGATCTGCGCCAAGTAGCCGTCGATGAATTCGTCACTCAACCGGCGCACGGACATGAGTGGCGCGGTGACGTTTTGCCATAGCTCCGCATCGTTGCGATAGATCACCGCGGCCGTCACCAGGCGGTGGGTTTCACCGGAGAAATTTTCCAGGTGTGTCCGGGCCTCCGCGGCATCCCTTGGCTTATCGAACATCCGCCCATTCAGATCCAAGATCTGATCGGCGCCGACGACCAAAGTGTCCGGCCGGTCCCGGGCCACGGCCAGCGCCTTGGCCTGGGCAAGCGCCAGTGCCGTATCCTCGACGCTACGGCCTTCGGATCGGTAGCGTTCCTTTATCGCGTCTTCATCGACATCGGAGGACAAGGCCTCGAAATCGAGGCCCGCATCGGTAAGCAGCTTGCGGCGCACGGTGCTTGCGGACGCGAGAATGATACGCGCCATGGTTCGGTTAAACCTGCGTCTCGGCGCGTCGTTGATAGAGGTGCAGAATCTGTGCCGCCGTTTCTTCAATGGACTTGCGGCTGACATTGATGGTCGGCCAATTGTGTTTGGCGTAAAGCCGCCTGGCTTCGTTGATCTCCTTCGAGACCGCTTCCAGATTCACATAATCCGTATTTTCATCCTGATCGAGCAGCTTGAGCCGCTGGCGGCGGATTTCCACCAATCGCTTCGGATCCTTGTTGAGACCGACGATCAGCGGCTTCTCGACCTGAAAGATCTGCTCGGGGATCGGGCAGCCGGGCACGATCGGCACGTTGGCCGCCTTGATGCCGCGATTGGCGAGATAGATGCAAGTCGGCGTTTTCGAGGTTCTGGAAACGCCCAGGAGAATGACATCCGCTTCGTTCAGATCCCAGGTCGACTGACCGTCGTCATGGCTGAGCGCGAACTGCATGGCGTCGATGCGGCTGAAGTACTCGGCATCCATGACATGTTGATGCCCCGGCCGGGCATGAACCTCGGCGCCAAGATATTTCGCGAACGCCGCGACGATCGGATCGAGCACGGCAATACACGGCACGTTCAGGCGTGCGCAGCCTTCCTCGAGGCGGCGCGCGACGTCACCGTCAACCAGGGTGTAAACCACGAAGCCGCCCTGTTCCTCTACCGCGGCAAGTACTTCGTTGACCCGGTTGACGTTGCGCACCATGGGCCAGATCTTTTCTTCCGGATCGATGTCGTCGAACTGCACCAGGCAGGCGCGGGCCAGGAGGCTGACGGTCTCGCCGGTCGAGTCGGAAACGAGGTGAAGCTTGAAAGTCCGCATCCTGTGTACAACTCGTGCAAAACCATTGGAACGCTGTCGGGATAAGTCTGACAAGATGCCGAGATGGGAACAACCCGGCATATTTCCCGAATTTCAAATGAGGTTTTCCCATTGATGGTGGATTTCTACAAGTATGCACATAAGTCCGGTAATAAACCGGTATCCACGGTTTTCCGAAAACTAGATTCCGTTCAATCCACCTTGATAACTATTTTAGATCAATGGTTTCGAAAATCCGTCCCCAGTTTTCAAAATATATCTCCATTTTTCTCACCAGTTTGGAAACTTCGGAAAACTTCGTGGACAATTAGGGAGTCAGCGAATAATCCCCTGGACTCACCGCACAACAACAACATCAATCTTTTTATTATATAAATTATTTGTTTTGTTGTGTGCTGGCTCAACACGGGATAACACGCCGGCATTAAGGCGCTAGAAACCGAATCCGAACCCAAGGCGTGACGACGATGGCAAAGAGAATTCTCGAAACACTGCACAAACGGCCCGTCGATCGGCCGCCGTTCTGGTTCATGCGCCAGGCGGGAAGGTACCTGCCCGAATACCGGCAGATCCGGGAGACGGCCCCGAACTTTCTGGAATTTTGCTATTCGCCGGAAAAAGCGCTCGAGGTCACGCTGCAACCGTTGCGGCGTTACCGCATGGATGCGGCGATCCTGTTCTCGGATATTCTGGTCGTGCCGGACGCGCTCGGACAGGACGTGCAGTTCCGGCAAGGCGAGGGACCGGTGCTGGAACCGATCCGCGATGCGGTGGGTTTGGATGCTCTCGATCCCGCGGGCATCGATAAGGTCCTCGACCCGGTAATCGATGCTGTCGGGCGGATCAGTGCCGCACTCGACGATGAGACCGCGCTTATCGGTTTTGCTGGCGCGCCTTGGACCGTGGCGCTCTACATGGTCGAGGGGCGCGGCGGCACGGAAGGCACCGAAGTTCGAACCTGGGCGGCACGCGATCCGGAAGGTTTTCAGAAACTCATCGATATTCTTTGCGATGCCACCATCCGGTATCTCAACCGCCAGGTCGATGCCGGCGCGGAACTGCTGCAACTGTTCGACAGTTGGGCCGGGTTACTCGGCGAGGAACAATTCATGCGCTGGGTGGTGGAACCGAACCGGCGGATCGTCGAAGGAGTCCGTGCGGCGCATCCCGATGTGCCGATCATCGGGTTTCCGCGCAATGCCGGCGTGCTTTATGAAACCTTCGTGCGTGAAACCGGGGTCGACGGCGTCAGTCTCGATCATACCGTTCCGCTGCAATGGGCAGCCGACGTTCTGCAGCCGGTCTGCGCGGTACAGGGAAATCTCGACAATCACATGCTTCTCGTTGGTGGCGAGGCCATGGAGCGGGCTGTGATGCAGATTCTCGACGTGCTTGGCCATGGACCGTTCATTTTCAATCTCGGACACGGTATCCTGCCGCCGACGCCACCCGAAAACGTGGGCCGCGTCGCCGAACTGATACGCGCCGGCAGATAAGAGGTTTCGAGGAACCATGACCAAGACGGCTGTGGTGTTGTTCAATCTGGGTGGGCCTGACCGCCCGGAATCCGTGCGTCCATTCCTTTTCAACCTGTTCAACGATCCGGCGATCATCGGCTTGCCGCAGCCTCTCCGGTGGCTGGTGGCACAACTGATTTCGCGCCG
>Ga0181579_10003158_pt1 | contig 13113 bp, 10 predicted proteins | sample 071ome_24_FD_132996 | JGI IMG/M metagenome (GOLD analysis project Ga0181579, IMG submission 132996) | Coastal salt marsh microbial communities from the Groves Creek Marsh, Skidaway Island, Georgia - 071402CT metaG (megahit assembly) | ecosystem: Environmental > Aquatic > Marine > Intertidal... | reverse complement strand
TGCCTGAAGGACGCATAAATATCTCCTTGTGATCCACCTCTGTGGGATAGTCGCAGTAAAGGGGCAGTTGCAAGCAGGATTGACCATCTGCGGCCCATGCGGGGAAATTAGGTGATGATTTGGAGCTGAAGAATGAGTGAAACATCACAAATTCTCGCTGAGTTGAACGAGAGATCGCGCGAAGTTTTTCGCCGCGTGGTCGAGGGCTATCTTTCCACTGGTGAGCCCGTTGGATCACGCAGCCTGACCCGCAACATGACCGAACAGATTTCAGCCGCCACTATCCGAAATGTGATGCAGGACTTGGAATATCTCGGCCTGCTCGACAGCCCCCATATTTCGGCTGGGCGTGTTCCAACCCATTTGGGACTGCGCATGTTCGTGGATGGGTTGCTTGAGGTTACCGAACTCGGCGAAGACGACAAAACCCACCTTGATGCGACAGCGCAAAGCAATTCCGACACGGTTTCAACGGCTTTGGATCGGATTGGCAAGGCATTGTCGGGCATCACCCATGGCGCCAGTTTGGTGCTTGCCCCGAAACACGAGGCGCCGATCAAACATGTTGAGTTTGTATCCCTCTCAACCGAAAAAGCCCTTGTTGTTTTGGTGTTCGCCGATGGCCATGTTGAAAATCGGCTATTCACCCCACCGCCTGGATTGACGCCAAGTGCGATGCGCGAGGCTGCGAATTTTGTGAACGCATGGGCAGAAGGCCGCACCGTTACAGATTTGCGCGCGGTGATGGAGCAAGAGGTCAAAACACGCCGCCGCGAGATTGATGAAATTGCAAAATCCCTAATTGAACAGGGTTTGGCGATTTGGGAAAATTCTGGTCATCGGGGCGAGCGCCTCATTGTTCGCGGGCGGGCGAATCTGTTGGACAATGCGCCAGAAATTGCAGATCTCGAACGGATCAAATCCTTGTTTGATGATCTCGAACGCAAGCGCGACATCGCGGAATTTCTTGATTTGACTGATCGCGGCGATGGTGTGCGCATTTTTATTGGGTCTGAGAACAAGTTATTCTCACTTACGGGTTCCTCTTTGGTTGTCTCTCCCTATATGAACTCGGAACGGAAAATTATCGGCGCTGTGGGCGTGATTGGGCCAACGCGCATCAATTACGGTCGGATCGTGCCGATTGTGGATTACACGGCACAGTTGGTTGGGAAATTAATCTCTGATCGTGCATAAGAGGTGAAAGATGGCAGAGCCACAGGAAGAGCAATTCCTTGATGATATTGACGCGCCTGAGGAAGATATCGACCTTGCCGAAGGCATTGGCGAAGATGTTGATACCAGCCCCGAAGGCGTTATTGCTGCGCTGGCTGAGGAGCGGGATCAGCTGCGCGATCGTTTGTTGCGCGTCATGGCGGATTCCGAAAATCTGCGCAAACGTGCCGAGCGGGATCGCCGCGAAGCCGAGCATTATGGCGGCACCCGTCTCGCCCGCGATTTGTTGCCTGTTTATGACAACCTCAACCGCGCTTTATCGGCTGTTGGCGATGAGCAACGTGATGTTGCGGGCAGCGTGATCGAAGGTATTGAGCTGACCTTGCGCGAGCTTTTGAATGTTTTCTCAAAACATGGCGTGACAGTCGTGAAACCCGAAGAGGGTGACCAATTCGACCCGCAAATGCATCAGGCGATGTTTGAGGCCCCCGTTCCAGGCGCGACAGCGGGCCAGATCATTCAGGTTATGACCGAAGGATTCCTGCTGCATGATCGCCTTTTGCGGCCTGCGCAGGTGGGTGTGTCATCGACACCGAAATCCTAATCTTTAATCAACGCCTTTAGGTCGTAAATCAAATCAAGCGCCTCGCGCGCCGTCATCTCATCTGGATGCACGGCGTGCAGGCGATCCTCAAGCGGGGATGATTTGGGGGCCTGTGGCGCAGGCTGTGCGGTAAAGAGCGGCAAATCATCAATCAGCGATTTCTGCGCGCCGCCCTCACGATCATTCTTTTCCAGTTTCTTCAAAACTTCTTCGGCGCGATGGATCACCGCAGGCGGCAATCCTGCAAGTTTCGCGACCTGAACCCCATAGGATCGATCCGCGGCGCCTTCGCGTAATTCGTGAAGAAAGACAATCTCACCTTCAAATTCTTTGACCGCCACGGTTGCATTGTGCGCGCCCGATAGGGTGCCCGCAAGCGCGGTTAATTCGTGGTAATGGGTCGCAAACAGCGCGCGGCACTTATTAACATCATGTAGAAATTCCAACGTGGCCCATGCGATCGACAGCCCGTCATAGGTGGCTGTCCCGCGCCCAATTTCATCAAGGATAACTAAGGCGCGATGATCGGCTTGGTTCAAAATTGCGGCTGTTTCCACCATCTCGACCATGAAGGTCGACCTGCCGCGCGCAAGATCATCAGAGGCCCCAACCCGACTGAAAACTTGGCTGACCAACCCCAGTTTTGCCAATCTGGCAGGCACGAAACCGCCCATTTGAGCCAAAATCACAATCAACGCGTTTTGCCGCAAATAGGTTGATTTACCCGCCATATTGGGGCCAGTCAGTAATTGTATGGCGGCAGCATCACTCTGCGGGGATAGCGCGCAGTCATTTGGAACAAAGCGATCTTTGCTGCCGCGAAGCGCGTCCTCAACCACGGGATGGCGACCTGCGACAATATCAAAATCGCGATCTTTTGTGATCTCTGGTCGCGCCCAATCTTGTGCCCGCGCGATATGTGCCAAGGCCAGATAAAAATCCGCTGATGCGAGGGCAAATGCGGCACGCATGACGGGATCAAACTGTGCTAAAATCTCGTGGCGCAGCGCCTCAAAGATTTGCTTTTCAATCTCAATCGCCCGCGCGCCAGAATTAAGGATCTTTGTTTCCAGTTCTGACAAGTCGACTGTGGTAAAGCGCACCGCATTGGCCGTGGTTTGGCGATGGATAAACTGCTCGGACAGGGGGGCAGATAGCATCTTTTCCGCGTGGGTGGCGGTCGTTTCTATGAAATAGCCAAGCACATTGTTGTGTTTGATCTTAAGGGATGGAATGCCTGTCGTGCTAATATAGTCGGCTTGCATTTTTGCGACAATTCCACGCCCCTCATCCCGAAGGGCGCGCATTTCATCTAGCTCAGGGTGATAGCCTGACGCAACAAATCCCCCATCGCGGGCGAGTAAAGGCGGCTCGTCAATCAGGGCATCTGTCAGCAGCCCAATCAGGGGTTCATGACCGACCAGATCAGTCGCTAAATTGCGCCATAACGAGGAAAGCTCTATCCCGCCAAGCTGAGCTGCCACCTCCTGCGCTTGGCGCAGACCCGAACGGATTGCGGCCAAATCCCGTGGACTGGCCCGATCCAAGGACAGGCGCGACAGCGCGCGTTCCATGTCAGGAACTTTCCGTAAAATCTCGCGCAGTCTATCCGAAATCGAAGAATTCGACAGCGCGAAGGTCACCGCATCATGTCGGGCTGTGATTTCATCAAAATCTGTGGACGGGGCGGAAAGGCGTCGCTCCAACAAACGCCCACCTGCGCTGGTCACAGTTTTGTCGAGCACGGCCAAAAGACTGCCTTTGCGCCCGCCCGATAGCGATTGTGTAATTTCCAAATTTTTTCGCGTTGCGGCATCAATCAACATCACCCGCGTCAAAGATTGCCGCTGTGGCCGTTGCAAGCGGGGCAGATTGCCTTTTTGCGTGATGTCCAAATAATTGACCACCGCCCCCATGGCGGAGAGATCAGGACGTTCAAACTGGCCAAAGGCCTCTAGGCTGTCGACTTTGAACAAATCGGTGAGCCGTGTTTCTGCGGATCTGCTGTCAAAGCTTGACGGTGCAAGGCATGTCACGCTTGCGCCTGTTTCTTTGATTAAGGCAATGCGGCTAGGATCAAGGTTTTCCGAGATAAGAATTTCGCGCGGTGCAAGGCGTGCCAATTCTGGGCCAAGCCGCGCGGGGGTTACAGGCATCACCCAAAACCCCCCAGTCGACATATCGCACCATGCAAGTGCGGCTGATCCGTCCCGTGATTCAAAATAAGCCGTTAGATAATTGTGACGTCGCGCGTCCAGCAGGCTGTCTTCGGTCAAAGTGCCCGGGGTGACAACGCGCACAACATCGCGCTTAACAACCGATTTTGACCCGCGCTTTTTCGCCTCGGCGGGGTCTTCGAGCTGTTCACAGACGGCAACGCGAAATCCTTTGCGGATCAATGTCAGCAAATAGTTCTCAGCGGCATGGACGGGGACACCGCACATAGGAATGTCTTCGCCCAGATGTTGGCCGCGCTTTGTTAGGGCGATGTCCAATGCCTCGGCGGCGGCGACAGCATCATCAAAAAACATCTCATAGAAATCGCCCATGCGGTAAAACAATAACGCATCCGCGTGGCGGGCTTTCACCTCAAGATATTGCGCCATCATTGGCGTGACTTGGCCTGTCATTCCTGCCCCCTTCTTTGGGCTTACCCTACTGTCTCTGTGGCATTGTTTGAAGGGACAAAAGAGATGCGTTGTCGCCACGGTCAAGGGATTGTAAACCGAATGAAAGAGGAGGCGAATTTATGGCAAATAAACCAAAGGTCACGCGTGAAGAGGCTTTGGCCTATCACTTGGAACCCCGCCCTGGGAAAATTGACATTTCCGCGTCAACGGCGATGTCGACCCAACGGGATCTCAGCCTTGCCTATTCGCCAGGTGTGGCCGTTCCCTGTGAGGTGATCGCACAAAACCCCGAAACCGCATATGATTATACGACCAAGGGCAATCTGGTTGCCGTGATCTCAAACGGGACAGCCGTTCTAGGTCTTGGAAATCTAGGCGCACTCGCCTCAAAGCCCGTGATGGAAGGTAAAGCGGTCTTGTTCAAACGCTTTGCCGATATCAACTCGATTGATATCGAGCTTGCCACGGAAGATGTCGATGAATTCGTGAACGCCGTGCGTCTGATGGGGCCCACCTTTGGCGGGATTAATCTTGAGGATATCAAGGCCCCCGAATGTTTCATGATTGAACAGCGTCTCAAGGAAGAAATGGATATTCCCGTCTTTCATGATGACCAACACGGAACAGCGGTGATCTGTGCGGCGGGTTTGATCAACGCGCTGCATTTGACGGGCAAAAAAATCGAAGATGTCCGTATCGTTTTAAACGGTGCGGGCGCGGCAGGGATCGCTTGCCTTGAGCTGCTGAAATCCATGGGGGCGCAGCATCAGAATTGTATTATTTGCGACACGAAAGGTGTGGTTTACCAAGGCCGCACCGAAGGGATGAACCAGTGGAAATCGGCCCATGCGGTGAAAACCGATTTGCGCAGTCTTGAAGACGCGATGCGCGGCGCTGATGTTTTTCTTGGTGTTTCGGCAAAAGGGGCGGTCACGCAAGACATGGTCAAATCCATGGCCGAAAACCCTGTGATTTTCGCCATGGCAAATCCTGATCCAGAAATCACGCCAGAAGAAGCCCACGAGGTGCGCCCGGATGCGATCGTGGCCACAGGGCGCAGTGATTACCCCAATCAGGTGAATAACGTTCTTGGTTTCCCGTATTTGTTCCGCGGTGCATTGGATATTCACGCCCGCGCCATCAATGATGAAATGAAAATCGCCTGTGCGCGCGCCTTGGCCGAACTTGCGCGCGAAGATGTGCCTGATGAAGTCGCAATGGCCTATGGTGAAAAGCTGTCTTTTGGCCGCGATTACATCATTCCAACACCTTTTGATCCGCGATTGATCTATACAATTCCGCCCGCTGTTGCGCGCGCGGGTATGGATACGGGCGCAGCGCGGCGGCCAATCTTGGATCTCGATGCCTATGCCAATGATTTGCAGGCGCGGATGGATCCGACCTCCTCCATCATGCAGGGCATTTATGCCCGCGCCCGTAATGCGCAGGCGCGTATGATTTTTGCCGAAGGGGATGATATTCGCGTCTTGCGCGCCGCGGTGGCCTATCAGCGCAATGGTTTGGGCAAGGCATTGGTCGTTGGGCGTGAGGCTGATGTCGCGGAAAAACTCTCAGCGGCGGGTTTGGCGGATGCTGTGTGCGAGCTTGAGATCGTGAATGCCGCAAAAACGCGCCACTTAGATGCCTATAAAGATTTCCTTTACAACCGCCTGCAACGTAAAGGCTTTGATCGGCATGACATCCATCGTCTGGCCGCGCGGGATCGTCATGTGTTCTCGGCTTTGATGCTTGCACATGGGCATGGGGATGGTCTGGTCACAGGGGCCACGCGAAAATCCGCGCATGTTTTGGGCTTGATCAACCATGTTTTTGACGCCTCCGCCAAGGATGGCGCGGTGGGTATCACGGTGCTAATGCATAAGGGCCGTGTTGTTTTGGTGGGCGACACGCTTGTCCATGAATGGCCCGAAGCCGAGGATCTGGCCCTGATTGCCAAGCGCGGTGCAAATGTTGCGCGTATCTTGGGCCTTGAGCCGCGTGTCGCTTTTGTCAGTTTTTCAACATTCGGCTACCCTGTCTCTGAGCGCGCGGTGAAAATGGGGGATGCCCCTGCGATTTTGGCGCGCGAGGGGGTCGATTTCGAATTTGATGGTGAAATGGCGGTGGATGTTGCGCTTAATCGGGACGCGATGCAGCAATATCCATTCTGTAAACTCTCTGGCCCTGCCAATGTTTTGGTTGTTCCTGCGCGTCACTCCGCCTCGATTTCCGTGAAGTTGATGCAAGAAATGGCGGGGGCTACGGTCATTGGCCCGATTTTGACAGGGCCAGATCGGCCTGTGCAAATTTGTTCAACTGTTTCCACCGCCAATGACATTTTGAATATGGCTGTCATGGCGGCTTGCGAAATCGGAAAATAACAAAAACCCCCGCAACAGCGGGGGTTTATATTAGCTTTTCAGATCATCGAAAAAGCTTTTGACCTTGTCGAAAAAGCCTGACGCGTGGGGGTTATTTCCCTTATTCAGGCTTTCCTCGAATTTCCGAAGCAGGTCTTTTTGCTCGGAATTCAAGTTCACAGGCGTCTCAAGCGCCAATTCGATATACATATCACCTGTGCCATTGCCGCGAAGTGCGGGCATACCTTTGCCGCGCAAACGCATTTGGCGACCAGATTGGGCGCCTTCGGCCACCTTCACGCGGCTGCGTCCGCCATCAATGCAAGGAACCTCGACATCGCCACCCAAGGCAGCGGTGACCATCGACACGGGCACGCGGCAGTAAAGATCAACGCCATCGCGTTTGAAAATTGGGTGTTCGGCGACTTCGATAAAAATATAAAGATCACCCGCTGGCCCGCCGCGCAGACCTGCTTCGCCCTCGCCCGAGCGCCGAATGCGTGTTCCTGTTTCAACACCAGGGGGCACTTTGATGGAAAGATGACGATCTTTTTGTTCGCGACCCGCGCCCCCGCATGATCGACAGGGGTTTTTCACAATTTGACCCACGCCTGAACAGGTGGGGCAAGTGCGTTCCACAGTGAAAAAGCCTTGTTGCGCGCGGACTTTGCCCATGCCCGAACAAGTGGGGCAAGTGACGGGTTCAGATCCGCCCTCTGACCCGCTGCCAGAGCAGCTTGAACACGTTACGGCTGTGGGAACGGTAATCTCGCGGCTGAAACCCGCATAGGCTTCTTCCAAGGTGATCCGCATATTATAGCGCAGATCAGAGCCGCGCGTGCTGCGCTGACGCCCACCGCGGCCACCGCCGCCGCCCATGAAATCGCCAAAAAGGTCTTCGAAGACATCCGAAAAGGCGCTGGCGAAATCCCCGCCTGCGTGAGGGCCGCCCGCACGGGGTCCGCCTGCCATACCGCCATCAAACGCCGCGTGACCAAAACGATCATAAGCCGCTTTTTTATCGGCATCTTTCAGAACTTCGTAGGCTTCATTCGCTTCTTTGAACTGCGCTTCCGCATTCGGATTGTCAGAATTGCGGTCGGGGTGCAGTTCTTTCGCCTTTTGACGATAGGCTTTCTTGATTTCTTCAGGCGAAGCGCCACGCGCCACACCCAAAACATCGTAATAATCGCGCTTCGACATCGGTAGACACCCTTTTCTTAACGCATAGACCAGCCAAGGCGCACCCCAGCTGGTCTATCGGGATCAAATTTCCCGATTAGGAGCGCTTTCCGTCGTCCAGATCTTCGAAATCGGCATCTACGATGTCATCATCGACACCAGATGGCTCATCACCGCCTTCGCCATCCTCGGCTTGGGCTTTGTAAATCGCCTCGCCAAGTTTCATCGCGGCTTCGGTCACGTTTTGGATGCCAGATTTGATCTTGCCCGCATCATCGGTCGCGATCTGTTCTTCCAAGTTTTTGATGGCCAACTCGATTGCTTCGACTGTGGTCGGATCAACCTTGTCGGAGTGTTCTTCCAAGGATTTCTGGGTCGAGTGGATCAGGCTTTCCGCTTGGTTCTTGGTCTCTACCAATTCCTTGCGCTGCTTATCGGCATCAGAGTTTTCCTCAGCCTCTTTGATCATGCGATCAATATCCTCATCGCTGAGGCCACCCGATGCTTGGATGGTGATCTTTTGCTCTTTGCCTGTGCCTTTGTCTTTCGCAGAAACCGAGACAATCCCGTTCGCGTCAATGTCAAAGGTCACTTCGATTTGTGGCATGCCGCGCGGTGCTGGTGGGATATTTTCCAGATTGAACTGGCCCAACATTTTGTTGTCAGCGGCCATTTCCCGCTCGCCTTGGAAGACGCGGATTGTCACCGCATTTTGATTGTCCTCAGCGGTCGAGAAAATCTGGCTTTTCTTGGTTGGGATGGTCGTGTTGCGGTCGATCAGACGGGTAAAGACGCCGCCCAAGGTTTCAATCCCAAGGCTTAGTGGGGTGACGTCCAGAAGAACAACATCCTTCACATCGCCCTGCAAAACGCCCGCTTGAATGGCCGCGCCCATGGCTACAACCTCATCAGGGTTCACGCCTTTATGAGGTTCCTTGCCAAAGAAGTTAGACACTTCTTCGATTACCTTAGGCATACGGGTCATGCCGCCGACCAAAACCACCTCGTCAATATCGCCTTTTGAGAGGCCCGCATCTTTCAACGCAGCTTGACATGGTTTCAGCGAGCGTTTGATCAGATCACCCACAAGGCTTTCCAATTTCGCACGGGTCAGTTTCAGCACAAGGTGCAAGGGCTGGCCGTTTGACCCCATCGAGATGAACGGTTGGTTGATCTCGGTCTGGGTCGAAGAGGAAAGCTCGATCTTTGCTTTCTCCGCCGCTTCCTTGAGACGCTGAAGCGCCATTTTGTCTTGCGTCAGATCGACATTGTTTTCTTTTTTGAATTCCTGCGCGAGGTAATTCACAATCGCCATGTCGAAATCTTCACCGCCAAGGAACGTGTCCCCATTGGTGGATTTTACCTCAAACAGGCCATCGTCAATCTCAAGAATTGTGATGTCGAATGTGCCGCCACCAAGGTCATAGACCGCGATGGTCTTGGTGTCTTTTTTGTCCAACCCATAGGCCAATGCGGCCGCTGTTGGTTCGTTGATGATGCGCAGCACCTCAAGGCCTGCGATTTTACCCGCGTCTTTGGTCGCCTGACGCTGTGCATCGTTGAAATAGGCAGGAACGGTGATCACGGCCTGTGTCACATCTTCGCCCAGATAATTCTCGGCGGTTTCCTTCATCTTGGTCAGGATTTGTGCAGAAATTTGGCTGGGGCTGAATTTCTCGCCCTTTACCTCGACCCATGCGTCACCATTGCCGCCGTCAATGATATTGTAGGGAACAAGGTTCTTGTCCTTTTCCACTTCAGCATCGGTCAAACGACGCCCGATCAGACGTTTTACAGCAAAAATTGTGTTTTCAGGATTGGTAACAGCTTGGCGCTTTGCCGATTGACCCACCAGACGTTCGTCATCGGTGTAGCCAACAATCGATGGGGTGGTGCGCGCGCCTTCAGCGTTCTCAATCACGCGCGGTTGCGCGCCGTCCATAATCGCAACACAGGAGTTTGTGGTGCCGAGGTCAATGCCAATTACTTTAGCCATCTTTTCTGGTCCCTTTTCTTCAAGCGAACATGCGGCAACGGCCCGATCTCGGCTCCGTCACTGCTTATGTATAGGCCGTTCAGAACAGCCTGTTTCGGTGGCTATATAGGCAGGCACATCGCCCCCTGCAAGCAGCGCAACGCTAGGAATTTGGGAAAGATCACAAGGAATTCTACGAAATTCTTGGCTAGCGCTCCATATCCCACAACATTGAGGCCCGCTTGGTTGTGAAAAACTCAGCCATCAGGCCAACAATCAACAGGCCACAGGCCACATAAAGCGGCTTTCCAGTTGTGGAAGGTCACCGTGCCGCTGAACGTGTGCAGCGCGAATAAAATCACCAAGAGCGAAATGGTTTGCACGTAAAATGCCGAGATCAGTGAGGATGCAATCGCCACAATTGGATTCATCGGCCCATGTTGCATCAGGGATGAGGTGCCGCCTTCTGCGGCTGAGACAGCAGCCACCGCGCGGATATGGCAGAGGTATAAATAAATCCCTGACAAGAGATACATCATGAAATCGCCGCGCAGTTTCGCTTCGCGCGCGCCGATGAAATAGAACATCAGATAAAATCCGCCGACAAACATGCCCGCCTGTATTATGCTGGTCATGATGGCCCAAACGGCGTTGCGGTGCGATGAACGCACCTTTTGAACCGAGGCGTGATAGGTCACTTCAAGCATGGAAAAGAGGCTACGCCTCATCGTGTTCGTTTGTCACGCTTCAAACATGGATGCTGGCCTTGATCCATAGATGTCGGTTTGTTTGGCAAGATATATATGATCTACTTGCCCCATCCAACTAGATTAGGATAACCGCAAACGGCCATTTAAGGCAATCTGGTTAAGGAAATTGTTACAAAATGGATTTTGACAAGATCGAGCGCGTGTTTCGAAGCCTGGCCTTGGGGGCAGGCGAAAAAATCATGGAGGTTTATGCCTCGGATGATTTTGGTGTTGAAAGCAAATCAGATGACAGTCCCGTAACCCGCGCTGATCAGGCGGCGGATGCCTATATCTCTGCGGGTCTGCGCGCAGCCTTTCCCGATCTTGCGCTTGTGACCGAAGAACAGGCTGAAACCCATCGGCAATCCTTGCGGGATTTCATCGTTGTTGACCCGCTTGATGGCACAAAGGAATTTGTGCAGCGCCGTGGGGATTTTACGGTCAACATTGCCCTTGTTTTGGATGGTCGCCCTCAGCGTGGTGTTGTTTATGCGCCCGCGAAGCAGCGATTGTTTTACACACGTGCGGATGGCCAATCGGTTGAGGAATTTACGCCCTTTAACTACGATGAAATTGGCCCGCAGAAATTGCTTTCCGTGGCAGAGGCCGACAATAGCGCCTTGCGCGTTGTTGCCTCGAAATCACATCGCGATGCCGCCACGGATGCCTATATCAGTGCCTATGAAATTTCAGATTTGCGCAGCGCAGGCTCATCCTTGAAATTCTGTTTGGTTGCTTCGGGTGAGGCAGATTTCTATCCGCGTCTTGGCCGCACGATGGAGTGGGATACGGCCGCGGGCGATGCAATTTTGCGCGGTGCGGGCGGCCAGATGGTGGAGTTTTCAACCCATCAGGAATTTACCTATGGCAAGGCAGGTTTTGAGAATAGCTTCTTCATCGCCTATGCCCCAACCGTGGAGTTGATCGAGCCATGAGCGTCATTTGTGTAATACCCGCGCGGTATCAATCCTCACGCTATCCGGGCAAACCCTTGGTGCAGTTGCGCGGGGTTTCGGGCAAATCTATGAGCCTGATTGAACGCAGTTGGCGCGCCGCTTGTGCCGTAAGCGGTTTTGACGCGGTCTATGTAGCCACGGATGATGATCGTATTCGAGACGCGGCCCAAGGTTTTGGCGCGCAGGTTGTGATGACCTCGTCCGATTGTGTGAATGGGACGGAGCGCTGCGCAGAGGCCCTCAATAATCTTGGACAAAATGTTGAGATGGTGGTGAACCTTCAGGGGGATGCGCCGCTGACGCCTGCATGGTTCTTGGAGGAGTTGATCACAGGCCTGCGCGCTGATCCGTCTGCGGACATTGCTACGCCCGTTTTGCGCTGTGATGGTGAAACCCTGGCCGCATTCAAAGCGGATCGTAAGGCAGGCCGCGTTGGCGGAACCACGGCCGTTTTTGGCAGCGCGCACCAAGCACTCTATTTTTCAAAGGAAGTGATCCCCTACACCACGGGTATTTCTGAGGACGCCGAAGAAACCCCCGTCTTTCATCATGTGGGTGTTTACGCTTATCGCCCCGAGGCGCTATTGGCCTATCCGACATGGCCGACAGGGCCGCTAGAGACACTTGAGGGGTTAGAACAATTGCGCTTCCTCGAGTCCGGTCGCCGTGTGTTATGTGTCGAGGTCGAAGCACAAGGGCGCAAATTCTGGGAATTGAACAACCCTGAAGATGTGTCACGGATCGAAGCCATGCTTGCGGAGATGGGCCAAGAATGAGCCAGCCGCGCGTCAGCGTGATCGTGGTCAGCCACGGACGCCCTGATCTTTTGTGTCGCGCCGCGCTGTCTGTATTTCATCAAAACCACCGCCCTGTGGAATTGATCAGGCCTCCGTTCTGCTCAATCCTTGCGATCCAATTTCGCTTTCCGAGATATACACGACCGAAATTGAGGATGTCTGCGCCGAGGCCTATCGGCGCGACTATGTCAGTTTTGGATTTGGGTCTTGGGCCTAGGCCGCTTGGCTTTTTGCGTCGCCTGTCAATAACGTGTGCAGTGTCATTGGGTCAGAATTTGCCCGCAATTTTTCGCAAAGTTCCGCATCTCGCAATGTGCGCGACACGCGCGCCAGCGCCTTGAGGTGATCCACGCCCGTATCGGCAGGCGCAAACAGCGCAAAGACCAGATCAACAGGCTGTCTGTCTGCGGAATCAAAGTTGACGGGACGTTCAAGACGGAAAAATACGCCTGTGATTTTCGCGAGCGCTGACAAACGCGCATGGGGCAAGGCCACGCCATGCCCCACGCCTGTTGGCCCTAGGCTTTCACGCTCCTGCAGAGCTTCGAAAATTTCCGAGGCGCTGACGTCAAGCAAACCCTCAGCCACATCTGCAAGAGATTGCAGAAGCCGCTTTTTGCTTGTTACATCAGAAACAACCTTCACGCCTTGCGGCTCAAGGAGCATCGAAAGTTCCATTCGCGT
>Ga0181579_10003155_pt1 | contig 13121 bp, 7 predicted proteins | sample 071ome_24_FD_132996 | JGI IMG/M metagenome (GOLD analysis project Ga0181579, IMG submission 132996) | Coastal salt marsh microbial communities from the Groves Creek Marsh, Skidaway Island, Georgia - 071402CT metaG (megahit assembly) | ecosystem: Environmental > Aquatic > Marine > Intertidal zone... | reverse complement strand
TCTGCCGGAGCTTCTTCTGCCGGGGCTTCTTCTGCCGGAGCTTCCTCTGCCGGAGCTTCCTCTGCCGGGGCAGCTGCTTCCTCAGCCAGAGCCGGCTCTGCCGGAGCTTCCTGAGCCGCACCTGCATCGCCGCCAGCTGCCATCATCTCAGCCTGCAACCCGTCCAGAATAGCGCCCTGAACCAGCTCACAATAAAGGGTGATAGCCCGCATCGCATCATCATTACCCGGAATAATGTAATCAACGCCGATTGGGCTGGCATTGCTGTCCACAATGGCAACCACCGGGATCCCCAGCTTGTTGGCTTCCTTAACAGCGATATCCTCTTTGTTGGTGTCGAGGATAAACAGCATATCAGGCAGCCCGCCCATCTCCTTAATACCGCCAAGGGTCATCTCCAGCTTGTCGCGCTCGCGGCTCAGCTGCAGCACCTCTTTTTTGGTTATCTCATTGATCAGTGCATCATCAGCCAGTATCGCTTCCAGCTCACGCAGCCGCTTGATCGATTGCGTAACAGTTGCCCAGTTGGTCAGCATACCGCCCAGCCAGCGATGATTGACAAAATACTGGCCACAGGCGGCCGCGGTCTCGGCGATTTTCTCAGCTGCTGAACGTTTGGTGCCAACAAACAGAATACGCCCGCCTCTGGCCGTTGTATCGCGCAGCGCCTGCAGGGCCTGCTGCAGCATCGGCACAGTCTGCTGCAAATCCAGAATATGCACATTGTTGCGCTGGCCGAAAATAAACGGTTCCATGCGCGGATCCCAGCGCCGGGTGTGGTGACCAAAATGAACGCCTGCTTCCATCAGCTGGCGCATAGAAAATGCGGGGAGAGCCATTGTTAACTCCTGTTCTCCGGTTAAGCCTCCATGGAAAAAATGCGAAATATCAAACCTGATATTCACCGGATGGCGGATAACGGAATTTGCCGAAACCGCCTTTTCCATGTGTGATATGCGCCCGTTGTTAGCCGATAGGCCGGGCAAATGCAAGCCCGTTACCGGCAAAAGCTGCAGAAAATTGCTGCCCGACTGCCAGCTACAAATCGCGGGTCATCAGAATCCCCGGCATTTTGTGCAGCTGCTGGCGCAGCTCGCCGGACAGGCGGAAACGGTTGGGCATGGAGATCTCAATATCGCGGCCCTTATCGCGCACAAACAGCTTCAAATCTGCCTTGCCACCACCATCCTCAGTCAGCGCCTTTTTCAGTTCCGTCAGACAGGCCGGATTGTCCAGCCAGACTCCCAGCCCGCCATGATAGCTGGCCACCGCTGCATCCAGAGCCTCCACCCGCACCGCCTGCAAACGCACCGCGTCATTTTCCAGCCGAGCATCCACGCTGATCAGCAAGATAGCCTCTGAGGCCAACAGAGGTTTGTATTGCAGCAGCGGCTCAGCAAAAAAGGTCACTTCAAAACTGCCGGTTCTATCGGTGAATTGCACGAAGGCATAGCGGTTGCCGCGTTGTGATATTCGCTCGGATATCTGCGAGACCTGCCCGGCAAGTTTTAGCCGCTTTTGCTCCCGCCCGCCAAGCGCCTCTGTCAGCGCTGCAGACGGCACCACGCCTAACCGCTCCAGCTGCGAGAGATAATCATCCATCGGATGCGCGGATAAATGCAGGCCGAGCGCCTCGCGTTCCTGCCCCAGCCTGTCCAGCTTTCCCCAATCAGGCAGATCATCGAGGGTCAGCTTATTTACCGCCGAATCCTCGGCCTCACCAAAAAGGCTGGTCTGATCCGAGGCCGCTTCCCGGCGCAGCATATCAGCATGCCCCAAAATCCGGTCCAGCTGATCATGCAATTTGCGCCTGTTACCCTCCAGACAATCCAGCGCGCCCGCCTTGATCAGATTTTCCATCTGTCTTTTATTGGCTACTTCCTTGGGTAGGCGGCTGGCAAAATCATCCAAATCCTGAAACGGCTGACCCTCCTGTCTGGCCAAACAAAGGCTACGCATCGCCTCCGCCCCGACATTGCGAATAGCCCCCAGCGCATAGCGCACCGCCATGGCTGGCTGTCCCTCTGGCCCGCCTGTCTGCTGCACCCCGAAAGAGGGGCCGGACTGGTTCACGCAAGGGGGCAGAACCGGGATGGAATGGGCTTTGCAATCCTGCACAAACTGGGCCAGCTTGTCGGTATTTCCGGCATCCAGACTCATTGAAGCAGCCATGAATTCTACCGGATGATTGGCCTTCAGCCAGGCGGTCTGATAGCTGACCAGCGCATAGGCCGCCGCGTGCGATTTATTGAAACCATAGCCGGCAAAGGCGGCTATCTGGTCAAAAATATCAGAGGCCAGCTGGCCATTAATCTGATTGCCTGCGGCCCCTTCGACAAAGGTGGCACGCTGGGCATCCATCTCGGCCTTAATCTTCTTGCCCATTGCGCGCCGCAAAATATCTGCCCCGCCCAGCGTATAGCCTGCCAGATCGCGGGCCGCCTGCTGCACCTGCTCTTGATAGATCATGATCCCATAGGTTTCCGCCAAAATAGGCTCCAGCCCGGGATGCATATAAGAGACCGCCTCGCGGCCATGCTTGCGGGCTATATAGGTCGGGATATTATCCATTGGCCCCGGCCGGTAAAGTGCCACCACCGCGATAATATCCTCAAACCGGTCAGGTTTCAGCCCACGCAGCACTTCTCGCATACCGCTGGATTCCAGCTGAAACACGCCAACCGTATCCCCCCCTGCAAGCATCTCATAGGTCTTTGCGTCATCCAAGGGAATGCGATCCATATCAATCTGCTGGCCTTGCTCAGCCAGCAAATCGACAGCCTTTTGGATAACGGTCAGCGTCTTTAGCCCCAGAAAGTCAAACTTGACCAGCCCCACCTGCTCCACATGCTTCATGTTAAATTGGGTCACCGGCATATCTGAGCGCGGATCCCGGTAGATGGGCACCAGATCCGGCAGCGGCCTGTCCCCTATCACCAGCCCGGCCGCATGGGTGGAGGTATGCCTGTATAGCCCTTCCAGCCGCAGGGCGGTATCCACCAGCTGGCCAACCTGTTCATCTTCGCGATACAGGGTTTTCAACTCCGGCTCACTCTCCAGAGCCTGGCTGATAGAGACCGGATTAGCCGGGTTTTGCGGAATCATTTTGGCAATCCGATCCACCTGGCCATAGGGCATATCCAACACCCGCCCGACATCCCGGATAGCGGCGCGCGCCTGCAGCGTGACAAAGGTGATAATCTGAGCCACCTTGTCACGGCCATATTTCTGCTGCACGAAGCTGATCACCTCCTCGCGCCTGTCCTGACAGAAATCAATGTCAAAATCTGGCATTGAGACGCGTTCCGGATTGAGGAACCGTTCAAATAACAGGCCCCAGCGCAGCGGGTCCAAATCGGTAATACGCAAGGCCCAGGCAACCACCGACCCGGCCCCGGAGCCGCGCCCCGGACCAACCGGAATATCCCGGTCCTTGGCCCAACCAATAAAATCTGCCACGATCAGAAAATAGCCGGCAAAGCCCATTGCATTGATGACGCCCAGCTCATAATCCAGCCGGTCACTATAAGCCTGTTCGGAATAATCCGGGGCGGCCGCAACCTCTGCCAGCCGCCGTTTCAGCCCGCCTTCCGCCTGAAAGCGCAGCTCTTCTTCGGTGCTGCGCCCGGCCTCTCCAGCAAAGGGCGGCAGGATAGGATCCCGGTCCTCTACCCGCACCGCACAGCGGCGGGCAATATGCAGGGTATTCTCAATAGATTCTGGAATATCAGAAAATATTTCAGCCATTTGTGCTGCAGTCTTAAAGCTATGATGCGGAGTATGCACCAGCTTTTCTGCAGCCGCCAGCCGCTCCGACTGGGCAATACAGCACAGGACAGATTGCGGGATATGCATCTCTGCGGTCTCAAAATGACAGTCATTTGTGGCAACCAAAGGGCAGCCGGTCGCATCAGCAATTTCCAGCAATAGCGGCTCAGCGATTATCTCGGCTTCCAGACCATGGCGTTGCAATTCGATATAGAGCCGGTCGCCAAACAGCTCAAACAGGCTGGCCGCACGGCTTTTGGCCAGATCTGGCTGATGGCGGGCGGCTGGCCCGGCAATAAATCCATCCAGCGCCCCGCCGCTGAGCAAGATAAGATCAGTAGCCTTGCTGGACAGCTGCCCCAGGCTGATAGAGGGGGCCGTACCCGGCTCAGCTTCCATTAGCGCATCAGACACCAGATGGCTGAGATTTTGATAGCCTGTCTCGCTCATCGCCAGCAGCGCGACATTCCCCACCCCTTGTGCATCGCTTAGCGAGACACTCACGCCGATAATTGGCTGGATGCCTGATTGCGACATGGTTTTGGAGAATTCATAACCGCCAAACAGGTTAAAGCTGTCGGTCATGGCAAGGGCCGGCTGGTGGTCCTGCTGGGCCAGTTCAGCCAGCTTTTTTATCCGCAAAGTCGATTCTGACAGCGAATAGGCGGTATGCACGCGCAGATGAACAAATCCGCTGATCATGCCGGGGCCATCCCGCTTTTTACCTGCCCGTTAGCCATTTCCAAAATCACATCCATGCGGGCGGCCATCTGCATATTATGGGTTACAATCAGAGCTGCGGTCCCGGTGCCGCGAACAATTTGCTGCAACGCTTCAAAGACTGAAGCTGCTGTCTTGGGGTCCAGATTACCCGTCGGCTCATCGGCCAACAGAACAGACGGGGCATTGGCCACTGACCGGGCAATGGCAACGCGCTGCTGCTCACCGCCGGATAATTGTCCCGGGCGCTGATGGGCGCGCTCGGACAGCCCCACCATGGACAGCAGCTGGCTGGCCCGCGCCCCCGCCTCTGAGCGGCCAAGCCCGTTAATCATTTGCGGAATAATAATATTCTCCAGCGCGCTGAATTCCGGCAACAGGCGATGAAACTGAAAGACAAAGCCTATTTCCCGGCGGCGCAGGCGGGTGCGCCCGGCTTCAGACAGGGCCGCGATATCTGTGCCGCCTATCTCAACCTTGCCGCTATCCGCAGGCTCTAACAACCCGGCAATATTCAGCAAGGTCGTCTTGCCTGCCCCGGACGGGCCAACCAGCGCCGTCATCTGCCCGGCCTGCAATTCCAGCGAGGCCCCGCGCAACACCTCTATCACCCGGTCGGCCTGGGTGAATTGGCGATGGATGTCATGCAGCCGCAAGGCCAGCCCGGTCTCATTCATAACGCAACACCTCAGCCGGGGCGATGCCAGCCGCCCGCCAGGCCGGATAGAGCGAGGCCAGCAGCGACAGGCTGATAGCCATCGCGATCACCATCAGCACCTCAACCGAATCCACCTTCGCTGGCAATTTTGTCAGAAAATATATTTCTGCCGAAAACAGCTCAGTCCCGGACAGGGATTCCAGCCAGCGCCGAATCGTCTCGATATTCCAGCAAAAAAGCAGCCCCAAAATAGTTCCAACCGCTGTGCCGACCAGCCCGATCATCGCCCCGGTCATAAAAAACACCCGCAGAACCAGCCCGCGGCTGGCCCCCATGGTGCGCAGGACGGCAATATCAGAATGTTTGGACCGCACCAGCATGATCATTGAGCTGATAATATTGAAAGCCGCCACCAGAATGATCAGCGTCAGGATTAAAAACATCACATTGCGCTCTACTTCCAGCGCGTTCAGGAAGCTGGAATTGCGGTCACGCCAGTCAAAAACCCGCTTGCCCGGCCCGGCCAGCTCGGCCACCTGGCCGCCCAGCTCGGCGATACCGAGGGGGTTTGAGGAATACAGCTCCAGGCCGGTCACTGCCTCTCCATAGCCGAAAAACCCTTGTGCCTCTTCCAGCGGCATAAAGACAAAGCTGGAATCATACTCATACATTCCCACATCAAAAATGCCGCCAATCCGCACCGCCCGCCGCACAGGCAGCGTTCCCACCGCCGTAGCGCGCCCGCGCGGGGCCAGCAAAGTCAGTCGATCGCCAACCTGCAAGCCCAGCTTAAACGCCATGGTCTTGCCGATAAGCACGGCGCGGTCCTCTCGAAACGCCTCTATCGCTTGCTCATCAAGGCTTTTCCAAAGCGGAGCGCGGGCTGCCAAATCAGACCAGAAGACACCGCGCACCACCGCCCCGATATTCTGGCTGTCCGTTGAGACCATCACCTGGCCTTCAATCTGGGGTGTGGCAGCGATGATGGTTGGCAATTCGATCAGCCGGACGGCCAGCTCATTGTAATTTTCCAGCCCGCCAGCCTCAGCCGAATAGATAGCCAAATGCCCGTTCAGACCCAAAATCCGGTTGATCAACTCAGCCCGAAAGCCATTCATCACGCTCATCACAATGATCAGCGTCGCCACCCCCAGCATAATACCGGCCAGCGAAAACCAGGCAATGACTGAGATAAAGCCCTCTGAACGGCGCGCCCGCACATAGCGCAGGGCAAGCAAACTCTCTACCGGGCTTAAGAACATGAGTTATCTGGCCTTTTTTTGTTTTTGTCTGTCCTGCAGGCATTGCTGCCCGTTTTATTGCGGATCCAGCGGCTTGCCCTGTGCCAAGAGGCTGGCAGCAGATTCAGGCGAGATTTGGGCAATCTCACCGCTGCGGCGGTTTTTCAGCTCAACCGTTCCGCCAGCCAACCCGCGCGGCCCGGCAATGATCTGCCAGGGCACGCCGATCAAATCCATCACTGCCAGCTTGGCCCCGGGGCTTTCGGCTGTATCATCCAGCAACATATCAAATCCGGCAGCCCGGCCCGCTTGATAGAGCGTCTGGCATACCGCATCCGCCTGATCATTGCCGGGCTTTAGATTGACCAGCGCAACATCAAACGGGGCCACTTCTGCAGGCCAGATAATGCCGCGATCATCATGGCTGGCTTCGATAATGCCGCCAGCCAGCCGCGATACGCCGATTCCGTAAGAGCCCATATGCAAATCGGTTTTTTCCCCATCCGGGCCGATAACGCTGGCCCCCATCGGAGCAGAATATTTGGTGCCAAAATAGAAAATATGACCGACTTCAATACCGCGCTTTTCCAGCAAATCCTGCGGTGGCACCGGACAGTCATCTGGCTGGTGCTTTTCATCAGTCTTGGCATAAAGCGCGGTGAATTTATCCACCACCGGCTGCAAATCGCTGGCATAGTCAAGTTCGGTGACCATATCCTTTTCCAGCCAGTCTTTATGAAAAAACACGCCTGATTCGCCGGTATCCGCCAGAATGATGAATTCGTGGCTCATATCACCGCCAATAGGGCCGGTATCCGCCTCCATTGGAATCGCGGTCAGCCCCAGCCGTGCAAAGGTTCTGAGATAGGCCACAAACATCTTGTTATAGGCGGTGCGCGCTGCCTCCTTGCTCAGATCAAAGCTGTAGGCATCTTTCATCAGAAATTCGCGCCCCCGCATCACCCCGAAGCGCGGGCGCACCTCATCGCGGAATTTCCACTGGATATGATAGAGATTGACCGGCAATTGGCGATAGGAACGAATATGGGTGCGGCAAATATCGGTTACCTGCTCCTCATTGGTCGGCCCGTAGAGCATATCGCGCTGATGGCGATCCTGAATCCGCAGCATTTCCAGCCCGTAATCATCATAGCGGCCTGATTCCTGCCACAGCTCAGCAGGCTGAATAGTCGGCATCTTGATTTCCAGCGCCCCGGCCCGGTCCTGTTCCTCGCGCACGATGGCCTCAATCCGGTTCAGCACTTTCAGGCCCAGCGGCAGCCAGGAATAAATGCCGGCACTGGATTGCTGAATCATACCGGCCCGCAGCATCAACCGATGCGAGACGATCTGGGCTTCTTTCGGCGTTTCTTTGAGAACTGGCAAAAAATACTGGCTTAGACGCATGATGGTTCCCTGAGGCCAATGGGCGGGGCGGAAGTGAAAAAAATATGCGGCCTCACTCTAAGGTGATTCACCTTATTTTAGCAAGCATCTTGCCAGCCTCTCGGCTTGTCTGTTTGCGCCTTTGCCGTTAAACAGGAGAAAGGAGAGCTGACAGCTGATTTTTGCGGGTGATTATTTGCGATGCATAAACAGGATTTTGGACATTATCCGGCCACCCGCCTGCGCCGTCTGCGCCGCAGCCCGGCGTTGCGCGCGCTGGTCGCAGAAAACAGCCTGTCAGCCGCTGATTTGATATGGCCGCTCTTTGTCATAGAGGGCGAAAACAAGGTTGAGGATATCAGCGCCATGCCGGGCGTGCAGCGCCATTCGATTGACCGGCTGGTTGCCAAGGCAAAAAAGGCCCGCCAGCTGGGGATTCCTGCCCTCGCCCTGTTTCCCAAGATAGAGGCCGGGCTGAAAGACAGCGAAGGGAGCCTTTCGACTGACCCGGATAATTTGGTCTGCCGGGCGGTGCGGGCGGTAAAAGCGGCTGTGCCGGAGCTGGTTATTATCTGTGATGTTGCGCTTGATCCCTATACCGATCACGGCCATGACGGGTTGCTGCGCGATGGGGTTATTGTCAATGATGAGACGGTTGCGGTGCTGGTGCAGCAGGCCCTGACCCTTGCTGGGGCGGGCTGTGATGTGATTGCCCCGTCCGATATGATGGATGGCCGCGTTGGAGCGATCCGGTCCGGGCTGGATGCGGCCGGCTTTGAGCAGGTCTCTATCCTGTCCTATGCAGTGAAATATGCCTCTGCCTTTTATGGCCCGTTCCGGGAAGCGGTCGGGGCAGGCAGCCAGCTGGGCGGTGATGGCAAGAAAACCTATCAGATGAATCCGGCCAATGCTGAGGAAGGGCTGCGCGAGGTGGGGCTGGATTTGGCTGAAGGGGCCGATATGGTCATGGTCAAGCCAGGCCTGCCCTATTTGGATGTTATCCGTCTGGTGCGCAGCCAGTATGCCGTGCCCTGTATGGCCTATCAGGTATCTGGCGAATATGCCATGCTGATGGCAGCTATTGAGAATGGCTGGCTGGATCGCGACCGGGTGATACTGGAAAGCCTGATCGCTTTCAAACGCGCCGGGGCCTCTGCTGTCCTGACCTATTTTGCGCCTTTTGTTGCTGAACAGCTTATCCCCCGATAGTCGGCAGCGGGCGCGCGCCTCTCATCTCTGGTCGGGCTGCGGTCAGAAATGCACCATAAATAGTCGTCTTTAAGGCTCCAGACGCGTCCTGGCTGGCGCAAGAATGGGATGAAGGGCATTCGCATTGTGATGCGGATGTCCGGCGGCCTAAGCTGAGCTGGCGGGACAGGCAAGATGGCAGACAAAGCGCTTTTAACATTGGCTGATATTGAACAGGCGGCCGGGCAGCTGGCTGGCCAGATAATCGCCACTCCTACCATACCGGCCCCGATGCTGTCAGAAACGCTGGGCTGTCCGCTCTGGCTGAAGCTGGAAAATCTGCAATATACCTCCTCTTTCAAGGTGCGCGGGGCAACGCTGGCGATGGCTGCGTTGGAGCCGGCGCAGAAAAAACGCGGCGTGATCACCATGTCGGCGGGCAATCATGCCCAGGCGGTAGCCTTTCGGGCCAGCCAGATGGGCATACCGGCCACTATTGTGATGCCCAAACAGACCCCTTTTGCCAAGGTCAACCGGACGCGTTCCTTTGGCCCGAAGATTGTGCTGGAAGGCCGCAATCTGAATGAGTGCGAGGATACGGTTCAGCAGCTGATGGCAGAACAGGGGCTGGCCCTGATTCACCCTTATGACAATCTGGAGGTCATCCGCGGGCAAGGCACGGTGGGGCTGGAAATACTGGCAGCCGTGCCAGAGCTGGAATGTCTGGTTGTGCCAATTGGCGGCGGCGGGCTTATAGGTGGTATCGCGGTTGCGGCAAAGGCACTTAATCCAAAAATCCGTATTATCGGGGTGGAGGCTGAATTATACCCATCCATGTCACAGACGCTGGCGGGCCAGCCCGTGCAATGCGGCGGCGAAACGCTGGCTGAGGGGATAGCGGTCAAGGCTCCTGGCCAGCTGACCCGTGATCTGGCCAGCCGCTATGTAGATGAAATTCTGCTGGTCAGTGAGGCGCAGCTGGAATGGGCCGTTGGCGCGCTGGTCGAACAGCAGCGTGTTATAGCCGAAGGGGCCGGGGCAGCCGGTATTGCCGCTATCCGCGCCCATTCCGGGCTGTTTGCCGGGCAGAAAACAGGCGTGGTCATCTGTGGCGGCAATATTGATACGCGGCTTTTAGCCTCTATCCTGACGCGCAATATGGTCTCGGATGGGCGTATGGTGCGGCTGCGGATTGATATTTCGGATGAGCCGGGAATGCTGGCCGCCATTGCCTCCGCGATCAGTGATTGTGGCGGCAATGTTGTTGAGGTGTATCACCAGCGCCTGTTCTATAATGTGCCGGCCAAGCTGGCGAAAATTGATGTGGTGATTGATACGCGCGGGCCCGATCATGTTCAGGAAATCCGCAGCGCCCTGATAAATAAGGGATTCAAGGTGGCGATGATTGATGAGCAATCTGGCTGACCCCTTGCCAGTGCAACCCGGCTTCCGATAATATAATCAGCGATGGATCAGTCTGCAGATATATTTGTGCCCTCCTTGCTGCATTTGCGGGTTACCCGCCAGTTTGACTGTGCCTATCGGCCCGGCTATTCGGAAAAGCGGCTGGCTGCTGATTTGACGCATTTCCCGCATTTCCACGATATGCTGGCTGAGGCTGGCTTCCGGCGGGTGGAAAACTGGGTCTATCGGCCTGCCTGTGATGCCTGCCAGTCCTGTATTCCCTTTCGGGTGAAGGCAAGCAGCTTTCAACATAGCCGCAATACCCGCCGGATTTTGCGACGCAATGCAGATTTGGTGCGCGGGCTTGCCGACCAGCCGCTGGGAGAAGAATATTACCAGCTGTTTCAGGACTATCTGGATAGTCGGCATAATGACGGGCACATGGCGCAGATGGATATCGGGGAATTCACCACTATGATCCTGAATAGCCCGATTGCCACCAGCCTGGTCGAATACCGCGATCAGGAGGGCAGATTGCAAGCCTGTGTTCTGGTGGATTTGCAACGTGACGGGCTCAGCGCGGTCTATAGTTTTTTCAATTCTGAGCGCGCCGGACAGTCAACCGGGCATTTTCTGATACTGGATATGATTGATCAGGTGTGCGCCGCCGGTCTGGACTGGCTCTATCTGGGCTTTTATGTCTCAGAAAGTCCGAAAATGTCCTATAAGGCGCGCTATCTGCCAGCAGAAATCTTTGTGGATGGCAGCTGGCAGGACTTCTCCGCGCCAAAATAGCCTTTCGCGAGGCGGGCTGCCCCAATCTGGTTTAAGAAAAGCCCCCTGCCAGGTGAAATGGGCCTCAGGAAAATCGCGCCTTAGGTAAAACGAGCTGGTCTTGGAAAGCCTGTGGGCGGCATTTTGCCGGCCCCGCCCCGCTTGCCTGTCCAGGTCAGCAGGTCGGTTTCGGTGCGGGTGCGCCCGCCTCCCATCTGCCAGCAGAGCCCTTCATCGGCTTTGAAAACCTTGATATCTGCCAGCCCGGCATCCTTATAACGTTGCAAGATAACGCCGCGCCCACGGGTCATCTCCGGCACTTCTGCCAAATCAAAGATCAGCAATTTGCGATTTTCACCAACCACCGCAACCTTGTCACCAGATGCCTGCACACAGGCGACCGCCCGCACCCGGTCAGCCAGGTTCAGCACCTGCTTGCCGGTGCGTGTGGCCGCGACCACCGCCTCGGCATCCACCTGCATCCCATGGCCAGAGGAAGCGGCCAAAAGCAGCTTGCCAGGCCCGGCCTTCAAACAGGCAACCAGACCCGTATCAGCCGGTATATCGAGCATCAGGCTAAGCGGCTCTCCAAAGCCCCGTCCGCTGGGTAATTTGTCACAGCCAAGCGTATAAAACCGCCCATTATCAGCAAACAGCAACAGCCGGTCTGTTGTATCCCCATGCAGGGCAAAGGCCGGCCCGTCCCCATCCTTGAATTTGAACTCCCCTGCCAAATCCAGATGCCCCTTCATCGCCCGAATCCAGCCGCGCTCAGAACAGATAATAGTGATCGCCTCTTTCTCGACCAGCAATTCGGCTGCATCAAAAACCAGATCCGGGGCTTCTCCCAGCTCTGTGCGCCGTTTATCTGATTTCAGAATATCTGCCTTCATATCTTTGATTTGTTTTGTTATTTCTGACCATTGCCTTGTTTCATCTGAAAGCAGAGCCTGTAAGTCTGCCTGTTCTTCTGCCAGCTTCTCGCGTTCGCTGCGTATGGCAATTTCCTCTAATTTCCGCAGGGCCCGCAGCCGCATATCCAGCACGCCATTGGCCTGATTTTCATTCAGATCAAAGCGCTGCATCAGCTCTGTTTTCGGATTGTCACCATCGCGAATAATGCGGATCACCTCATCCAGATTGAGATAGACCACCAGATAGCCATCCAGCATTTCCAGACGGCGGGCAATCTTCTCCAGCCGGAAGCTGCTGCGCCGCTGCAAGACCACACGGCGATGTTCCAGCCAAGCGCGCAGGACGGCGCGCAAATCCATCACGCCGGGCCGGCCTTCGGCATCCAGCACATTGAGATTAAGTTGGATACGATTTTCCAGATCAGTCAAACGGAACAGCCCTTCCATGACCGCTTGCGGGTCCAGTCGGCGCGAGCGCGGCTCCAGCACCAGGCGCACATCTTCAGCCGATTCATCCCGGATATCAGCTAGCATGGGCAGCTTTTTCGCCTGCATCATCTCAGCCATTTTTTCGATCAGCCGCGATTTCTGCACCTGAAAGGGGATTTCCGAAACCACAATCTGCCAGCTGCCCCCGCTGATTTTTTCCACCTCCCATCTGGCGCGCAGGCGGAAACTGCCGCGGCCGGTCCGATAGGCTTGGGTGATCGCCTCAGCCGGTTCCACCAGCACGCCGCCAGTGGGAAAATCCGGCCCCTTGACAAAACTGGTCAGTGTTTCGATCGCCGCATTGGGATATTTGATCAGATGCAAGGCCGCATCTGCCAGCTCAGTCGCGTTATGCGGGGGAATACTGGTTGCCATCCCCACCGCGATACCCTGTGCCCCATTAGCCAGCAAATTGGGCAGCCCGGCCGGTAGCAGCACCGGCTCATCTGATTCGCCGTCATAGGTGGGGCGGAAATCCACCGCGTTCTCGTCGATGCCGCGCAGCAGATATTCCGCGATCTCGGTAAGGCGCGATTCGGTGTAACGCATCGCGGCGGCATTATCGCCATCGACATTGCC
>Ga0181579_10003151_pt1 | contig 13125 bp, 23 predicted proteins | sample 071ome_24_FD_132996 | JGI IMG/M metagenome (GOLD analysis project Ga0181579, IMG submission 132996) | Coastal salt marsh microbial communities from the Groves Creek Marsh, Skidaway Island, Georgia - 071402CT metaG (megahit assembly) | ecosystem: Environmental > Aquatic > Marine > Intertidal... | reverse complement strand
CGAATATGATATTGATGAATGGGATATTGTTGAAGCAAATGACAGCTGGTATGATTGGAAAATAGAGAACGAGACTGAACTCATGGATCAGCTAGACTCTGATTTCGCATTTGAAGATCCGGATTACTTAAATATTTCATATAATACAAACTATGCTGCCGGAAGCTTTGGTGCCATGCAAGACAACCATTACGATTGGTTGAACGGTTTATCGGAAATAGGTATTGAAGAGGCAACATCTTTTGTAGATGAAGATCCGGATGCTCTTCATTTTGCCGTAAGAGATTTCTTTAGCGAGAGGTATTCATGATAGTGAAAGAATTAAGACAATACATAAGACAGATGCTTCTTACTGAAGCAATGAAGATGCCGTCGGATCTTTCTGATAGCATGTACGTCTTAATTGAAGATACGTTTAAAGGCTATTTCGAAATTACAATTATCGATTACGCTGAACCTTATCCTCAAGATGGAGAAATAGCGCAATTACAGGTAAAAAAATCAAGACTACCATGCGATAATGCTTGGGAAATTGTTGGAGCTGGGGCGCAAATCGACGGATTCGGACCGTTGGTATATGATATTGCTATGGAATATGTTGGATCTGAAGGGTTAATGTGTGATCGATCATCGGTGAGTGAAGAAGCCGCCCGGGTTTGGGAATATTACCTAAACAGCCGAAGTGATGTGCGTGCTGTACAGCTCGATCATCACAATAAGCCTTTTGTAACTCCAAGCGATAAGTCCGATGATTGTGATGGCTATTACACCCTTGCCAGACATACCGATAGAGACCTAGCCGTAGGATTCAATCCAAATAATTCAGATCATAGGAACAAATGGATGACTCATTGGTCAACAAAGAAATTTATAAAAACATCTGGGACACCAATCATCGACGAACTCAGAGAGCTTAAGTTACTTTACTACGATCGAGAAGACGTAGGGCAGTTTTACGCATAAGGAAATTATCATGAAACAATTACGACAATACGTAAGACACATACTTCTAACAGAAGCAATGAAAAGACCTTTAGATCTGCCAGATCATATCGGTGTTAAAATCAGATTTTACGGAGATAGCTCAGCAGTAATAGATTATTGCAGAGTCCCAGTTGAACCCAGTGGAAGGGTAGAAACATTCCCTGAAGAAGGCTGGAAAGATCCTGAGAGTGGAATCTACGGCGAAATAACACTAAATAAAGTCAATATTTATGGATCGGAACCTATGGATTGTGAAGGTGCATGGACCATTACACAAACCAGAGCAGCAGAAGGATATGGGCCTCTCTTATATGATGTAGCTGTAGAGATTGCATCTATGAAAGGATCTGGTTTGGTTGCGGATAGAAGAGTAGTATCAAGAGCAGCTCAGAGAGTTTGGCAATACTATCTAGATAATCGAAGTGACGTGGATGTATTTCAATGTGATGATCCAAAAAATAGCCTGACACCAGATGACGCCGATAATCTGAATCAAACCTTTGTCAAAGCGATATCGGCTAAAAGAGGGCAAAATTGGACAGATTCACCACTTAGTAAAAGATTCAGTAAGAAGAATACAATGATTAGAGAGCTTGATTCTCTCGGTAAACTTATTTTGGTGAACAAGTGAAACAACTGCGGCAATACATAAGACAGATACTTTTGGAAGACAAAGCTTCTTTTATAGAAGAATTAACCGATGATCCAAACTGGGACGAAGGTGCGACAGATTATGCCGATGTGGCTTTCCGAGGAAACCAACGAATCCCAAGAGGAGCTCGGCCTGCACGTGCTAGAAAAAGAGGAAGAAATCTAAAGCAAGTATGGGCAAAGCACGTCGACAGAGAATTCGTTGATTCTCTTATTTATATCCACTGGATGCATCAACATGAAGTGCTTCCTTTCCTATTGGAATCAGAACCTCCAAATCGTGATGAGCTTTCATGTAGTGCATATATCAATGGTAAACTTGCCGCCGGCCATAACATGGGCGCCTTTGGAGTAATTGTGAGAGGACATGTAACACTTCTTGGTAATTCCATGGACGCGATGTATACTGGTAATCGGGATACAATCAATCAAGCATTTCCTGATATGAAGAACACATCGGGTATTAACAAAGGTGTGATGGCTGCAGAAATGGACACATATATCTTGGGCGCAGAAGACTTCACCGGACCAAAGAACCAATGGGATGAGAACGAAGCATTGGTAGATAACTGGGAAGTCGTCGCTTTGTTTTGCGATAGAAAGCTTCTTAAGAACATGCAGGAAATACGAGACAAATACGAAGAAGCAACATTTAATTACTTGTCAATCAAACATCCTGGAGCATTCATCTGATGAAACATTTGCGACAATACATAAGATCTGTTCTCAAAGAAGAGAAAAAAGTATTGGGTTACATCAAGCCTGATTCTGCTTTTTTTACTTTGGCTGAATGGGAATACTTCTGCAATAGAATGTTGGAACTTCAGAAACAAGGATTCGACACCCGCGGCGGGGGAATGTCTTTGCACTCCGAGGTTATGTCGCTCGTTAATCAATATTTTGATTTCCAGCTGAACACAGAAGTCAATCGTTACGATTTACTAACTTACAAAAATGTAATGGATTTCATTGAGGACTTTGTCAACCACAGATTCTGGGGTATCGAAAAAGAATTTGGCCATTACTTCAAGGATATCAGCCGGCTGAGAATTGCATACTTCTATTCCCGTGGAGACATCGAACCCTACGCTTTGATCGACGATGAATTCACGACCCAGCTTTATGGTTCTACCTATAACCCTAAACAACTGATGCACTACACAACGGAAGCTCACGCTCTCAACATGATCAAAAACATCGAAACTGGTCAGAACACTTACGACATCTCTGCATTTACAGTTGCAGAAAGACCTTTCTTTAGAGAGGCTAGCAACTACGTTGTTGAGTTCATCGGTAATGTTAGAGCAGGATTTAGATCCGACATTAAGTCATTCGCCACTTCTTCCGGCCGAAGAGCTGTTAATCTATATAGGCTCGAGTATCCCGGAAAAGATTTAAACAACATCTGTTATGAGCTCGATTCTTGTGATGGATCCGTAAGAACCAGCCTTTGGAACGAATACATTGCAACACCTCTAGAGGTAATATCGATAAGGCCTGTGAAATGAAAGAATTAAGGCAATACATAAGACACCTACTTTTACAAGAATCGAACTTTAAACTGCAGGGTAGTAGTGATTTCTTTAGAGTCGATCTACCTGGTATTGGATATGCCGAAGGTGAACAACAGCTAAGGTTTAAAGAATGTCAGGGTGATGTAGATGCCTTGATGCAAACACCTGAATACCTTGCTGCCGAGAAGAAGTATCAGGAGACTGCCCCACCACAAACTGACATTGTTCGTAATCCAGAAACTGGCAAGTACGAAGAAGTAGAAATGGGCCCGGCAAAATTTAGACCAAAATTTTATGACGTCACCAATGCATGGATTTCAAATCCTGAAAACAGAGGAAAGGGTCATGGAAAAGAGATTTACAAGGCTTTTATTGAACAGGCTGCAGAATACTCTAAGTCTGCCGGTGGTGTCTTCGTCGGTGCACATCGTTGTGTGATGGGATCCGGATCATCTGAGGCTGCGCAAAGAGTGTGGAAGTCTTTAGGGAGAGACTACAACTCTTCCGGTTTGGTAATTTTTATAGGACTGTAAAATGAAACAACTTAGGCAATACATAAGACAGATCATCAAAGAAGTGTATGAACTCTCGGACAAAGATAAAGAGTTTGCAAAATCAATGGGAATAGATCCAGACGACGATTCCGGATATGGAAGCGCGAGAGCCTTAGGCCTACAGTCTAAAGATCGGATCATAGAGGATAGAAAAGCTTTACAACAATACCAACGCAAACTTAAGTCAACTCCAGAAGGTAAAAAGTTAATTCAGCAGTTTATGAATGGCAAAGACGTTACGATTATGCATGCGATAAATTATCAGGGGTTCGCCACAAATAGAGGAATCAAATCCAAAAATCGTGTTGATAATGAAATGCCTTTTCAAAGATGGCTTAATCAGTACGGTAGAAAAGGTAAAGACGTCTTATCGACAGTTGCGTCTAGTAAACCTCTTGGCGCCAGCTTCAACGCCGGTGTTTCTAATAGGGATGCCGCAAGAGGATTCGGGTTTATCATGAAAGGATATCCCGTCTATATCTCCGAGCACGATGTAATGTCTCAGACTTTGGGAGCATTACCGGCTGGATTGGTTAAACACCAAGAGCAATCAGGGGTTGCCAAACGCCCGGGAGAATTCACGTACGAGGGAATAACTAAGCCCGGGTTTGGGTGGGCTGGCGAAGTTCTGTTAGACAACTGGACTGTTATTGGTACATATATGGATATTTACGGCAACAGTAGTCTTGCAATCTTTGAAGGTTTAGCTCGCGATTCAATGAATATGCCTAAACCTTTGCCGATGTATATTTATAACAATGGAGACTTTGTCGGCGTAATTAAAGACAAGGAATCTCACGCTGAGGTTCGGAAAAAATTATTTGGATTTTAAAGAGAGAATTAGATGAAACTATTAAGAGAAACAATACGAAGGCTTATATTAGAAAGCAAGCCAAAGTTGGTACCAACCGAGGGTCCATCATGGGAAGGTATTACAAAAGCTTGGACTGTTGTGGTCGATGGCGAACGAATCGGAGAGATTGCAAAAATAGATAAGATGGAACGAGAAGGTCGTCATTATTCCGATGGTTTCGTAAGAATAAGAGGTTGGCAAGCGTACACAAAGAATAGAATCATGCCTAACAAGACTTTCGCAAAACGCGCACCACTTGGACCTTTCCGCACAAAGAAAGAAGCATTGGATTGGTTGATGGGACAATGAAACACTTAAGAAGGTACATAAGACACATACTTTTAGAATCTAGATACGGTTATTCAAAAGATGACAGTCGAGTTATCAAAATTAAAGACTTAAAAATAAGAATTGATATCAGCGATATGGATTATCGGGCAACACAGCATTCAAAAGAAAGACAGGATAGACACAAAACCGGACCAGGTGGTGGTTACGGAATATCATCAAAATCAATTAGGGAAGCAATTTCCATGGCTCTCGGAGACATTATAGATGACTATGCCAACGGTGAACTTAAGAATAAAGAAAGATTCTTGATCGTGAAGTCAAGCGGAGTTAGTGTTCCGTTAAATATTGTCGGCGCTCTAAATATGAGAAAAGGTCCGGACGATTTTGCTGTTATTACAGTTATGAGAAAGCAAAATTTTTTATCGGACCTTAAAACTTACGAAGTTTAATTTCTCTGTCCGAGATTCGTAAAAAACTGTTTGGAATTTAAAATGAAACAACTTAGGAAATTTATCAGAAAGGTGTTACTAGAAAAGATACATGAGGAGGACTTCGAGGATGTAGTGCAAACTGCTCAACTTGCTCATCTCGGGCAAAAAAGAAGAGACGGGTCTGACTACATAATGCATCCAATGGCTGTTCAAGAGATAACAAAACGCCATTATCCCAGAAACTTTGCAGCTCAGATTCTTGCTCTATTACACGACACGATGGAAGACGGACCTGGACCAGATCTTTCTGAAGAAGAATTACGACAGATGATCAGGGGTTCTATAACCGACCCGAGAGACTTACAGCAAATTGAAACAGCTTTGGACATGATGACACATGATAAAGAAGCCGTTCCAAACTATGAAGACTATCTCGCCAATGTATTTAAAAATCGACTGGCCAGCATTGTAAAAATATCTGATTTAATTCATAATCTTTCTCACAACCCGAGCGAAAGACAGATAATTAAATATAGGAACGCTCTTTCAAAGGTAAGGGTTCCTGGACACATCAGGAAATCTCATCTTGATGAACTAATGGGGATTTTGAATGCAGATACCGGAACCGGGAGACTTGATTAGCATCGACAAAGTGGTTGATGGCGTAGTTATTCACGACAAGGAAAACGAAGGAAGATACAAGACTTTTGGATGGACGTTAGTCAAAGTCGAACCAAATCAAAATGGTCTTGTACTCGAGTCCTATAATCCGAAAGCTCTTTCGAACAGAGAGGTAGCCAAAGCATCTGATGAGGCTTTACAGGCACAGCAAGAAAGAATGGCAAGGAAAGTCTCTCCAAATAAAAGGCCTCCATACAATAAAGTACCGGAAGAAATAAGGGTACTAGTCGTAGCAATAGGAACCAACATTATCGAAATGGTGTTTGATCCTGAATACATGTCTATACTAAGCCTTTAATTCCAGAAAAGCTAAAGAACTCCTAAGCATAAGTTAAATTACTTATGTAAACATGTCGCCTATAGGAGAATCCAATGGCTAAATACAACCCAAAAAACACTCAGCACCGAGCATGGCTGGCTTCAAATATTCTTGACCTTCTTGTAAAGTGGGGATTTTCAATTGACGCCAACTACGACAAGGATGCCTGGGAATTTGTTTGTGTCAGAACAGATAAATTCAATCCAACTAAGAAGATCATCGTCTATACTTCAATCGAAAAGGTTTCTGGTGCCGTTCGAGATCGTGGTAACGATCGGGTCAGAGTCGTAAGAGAGTCTGTTCTTAATGGTAACCCTCACTTTCGCCGAGTTGCCCGCATCAATCGAGTTGGAGAATTCAAGGAAATCAACAAAAGAATTTGTGAGGGTATCATAAAAGCACAAAAACAACTTTAAATTATGAGGTTGTGAAACCCTCTAAATATATCTTCCAATCTTCTGGTATATTAGGCCCAAGGTAATCAAGCAATTGATACTTGGGCTTTTTTGGTACAGCTAAAAGGTTCATGCCACACTCTTTGAGATGGAGATTGCCTTTTTTCTGATTACAACTTTTGCAGCAGGTCACCAGATTTTCCCAGGACTTTGGTCCGCCTTTTGATTTTGGAACAACATGATCTAGTGTAAGCTTATTATTCGAATACCATTTATGACAGTACTGGCAGACGTGTTGATCTCTGTCATAGATGTTCCTTCTTGTGCATCCGACTTTAAAGAACTTAAAGTCAACAAATCTGTTAAGCACGATGACCGACGGTTCCGGAAAATCTACGTGCGTCGTGTTGATAGTGCAATTTGAATAATTTTCGACCACCCTTGCTTTTCCGCGAAGAACCATAGATAAAGCATCGCAGGAGTCAATGATGTCGAGCGGTTTGTATGAACTATCAAGTTTAAGTGTCAGCATCCTAAAATAATTATAGGAAAATGCATTCTTGTTTAAAATATTTTTTTTGTCTTCGCTTGCGGATGCTCTAGGGAGACTATATTACTAACAGAAATTTCGACCAAAAGATTTTGTATGGCCAATTGCAATCTTTCTAACTGGACCTTATGAATGCCTCCGATCAGCTTGTCGCCCATTTTAAGACCGCCGGCTCTTTTCAAAGCAGGGCCAATCGCTGATACAACGGCTTCGGTTGATTCGTAAGCAGCGATCAAGGTGTCTTTGTAAGCAGCCCACCCACCGGTGATTGCTGATCCAACTGCAGTCGAAGCCATTGATTTAATTTTGTCTTTAACCCAGTTATAAATTTCTTCAACAAAGGTACCCTTGAGTTTTGCGATCACTTTTTTCTTAACTTCTTCAGATACCTCTTTCGCAGCGGTCGCGATTAATCCATCTTGCGCTGTTTGACTATCCGGATCTAAACCAGCACCACCTAATGCTTTATCGACGTAAGTAAGAACGTCTTCTAATTTATCTTCGAACTTCTTTTTTAGAATGGCAATACCAACAGCTGCTCCCGTCGCAAGAAGTGCTCCTTTGACACCAGAAGCTTCCCTGAGCTTATTATACATCCATGTGATTTTATCCCATATCCATTCGATAGGTTTCTTCAGAGCACTTAGCCAACTAACAGAATCCACGTAATTCACTAATTTTTCAAACTTAGATTTCCACCATTTATAAATTTTCTTTGACTGCCATTTAAGAGCTCCTATCCAAGCGTCAGCACCACCACCGGTCGTAACAGTCCACATTGCCTGAGCAAAAGCTCCGGCCTTCTTAGCAAAACCCACGGTTGCATCTTTAAAGTCATCGATTTTTTCTTTGGCCGCTTCTTTGCCTTGCTCGTACTTTTGTTCTAGATAATCTACAGCAGCATCTTTTGCATCTCCAAGTTTTTGAACTGTGTTAGCCCAAAAATTGGCAATGAAACCAGCTTCATTGAGAATCATCATTTCGAATTGAGGAGAGTAGTTTCCGTATCTTTCACAAAGTGGTATTGCGAGACCCAAATGATACTGTACATAGTGTGGATCGTAGATATCAACATCTCCAATCACGGATTTAATTCTCGACTCGACAACATGTTTTCCGTGTATAAAAGGATCATAGAATTCGTTGAACCCATACATCGCAGCCTTTAGACTCGGTGATGTTATTAAACCTGACGTCATGTTTTTTCTCCTTGATGGTATTAATTATGTCTTTTTGTGAAAAAAGATAAAAATGTTTTCCAAAACTTCTTAAGAGTGGCTATGAATAAGTTAAATTATATACGTGATGAGGGAAATGTTTCCCAAATCTTAACCAACAACTTTGGAGATTCCATGCAAAAGTTCGAAACTATTAAGACCGCCTTTCACTTCATCCGCGTTCACACCCGCAATGCGGCCATTTCCCACACTCCCGTCCGCTGGGCGGTTCCGATGGAGCTCGGCGACGAGCTATACCTTTGGATGCCTATGTACAACAAGTTCAGCAAAGCAATCGTTTCTGAGTTTGTGCTACCAATCGACTTTGCTAACCGCCCTGGCATTATGCACTGGATTGACGGTACCGACGGTACAGCTCACGATGTATCTATGCTGGCCGACTACGTAATCAAGCGCGCTGATGGGAGCTGGGTTTTTGCTAAGACTGGCAAGAACGCCAAAGCTTACGCAGAACGTTACAACGTCGAAGCCGCGGCTGCTTAAACAGTACGAAACACTTTAGATATAAGGGAAATGTCATGACACGAGATGAACCAAGATTTAAACCAGGCGATCGAGTTGCCGTATGGATTACACAAAGAGACGACGTCTTAGAAGGCGATCGCGGCATTGTGGTTGCAGCAAGACAAGAACACATTCAAGGACATTGGTATTACGACGTCATTCTTGATACAGCTGTCAGGCTTGGCAACTACCACGAGGGAACGTTCGTCAAAGAAGAAGACTATAATCAAACCGGGAGATAATGTGAAAACCAATAAATCACAATCATACACAATAGGCATCATTGACTTGCTTGTCGTTCTTTTCATCGGCCTTAAACTAGCCAACGTTATAGATTGGTCTTGGTGGGTGGTCCTTGCCGGCTGGTGGGTACAGATCGCATTAGGAGCTGGATATTTGGGTCTAGTTGTACTACTTCGAGCACTTGAAAAATCTAACCGTGCAAAACGCCGCGCGCAACGAAAAAATAAATAAGGAGATGGCATGTATCTATATCTAATCAAGCAAGACGTTAATTGTGATTACGACACATACGACAGCGCAGTTGTAATCGCCAGTTCGGAAGAAGAAGCCAGAACTATTCACCCTGACGGCTGTCGATGGCTAAGCACCGGATGGAGTGGCTGGATGGGAGACGGTACTTGGTGTAACCCTGAAGACGTAACAGTTCGACTCATCGGTACAGCAGCTTCCGGCAAGATCGGAGACGTAGTAGTTTCATCATTTAACGCAGGATAAGGAGATAACTATGACAATATATCTTGTAGTAGAGTCAGACTACGATCAATACTATCACTATGGCGCATACACAATGTATGATGCTGCAGAAGCCAGAATGGAAGAAATAATGAAGGCAGATCCTTGGAGATCGACTCTTCACATAATTGAGATCAAGCTCGACACCCACACAGACCAACAGTTTTTATAACCAAAGGAGATAGCATGCCAAAAGTAGGACAGCTTTATAGAGTATCAACCTATCCAGACAACTCGCTCAAAGGAACCCTGGTAGAGGTAACACGCGTTTGGGACAAAAGGATTATCGATCCGGACTGCCCGATGTCTGTGGAGATCCGTTCAACAATTACTTACCAATATATCGAAGGTGAAAGACTGGGATTATCTAAAACAATGCCGACTCGCAAATTCAGAAGAATATCGAAACCTATACAAGATCAAGGAGTATAACATGAAAACGAAAACAGCAAATGATTATATTAAGGAAATCAAGGCGGCATTCGCCAACAACGATCCAGTGAAAGCATACAACATCTTCGGCGAAGTTATGGAGATCTCTTCCCAAACCGGTAATAATAACCTGATTATAGAAGTACATAAAGGATGTGGTAAACAGGTTGTCGAAGCTGTGAATTCATCAGAGTTCAGAGAAAAAGAACAAGAACGACGAGAGCAACGAGAACAAGCACTCCGATCAGAAGAAGATCGAATTGGAGTTTGGCGTCTAAGCAGATGGCCGGAGCTTAAAGATAGGGGAGTTCTTGGTAATGGAGATCTGGTTCAGCTGTCAGTCGGCGAAGCTTTGGAAGAACACGCAGCCGGCAAGATGACTTATAACGAAATGATGCAGATAGTTAATGCCGGTTGGGATGGCCTCTTCTGTCAATTCGATTCAACTTCGGGCAGTTTAAAAAGAATCAAGAAAAACCACAGCGGACTAATCTTCTTTGAAGGTAAAGCGATGTACATTGTTTGTGACGATAGGCGTCCAATCCCGGTATTCCCAGACTCGCGACGCAGGTTCAAGTACTGTTCAATCTCCGTATTATCGAAAGCTTCTTAATCACGTTATTCATTTTATACGGCGTCGCCGTCGGCGCGAGGGCCCCGGGAGATTTCCTGTTGTCCTCTGCGCTTGCGCCGAGTCCAATTTTTGAATTGTAAATAGGTTAGCTCCGTTGTATAATAAACGAAAGGACGTCGAATGAAAACATATGAACTAATAAATGATGACTGCATGCTCAGGCTTCCAGCTATCGAGAATGAGTCAGTCGATCTAATTGCAATCGATCCTCCATACGAGATCGGCTACGCCGAATGGGATAAGGGAATGAATTGGGACGTCCTGTCTCAAGAGTTTCACAGGATCCTCAAGCCAACAGGCAACCTCGTTGTCTTCCAGGGTTGGTCAAATGTCGCAGAGACAAAGAGGATCCTAGAGGAAAGATTCGAACTAAAGAATTGGATTGCTTGGGATCGGATCAAGGGCAGAGGAGCCAAGACCAACTTCGTCTCAACAAGGGAAGATATTCTATGGTTTGCAAAGCAACCCAAGGGATACACGTTCAACAGGGTTTGGTCGAACACGCCAAAGAAAACGGGTGGTATGGGAGACAAGAACGGCCAGAAGAACAGGGCGCTCACAAACGTTTGGTACGATATATCGCCGATCGTGCCTTGGTCCAAGGAGAGAACCGGTCATCCGACCCAAAAGCCCCTCTCTCTTATGGAAAGGATCGTAAGGATTTGGTCTAATCCAAACGATCTAGTGCTCGACTGCTTCATGGGATCGGGAACAACCGGCGAAGCCGCCCTCCGATTGGACCGGCGTTTCATCGGCATCGAAAAGAACAAGGAGTATTTCGACAAGGCCGAAGTCCGGATCAGATCCCAAGCAGAATAAATTGCCTGCATTCGAATCCGCGAGAGAACTTGAAGAAATCTACATAAGAGAGAGAAACATAGAGAGAGGTAGAGAGTACCCAAGAGAGAACACCCACACCTCCACATACTACAAAAGAGAGACTGCTTATTCCTTCTCCCCTGTCCTCCCAGCACCCCTATTCCCTTACCCAAGTACCCAGTTTCGCATTATGCGGCCTTTTCATTGTATTGTATGCCACGCGGTGGCTAAACGGACTTACGGTCTTCACTCCATACCATGATCAACTGGCCGGCTAGCAACCCTGCAATTCAACACTGGACTGCAGCCACCAAAGAAAAGCAGAATTAATTCCCTGCTTCCGGCTTAGTGCGCGCGATCGGGGCCACCGGGACTGAAACACGGAATTGTTTCATTGTTTCACCGGGTACAGAAACACCGGCATGTTTCACTTGTTTCACTAAAAAGCTCTACAGTGTTGCTATCTATGCTATTGTAGAACTTTCTTCTACGTATATGGTACTAGCAACATAGTAGAAACATTGAAAAGGAAAATAAAAAATAAAAACGTTTCACTCTCCCCCTCTCCTGCAAACTAGACTCGACTATGTTTCACAGATCGTGGTATGCATCGCGGTAAGCTTTCCTGGAGAGCAGAAGGAAAAAAGCTTTTGCGATCCTCCCTCTCTCTTAGGTACTCCTCTCTCTTTGCTTAAGCAGGGACGACGTCCTGCTTGTCCGGAACTTAAGCAAAATTATTTCCCAGCTTTTCTTAAGACCACGCGCCGGTAAGTTAAATTAAATACGTAAGGAAAACAAGGAGAATTTCCCATGGTCCCTCAGATCGTCGTCAAATACAAAAGCGGAGTCACCACCACTCTCACATGCGCCAGTACCTTAGAAGGTCCATGGACGAAGGAAGAGATTCAAAGCATGCTAGACTACTTTAACGGATTGTGGGAAGTTCACAAGGCGTACGTCAAGCCTTAGTCTCTCTCTTCTCTCTCTTATCCAACCTAAACCCACGGAGCTTAAATTGTCGTTTCAACCACTTTACAACGTATTCACAAACATCTCTAATATTTCAAATTTTATCTATGACTTAGATTGCAATGATAATGATAGAGTATGCGTAAACTGTAGTTCTTCTATGGTTATTGTTACAGTTTACCCAAAAACAAAACAACATTGGAGTGTACCTACACCAAGCCCAAAACTATGTATAGTTTTACAAGACTATGTAGAAGCAAGATTAGATGAAGATGGTGATGTAGTTGGTTATAAAACCGACTATATTCAAGCACAAATTGGAATGAAGAGAACGGAATACATGGACAAAAATCAATCAGTTGAAGTTATCACTAAATTTCTAACTGACTTAATCAAAGCGGCTTAATCAATTAATCTTAAACCAACGGAGTAACAATGTCATACTTTGACTCCCCTAAACATCGCAGAACAATTCTTGATAAGCTTCGCTTGCAATTGCAGAGAGAGCAGGACCAGTCTCTCTTGGACGACCTAGACTTCTCAGACTGGG
>Ga0181579_10003150_pt1 | contig 13127 bp, 13 predicted proteins | sample 071ome_24_FD_132996 | JGI IMG/M metagenome (GOLD analysis project Ga0181579, IMG submission 132996) | Coastal salt marsh microbial communities from the Groves Creek Marsh, Skidaway Island, Georgia - 071402CT metaG (megahit assembly) | ecosystem: Environmental > Aquatic > Marine > Intertidal... | reverse complement strand
CTTGCCACCGTTTATCGAGTGCTGACTCAGTTTGAAGCCGCGGGCATGGTCGATCGACACAACTTCGATGACGGTCATTCGGTCTACGAGCTTGCCGCAGAGCGCCACCATGACCACATGGTAGATGTCGACAGCGGTCAAGTGATGGAGTTTGTGAACGAACGCATTGAAGCCTTGCAGCATGATATCGCCGAAGAACACGGCTACGAGCTGGTTCACCACGAACTGGTGCTCTACGTCCGGAAAAAGTAGCGAACTGCTAATAGCCCTCTTGATCAATCAGGCGGTGGTACAGGCGTAAGTGCCGCCTGGCGTTGAGTTCATCCCCCTCCAGCTCTCGGATACGCGCCAAGTTGTAGTGCGCGTCCGGTACCGCACTGGCCTTACGGTAGAACAAAGCTGCCCGCTCGCAATCATCTTGTTCATCAAAGATCGTGCCCAGATTGTAGTTCGCCAACTGATGTTCGGGCCGAGAGGCAAGGGCCAGTTGATAATGGCGTTTCGCGCTGCGCAGATCGCCACTTAGCTGGTACAAACGCCCGAGATTCACATGGGCATCTGCGTTCAAGGGATCAAGTTTGATGGCCTCGCGGTAGGCATCGGGCGCTTGCAGCGGGTCAACTTCCTCCAAGTCCAAGCCTAGGTTGTACCACTCATCGGAATCCAAATCCGATAGCGCCTTTTCTTCGCCACCGGCAGCGGACTTTGCAAGCTCCGCCACGTTCTCCGCAAGCTTCTGTATGGAGAAGTTCATGGTTAGCTGACCGCTTTCCACCTCCCAAGCCTTTTCATCATCCTGAACCTCCACCACGCTGCCATTTGCGTAAATGCGAACCGCACTCAGTGAATCCAGTTGAATCAGGTCGGATTTAAGTTTGGTTAAGGCTCGATTGCTCTGCCGCACGCTGATAGCGGCGTCGGTCAGCCCCTTCGCTGCGCGCAAAAAGACCACATCTTGAAAAGAAAAACGAAAATGCCCCATGGCATTGCGCTGGGGTGATAACAGATCTCGCCTGACATAGTCTCGGATACGGGCTCGGGAAAGGCCAAGCAGATCCGCAACGTGCTGGGTACTGTAACCATTCGCGCCCTTGGAACGCTTGCTGGGTGGGTGTTGCTCAATAGTCATCGCGATCAGCCTCTGGCTGCGAACTCCGGCATCTCGTCAGGCCCGCTAACTATAGCCCAGTCTCAAACCCCTGCCTACGAGTCTGACCGCCGATTCAAAATCATTCGTTTACGACCGACAGGCTTGAGGGTAAAAAGCCGCAACAAAGCCGCAGCCAAGTTTTTCAACCGCCGGTTTTGCACTGGCATTTTCTCTTGCATTCCAGCAACGATCCATGTGGTATCAACCGGAGAAAGGAACCCAATTCGAGGCCGAGACCATTCCGTTTCAGGCAGCTGGGTTTATTTGACATCTGGGGAGTTAACCATGGCAGAACACGTGGGCCAAACAACCGGCTCAATAAGCGGCAGTCACGAGCGACCTCTCGAGCGCAGGCCGATATTTTGGTTCTACGGCTCAGCCTCCATGGCCTATGGCATCAAGGACAACGCCTTTAGCTACCTCCTGTTGATCTTTGCCAACCAAGTATTAGGACTACCCGCCTATTTGGCTGCGACGGCCTTGGCAATCGCCCTAGTGTGGGATTCGGTTTCAGATCTGCTACTGGGTCACTGGTCGGACAAAACAAGTTCCCGCTACGGACGCCGCCACCCGTTCATGTACGCCAGCCTTTTGCTGCTGCCGCCAGCATTCTATTGCTTGTTTAACCCGATCATTGAAATCACTGCGGAGAACGGATTTTACTATGTGCTCATCACCGCTCTGATCATTCGTACCGGGACCACGCTGTTCGAAGTACCCTCCACAGCATTACTTCCGGACTTGGAAAAAGACTACGACCAGCGAAACCGATGGCTGGCCTTGCGCCACGGCTTCGGCTGGTACGGTGGCAACACGATTCACACGGTAAATTTCTTTTTCTGGGTCGGCGCCTACGGCGTCACCGTTAATACGGGCTATGAAATCTATGGCACCGTTGGGGCCTGCATTATCGCCGGCACCATCATCCTCTCCACGCTCGGCACACAGAAAGTTGCTGCTGCGCTACCTCGGCCAACAGAAACCTTCCGGTTCAAGGAAATCGTGCAGGAGATCGGCCAGATTTTTCAGTCTGTAAAGAACCGCAACTTCGCCGCTTTGTTTGGCTACGGCTTGATTGTTGGTATTGCCGGCGGTCTTGGTACCGCCCTATACCTCTACAACACCGTCTATTTCTTCGGTTTTTCAGGCACCCAAATCGCCGTCACGGGCGTCTTCGTCCTTATCGCTCCGCTGGTGGCTTATTGGATCACTCCATTACTCGCCGGCCGTCACGGCAAACCTGCCATCGCTATCTCAGCGCTGCTGTTTCGTATCGTGTTGTACCCCGTTCCCTACATACTGCTACTTGCTGGGTATTGGCCGGACTTTGGCACCTGGTTGAGTCTGGGTTTCTACACTCTTTTCATCGTCGTTGAAGTGGTGGGTCTCATCGTTGGCGGCGTTTTGATGGATTCGATGATGGCCGATGTGGTGGAAGACAGCGAAGTCAGCACTCAGCGACGTTCAGAGGGGCTGTTTTATGCTGCCCGCAGCTTTGCCTACAAAATCGTTTCGGCCGGGGGCATCGTGTTCGCAGGCACCATTGTTTCCTTGGTTGGATTAGATGGCATCAATTCCTTTGATCAAGTGACTTGGCAAATTCGTTACGACCTCGCTACATTCTTTTTGCCCTTGTACTGTGGGCTGGTGCTTCTCGCCATAGCGGTGCTATCGCGTTACCGCATCGACAAAGAAAATCACGAGGCTAATTTAGCGACCTTGGCGAAACGACGCCAAGACACAAAATAACTCAATGGCTCAATCGCGTCAGCCATTACCGTTTAACTGTTTGCAGGAGGATGTATGTCCGATATGAAATTGGGGTTATCACTTGGCTACTGGGGCTCAACACCGCCAACTCATCACATTGGCATGGCACAGAAAGCGGAGGCGCTGGGCTACGACTCCGTTTGGACCGCCGAGGCTTACGGTAGCGACGCCATTACGCCACTGGCCTGGATCGGCGCTCAAACCAGCAAAATCAGACTGGGCACGGGAATCTGCCAAATTTCAGCTCGCACGCCTACTGCCATGGCCATGGCAGCCTTGACCATGGACCATCTATCGAATGGCCGAATGATCTTGGGGCTGGGAGTCTCCGGCCCCCAAGTAGTGGAAGGCTGGTACGGCGGTCCTTTTGCAAAACCACTGGCCCGCACCCGGGAGTATATTTCGATCATTAAACAGGTTCTTGCCCGTGAAGAGCCCGTAGCCAATGAAGGACCCCATTATCCGCTGCCTTACAGCGGCGAGGGCAGTTGGGGCTTGGGCAAACCGCTGCGCTCTATTGTTCACCCGCTGCGGGCAGACTTGCCCATAATGATGGGTGCGGAAGGACCCAAAAACGTGGCCCTGGCAGCAGAAGTAGCCGACGGTTGGCTACCTCTTTATTACTCGCCGTTTCGACAGGAGGTTTACTCAGCCTCTCTTTCCAATGCCAAGGCGGATTTCGAAATTACCCAGGGCATCGTAGTAAACATTACCGACGATGAAGAAAAAGGCCTGATTCCAGTCAAACACATGCTGGCACTTTACATCGGCGGCATGGGCGCGAAGGACCGCAACTTCCACAAAGAACTGATTAGCCGCTTTGGTTTTGAAGCCGAAGCAGCCGTGATTCAAGACCTCTACTTAGCCGGCAAAAAAGAAGAAGCGGCTATGGCGGTGCCAGACAAGCTAGCGGACGAGATTTCCCTAGTTGGCTCCATCGACAAAATCCGTGATCGGCTACAGGCATGGGATGAAACTCCAGTGACATCATTAAATGTGTCGGCCCGCAGCCCCGGCGAACTCGAGGCGCTGGCTGAGCTGGTGCTGGACCGCTAACGTCGCCGTTGACGGCAGGCCATAACGAGCGCCGCGTCTTTGGGCGTTGGGCTTTGGGTCTTTGTTGGGTCTTAGTTGGGTCTTAAGCGTTCTCGCCATCCTGACGGCGCTCGCCGCTCGGATCTGATAACGATGCCGCCTTTGCAGTTTCCTTGGCCGCTCGTCGGGCAGCTTTTTCGGCTTTTCGCTCTGCGATCTTGGCATCCCGATCGGCTTTTACCCGTGCCTTCACCAACTCTTTTTCCGTATCCGTCAGCGGTATAAAGGCCGGAATGGAACAGCGAGGCCCGGGCACAAGTTGGTTAGTACTCCAAGTCTCCAGCGCCCGAAAACCGTCGTGTTTACAAAACTGCGAACCGTGCACTTCGTAACTGATCGGGGTGTCTTTGCGTAGCCCAAAGCACTGGCGTTTGAGACGCACCAAGTAATTTTCATCCCGCCCCATATCGAACACAAGGGTCCTATTATCTAAAACGTTGACACCTCGAATACGTCTTGCCGGCAGGCAGCGCTGGCCTTGCTCCATCGCATCTGACGATTCCGAAAATATCCCGTCGATCCGGGCTTGAGCTTCAAACGTTGCTTCAGTTTGCTCAACGGTCGCCGCCAGATCTTGTGCCGACTCTTGCCCTTGCTGCTCGCCGGTGGCGCCTGCCCAGCTGTTCGTTGATACCGGCAATATGGCTGATACTGCCAAAGCCCATACAGTCAGAACCGCTTGATGCCGGTGCGCCTGATATTTTATGCCCGTCATTTTTGTGCCCTCGAATTGACAACGCCTCGATAGTACCTCGCTCACAACACCCTCGCTACTCGGGAATCAAGCGCTCTAAAGCCTCACTGGAGCGCGCTACTTTGAGCAAAAATAACTCGTCGGCCCGCGTGGCTCCCTGATTTAAAGCGGCTATGGGTATCGCGCACTGATGCGCGTGGCGCACAAAGCGAAAGCTGGAAAACACCATCAGCGATGACCCCACGACCAGCAACCCATCCGATTGCGCCACCGTGGTCATGATTTCTTCAACCAATGTCTTTTCCACGCTATCGCCGAAGAACACCACATGGGGTTTCAGCACGCCACCACAACCCTCACAGTCAGGCACCTGAACGTCCGAGAAATCTAGCTCCAAATCCGCATCGCCATCGGGCGCCAGCTCGAAGGACTGTGCCTGCAACTGCGGATTTTTGGTCTCCAGCCATTTCTGAACCGCAGCTCTTGGACTGACGCTGCCGCACTCCATGCAAATCACCTGATCGAGTCTGCCGTGCAAATCAATGACGCTCTGGTGTCCGGCGCGCTGGTGCAAACGGTCAACATTTTGAGTCACGAGAGCAGACATGCGACCTGTGGTTTCTAGGCGCGCCAGCGCTCGGTGAGCGGAATTAGGCTGGGCGCGTAAAAAAGCGGGATACCCCAATTGGCTTCTGCCCCAGTAACGCTGACGCCAACGGTGGCTTGCCATGAAATCTTGATGACTGACAGGCCGGGGACGTTTCCATTGCCCGGCTTCGTCTCGATAGTCGCCGATGCCGGAATCGGTACTGATCCCCGCCCCGGTGATAACCAATAACCGCTCCCTGTCTGCAATGAATTTTGCAAGGACATTAAGTTCAGCGTCTCTTTTGGCATCTGGGGATATCTGGTTATTCATTTCCGTTGACCCTATTTCCATCCGCATAGATCTATGCCTAGCGTAAATCGCCTTGGGGTTCGATACACTCACTGGAGTTAAGACACTACTAAGAAATGGGAGAACATCATGATCAAGCTTTACGGACTGCGGATGAGCAACTATTACAGCCTTGTTAAGGCTGCGATGATTGAAAAAGGCTTGGACTTCGAGGAGATCAAAGCTCCGCCAACTCAAAAAGAAGACAACTTAGCCCGCAGCCCCATGGGCAAAATGCCCTCGATCGAGGTAGACGGCCAGTACATCTCAGAGTCCTTGGCCATTGTCAGCTATTTGGAACGAGCCCATCCAGAAACCTCGTTGCTGCCCGCCGATCCCTTGGCGGCCGCGAAGACCTTGGAACTGACCCTGCACATTAAACTGGATGTTGAATTAGCGGCGCGGCGCTTATTGCCCGCGGCCATGTTTGGGGGCAGCGCCAGCGACGAACTTATCGAGACCACGCGCCAAGAGGTCACTCGAGGTATGCAGGCGGTATCTCAGCTCATGGTTTGCAAACCCTATGCGGCTGGAGCCGAATTCGGCCTTGCCGATCTCTATACCTACTACAGCATGGGTTTAGCGTCGGCAATTGCGCAAAAAATGTTTGGCACGGAACTGCTCGCAGACTATCCACAGATCAGTGAACTGATGGCCAGCTTGGCTGCCCGCCCCAGTATCGCCCAAGTAACTGCGGAAGCCGCCAAATAACGATCTATCGCCGCCCTGTTGGCCAAGCGAAGACGCGGCCGTTGGACCGGTCCGCGTCGACCCAAGAATCACACCTGAGGAGCGCTAGGTCTTCGTCCTAGGGTCGGCGGCCAGCAAATGATCAAGGTCCACGGTGTGCCGGCTACAAGCGGCGACGGCTACGTAAGCCATCAAAGAACCTACCAGGGCCGGAAACACCTCGTGCAGGACGCTGCTGTATCCTTGGCTGAGCCATACCAACAACGTAGTCACCCCTGCCACCATAGAAAAAAGCACGCCTTCGGCACTGCCTTTGGACCAATACAAACCTAGGACCACAGCGGGCAGGAAGCATACGGCGTAAAGGCTGCCGGAAAAAATGGTGATTTGCAGAATGTCACCCGGGGGGTCCAAGGCAAACCAGGCCGATAGCCCTGCCAAGAAAAAAACCAGGAATCGAGTCCAGCGTAGCTGATGCGAGACGACCATGGTTTGGGATCCTAAGAAAGGCTGCAGTAAATTCCGGAACCCCGTGGACGCCGCTACAAGCAAGACGCTGTCCATCGACGACATCGCGGCGGCGACGATGGCAACGAACAGAAAGTCACCGGCCCACAAAGGAAAAACAGCAGGGTCACTCACTAGGGTTGGCACGATCAAGTCGGTATCTGTAACGCCATCGAGCAGCAGGTGGGCGTAGACACCAATGGGGTAGAGACAAAACTGCACCACCGTTAAGCCCGCGATCGCCACCCACATACCTGACCGAAGGGCCTTTTCATCGCGCAGCCCAAAAAACCGCGAGGTCTGTCGAGGGTCCACGATCAATTTCAACGACCCGGATAGGGCTATGCCCAGAAGAACAACGAATGGAATGCCCCCGTTTAGATCGAAAACAAATTGTTTATCGGGCATTGCCGCCAATCCAGTAATGGCGTCTACCCCACCTGCGGTCCGGGTAACAAAGTAAAAGATTAAAACGGCACCCAACACCATCATGAGGCCTTGCAGGGCATCGGTTCTCACCACAGAAACAAAACCACCCACCGAGGTATAAAGAACCACGATGGCCAAGGCCAAACCGATAGCCACGTCATAGGGGATCTGAAAAAAGCGCTCAAACAAGTGGCCTGCCCCTTTAAAAATCGCGACCAGATACAGCAGGCTGCACAACATGACGATAATAGCGGTAGCAACCCGCAGCGGCGCCCGTGGGCCAGAATCCGCCGGCAAAAATCGCGCGGCGAGGAAATCGGGCAAGGTCAACGCGTCAAAATTTCTGGCCAGCAGACGGGTTTTGGGGCCAATGAAACGCCAAGACACAAAGGTAAAAAAGATCAGCATGACGGGCATGGCCAGCCACGCTAAGCCGTATTCGTAACCCTTTCCGGCGTGGCCGATGTAGCTGTTCGTTGAGGCGAAAGTGGCGAAGAAAGAAAGCCCAATTATCGGACCAGAGATATTCCGAGCACCGACGTAATAGCCCGCGACGCTAGCACTGGCTCGAAGCCCCAGAAAGGCGTTGTACATGAGAACAAGCGTATACAGACCGAGCAGCACCAAGGCTATCCAATGCTGGGTCATCCAAGGCGTTATCCACGTCGTCACCATTGGCGACACGTCATCGCCGCATCAAGCCTAGAGGCGATACGGCCTTTAATCAGGCGTAAACCTCGACATGAGATCGCAGGCGGTCCACTGCCTCGAAAAACGCTTGGCGGCGTTTCGCCACCGCTTGCTGCGCCAGCTCCATGTCTCGCAACAGTTCTTGCCGCCCCGCTTCGGCCTTTTGCTGAGACTGACGCTTGAGTCCTTCTAAATGAGCCAGCGCCTCTACCCATTCATTTTTAAGCCTCAAGGCTGTCTTTTCCAACTGCTCGGCAAGCGCAGCAGCTTCCCGAGACAACGGTTTGAAAACACTCAACTCAGCCAATTTACGCTGCCCAACAATTTCGGCTTCCTCATGCTTAGATGCGCGATTCAGCCCCTTCACCAGACCCAGCGCACGAAGGGCTAAAATCGTGTAGCGCGTCGGATCCAATAACCAACCGGAAATACCAAAGCCATTGCGATAGTCTCTTGGAAAGTCGTGATGATCGCCGTGATGGTTACCCTCTCCCAGCGGCCCCAGCCATACGTAGTTGTTTGATGCCGAACTTTTCACACCTGGCGTGATGCCCCACATGTGGGTCACACTGTTCACGGTCCAAGTGTTGTGCTGAACCGCCACCGTACCAAGCATGGAACCAGCCGCTAGGGCGAACATGCCGGTAAAACCGCCGAGCGCAAAACCCAGTCCCATCGGCACCAAGAAGATCCAAAATGTGGTCAGCAGTCCATACCATTTATCCTGCCACATGATAATCGGATGACGCTTAGCGTTATGAGATCGCTGATATTCTTCAGTCTCTGGATGGTTGTATAGGTGTGTGAGGGTATGAGACCACAAAAAGTTACGAACGGGGTCGGGAAACCACGTCGCACTGTATGGGTCCAGTTCCTTCTTACCATGCCGGTCTACACCATGGTGTAACGAGTGATTGGCTGCCCACCGCCGAACGCTGCCTTGCACGCTAAAGATCTGCCCGAACAGATTGAAAAAGAGATGCACCGGCAGACTGATATGCTTCACCGCGTTGTGGGTAATCAGTCGGTGGCTGTACAGGGTTGTGGACAATGAACCCAAAAGCAAGTGCGCGATGAACCAGATAGTGCCCGCCCACATCCAACCGCTGGGCGCGGCAGCGTAGAGCCAAATACCTAATACCAAGGCGGCCAAATGAACGCTGGCGATAAATACACAAATTCCGGGGGCCAAGGAGAAGCCGTGATCGGCCAGCTCTCCAAAGGTGCTGTAAATCGGCTTATCGCGCTCGACTGCACTGAGTTCTTTCTGCGTTGTGGTCATTTCGCCTCCATCGCTGTCAAATGGCCAATGTCGCTTTCGCCACGGCCTCGAAAGAGCGTAATTGTGCGATAACTTGTGCGTAGATGCACTAATTGGAAGCCGCAAGAAAATTCACCATATTTCGACTTTTATGACCCATTCGTCTCAACGATCAAATCGGTAAAAGAACATGGTCAGATACATCATTCCCCTACTGCTGATTGCTGCCGCAATCTTGCTTATCGCTTGGTTGTTCTATCGCTGGCAAAACCTCAACGACGCCTCACGCACTCGTCCGTGGGCTATACCGTTGTATGTCTTGTGTACAGGTTGTGTCGCTGCGGCCCTGCTTGCCTTGGCGCTGTTTTAACTTTACGGTCCCGAACGGTTGAACTCTCAGAGCCAGCATGCTGAATTTATCTGTTACCCCTCATGCCGATGATTTTGCCGCCAAAGTGCAGGGTATCCAGCTTGGAACACAGCTGAGCCGAGATGAGGTAGAGCAGCTACGCGAACTTTGGCACCGCTATCAGGTGCTTTATTTTCCGGATCAGCCATTGACCCACACCCAGCTTGAAGCGTTCACCCGAGCTTTTGGGAACTTCGGCCACAATCCCTACGTCAAACCTTTGAAAAATCACAGGCATATCCTAGAGATTCGACGAGAGCCGGACGAAGAAGTTGTGCCCTTCGGTAGCAGTTGGCACTCGGACTGGTCGTTTCAGGTTCGTCCGCCCAGCGCCACTATTCTCCACGCCAAAGTTGTGCCGCCCATTGGCGGGGACACGCATTTCGTCGACGGGATTCGCGCGTTGGAGACTTTGCCCACGGACTTACTTCGGCAAATTGAAGGCCGTCGATCCATCCACAGTGCCCGCAAGTCCTATAGCAGGGAGGCTGTCCAAGCCGGGGGGCAGCGTACCAGTATGACAATTGAACCCAACAACGACGCTTGGCAAACCAAGCTGCACCCAATAATTCGTACCCATCCGGATTCGGGACGCCGGGCTCTGTGGATCAATCCCGTGTACACCATCGGCATTGAAGGCATGGCAGAAGCAGAAAGCGCAGACCTTTTAGCTCGACTATTCGAGCACATGCTGCAGCCCGGTCTGATCTACCAACACCAGTGGGCCGAAAACATGTTGACGATGTGGGACAACCGCACAGTCCTGCACAGCGCTAAAGGGGGCTACGCCGGATATCAACGCATCATGCATCGCACCACGGTGGCGGGCAGTATTCCCGTATAATCGCCGCGACCCACATCAGCAAAGGAACTTTCGGCACGCCTATGGCGGACTTTGAACTAGACCCTCGACTCGCTCGAGACACGGCGTATATCGGGCACCTTGCAGGTTGCCAGCTTCTGCTCATGAATGATGCTCGGTACCCGTGGCTAATTCTCGTCCCGGAAATTCAAGGCATAACAGAGCTTCATGAGTTGGAAGAAACCGCCTTCAGCGAGATCACCCAAGCCATCAAGCGTCTCAGCAAGGGCCTTCAATCCATGACCGGAGCCCAAAAAATGAACGTTGCCGCCCTTGGTAATCAGGTCCCGATGCTGCACGTTCACATTATCGCCAGAGACAAAGACGACGCGGCTTGGCCCGGGCCGGTTTGGGGTCACGGTGTTGCCGAGCCCTACTCGAACCATGCTCGCAGAGAACTGGTCGCCAAGCTGCAAAGAACCCTGCTCTGTGACTGACCCAGCGAGGGATCATTCAGCGTTCGGGCATCGGGATGGGGTTTACGAACATAGGCTGATCATAGCCTCGCTGCACTCCGGGCCGATGCGCGATCGTCTCGTACCACCGGCAGACATGCGGGAATTCCGTTAACTCAATGCCTTGCCATTCGTAGCGGGAAACCCAGGGCCATATGGCCATATCGGCAATGGAAAAGCTTCCCGAGACAAAGCTCTGTTCCGCCAAGCGCCGGTCCAAAACTCCGTATAAACGCTGGGCCTCGGCGAAAAAACGCTCCTCCGCATAAACTGATTTGCCAGCATTGTACTTCTTAAAATAATGCACCTGCCCCAGCATCGGACCCAAACCACCCATTTGCCACATCAGCCATTGCAGGGTCGTGTACCGATCATGCCCCCAAAAATCTGATACTTTGTCGGCGAGATAAACCAAGATCGCGCCCGACTCCATTAGTCTTTGACCGGTTTCGTGATCCACCAAGGCAGGGATTTTATTGTTGGGCGAAATAGCCAAAAACTCCGGCGCGAATTGAGCTTGCTCCTGCAAATTGACCGCGTGGCAGCTGTAAACCAAACCCATTTCTTCAAGCGCTATGGAGACCTTGCGTCCATTTGGCGTTGGCCACGTATACAAGTCGATCACGATCACTCCTACCACTGATTATCGATGCTGCAATCCATTGCGTCTGGCCAGCGCCGGCTTCCCAGCCGCCGGAAATTCAGGACGCGCGGCTAAAATTAAAGCACACTTGCGGCTGTACCGCGGCCACAGGATCCGTTCACATGCCTAAGTCTCAAACCCAGCATATTGCAGGTCCGGCAGGACAACTGGAAATGCATATCACCCAACCCGATGCAGCGATTCGTGGCGCTGCGGTTCTTTGCCACCCGCACCCACTCTATGGCGGCAGCATGCACGACCAAGTGCTGGATATCTGTGCCCAGAGCTTGCTGCCGCTGGGGATAACCATTGCACGCTTCAACTTCCGAGGTGTGGGCGCCAGCGCTGGCATTAGTGGTCGGGCAAGCGACGCAGAGAAGCAGCAGCAAACCTACAGCCCACCCGAAGTTGGCGACCTGTACGCAGTTATCGATGAGTTAGCTGGAAACAAAGGTGCTACTGCACCAATTTTGATCGGTTACTCATTTGGCGCCCATGTCCTTTGGCAGGCTCTTGGGGACCTCGTGGGTCGCGACATGAGACCGGCCAAAGCTATTTTGGTAGCTCCACCCACTAGCGCGATGACGTTTCGGGAACAGACGCCACCTGCCGGCGTTGATCTTCATGCAATTTGGTGCAGCGATGACAATTACGTGGACTCAGGCTGGTTTGCGGATCAACCAGCCGTCACCACCCACTCAATCTCAGGCGGTGACCATTTCTTCTCGAACCAAGGCCACGCCTTGAGTTCTGCCTTGCGCGATAGCCTGGTCAACGATCACCGCTGAAAATAAAGCCTGCCATGGCATCCAAAGTCTGGTTCGGCTGCTCAATGAGCATGGAATGGCCGCAGTCTTGCAAATGAGTGATTTGGCTATTCTTCAGCATATCTGCCACTGCCATTCCCGCCTTCGGCGGCGTCATTTTGTCCTCGTCACCAGTAATAATCAGGGTCGGCGTTTCTATGGCGGGATAATTTTCAGTGCTGAAACCATTACAGGCTGTAAAGTCTCTAAAATAGACGTCGTCGGCTACCCGCTCTAGCAAGCGCTCACCCATATACAAGTTTGAGGTGCCCGGATTATCACTGGCGCCCATCATGCTGCGCTGACCGTGACTCCAAGTATTGGCCATATCGATGGCGGCGTGATCGTTGTCTTGAGCGGCATTCAACAGCACGTCGGCCACCGGCATGGGGGCCGATGTTCCAAGCAATAACACTTTTGCAGCCAAATCGGGGTATCTGGCGGCAAAGCTCATGCAAATCAGCGAGCCCATACTGTGGCCGGCCAAAATGGTTTCGCTCGGGCGTGCCGGAATACGCTCAATCAACGCCTTTACCCAATCCGCCATTTCGTCGATGTTATCCAGAGCCGGGCCGTCTGACCGGCCGTGTCCGGGCAAATCCACAGCCATAACCCGATAGCCATGACGTGCGAAGTACCGCGCGGGCATAACCCAGACGCTGTGATCCATACCGGCACCGTGGAGAAAAACGATCAGCGGCGCATCTTCCGTTGGGTGACCGCTGCCAT